>JGI25152J39213_1000795_pt1 | contig 15852 bp, 14 predicted proteins | sample AraplaMF_Col_mMS_FD_39213 | JGI IMG/M metagenome (IMG submission 39213)
TCGGGGTAGCCGGTCAAATAGAGCAGCGAGTAAAGCAGCATCGAGCCGTGGCCGGCCGACAGCACGAAGCGGTCGCGGTTCGGCCAATGCGGCTTCTTCGGGTCGAACCGCAGATACCTCGTGAAGAGAATCGTCGCTACGTCAGCCATGCCCATCGGCATGCCGGGATGCCCCGAGTTTGCCTTTTCGACTGCATCCATGGCGAGGAAACGGATCGCATTTGCCATCCGGTCGTTTTGTTCAGGAGAGGTCATGGCTATTCCACGGGTTCCGGGTGTCGGGGGATGGCCTCGAGCCTGGGGAGACCATCAATGAGAGCGGGTGACACATAGCAGTTGGAACGGCCAAGTCAACAAATGGAAGGCCGTCCGGAGGCCTCTCCAATCGATTTTAGACATTTGATCATCGATTTTTACAAAAGTTGAATAGGCGCTGAGGCGGCAGTTGATTTTCGTCATCCACAGAATAGGTCTGTAGCCACACGGCCAGCTTTATTGACGTGCCGTTGGCGAGGTGCGTATCCTTTTGGAAATACTGGATCGGTCTCGGGCGCCGATTCGCGGGTCTTGTGCGGGGAACCGGTAGAGACATGACGCCTACAGGCAAAATGGAAGCAGCACTCAACGAGCTCAGGCAAGCCATCTCCGGGCTTGAAAACGCAGTCGAGATGCGCATCGAGCACCAGCGGGAGCAGGGCGAAATCGAAGGCGAGGTACGTCGTATTCATGCCGACCGCTCGAAGCTTGCCCAGGAACTGGACCAGGCCGAATTCCGTGCGAACCGGCTCGAGGAAGTCAATCGCGAGGTCTCGCGGCGGCTGGTGACGGCCATGGAGACGATCCGCGCGGTTCTGGACCGATAGAAAGGCGCGATACATGGCGCAGGTAACGGTAACGATCGACGGCAAGGCCTATCGCATGGCCTGCGAGGAGGGTCAGGAAGACCACCTGACGGACCTCGCGACGCGCTTCGACAATTATGTCGGGCACCTCAAGGGGCAGTTCGGCGAAATCGGTGACCTCCGCATCACCGTCATGGCTGGCATCATGGTCATGGACGAAATTTCGGAGCTCACCCGCCGCGTCGCCGGGCTTGAATCCGAACTCGATACGTTGCGGAACAGCAGTGATAGCGTTCTCGCGGCAAACGCCCGCACCGAGGAGGGCCTTGCGGCGGCCCTGGGTGAGGTGACGAGCCGTATCCGCAGCATCACCGACAAGCTGAACGGCCGTGCGCCCGCCGAACTCAATTAAATAGGGGCGGCGTCGCCGGCCCTCTGGCGCAGCGCCCAAATCGGCCTTATATAGCGGAGTGCGGTCTGCGCCTCTCGACAGGAACCACAATCCCTGGGGCCATACTCGATCCAAAGGGAGCTGTCCCTGACCAGGCTCGTGGGCCTGGACACACGGTGCCCACCTACGTTTGTAGGCGCCCAGGATCGTAAACATCCATCGGTTGTCGTGGATCGCACTTCCCAAAAATCCGTACACGCTTACTGCTGTTGGGGCACGATGGATATCTTTCCGTCTGCTTTCTCAATCTTGTACATCCAGATCCCGGCCCCAGGTCCCAGGCGAAGTCTGGCGTATAAGTAATCAGGTGGGGTCATGGCCGCCGTCTGTCGCTTGATCATGAAGTTATTGATCTGCTGAGCCACTAGCGGCGTTTTCGATATGATCAGAAAAATCCAGCTATTCCTTCCGTAAGGCGATTTGGTGAAGTAGATTTGCGGTTCGAACAAAACGTTGTCGAATTGCAGATCGGGGTCTGGATATCCTCGATGCTGCCAATCGCGGTATAGCTTTGGAGCGCATCTTCTTTCTTCATATTGTTTATAGCTGTTTCCTGCGCGGCAATGTTGCTTCGCAGGCCCTCAAAGGCTTCGCGGCTCTGTTCGTTGTAGCGATAACTCGCATAGATCCACCAAGCAGTGCTGAGAACGGTGCAGATTACTCCGCACGCCACTACGACATGAAAATAGATCCGAAAATCGGTGCAGAGCCCCTTCTTGATCTCGCTGTTGCTCGTCGAGGAGAACAGGTATCGATACAAGAAGACGAGACCGGTCGGAATAACACACATGAAGACGAGTGCGAAGAAAAACGGGCCGTATTTCTCGGCAGTGATCGTCGCGTGTTCCGGTTGATCTATAAGTTCCTTTAGTTTGATCAGATCGATGTCCCTCACCTCACTGAAGTATTCCCTGGACCGGGCCCATAGACGTTGCAGGTGCAGTAGGCGGAGGGCGGACCGAAGCCCGGGCATATTCCAAACTGCGTGACGCACGCGCGCGGACCCTGCGGTGGGACGCCCTGCATTTGCATCTGGTAGACGACCAGCGGCGGGCATGCCTGCGCCATGAGGCTGGCCGGATAGAGGCATAATCCGATCAGCAAGGCAGCAGACTTCATCGCTCAGACCCACAATTCCCCAGGAGCACTTTGAAAGTAAAGATTGCCACAGTTAGCGCAGAATCACAACTATTGAACGAACATTACAATATTGCCCGTTATGATGGTATGCGGTTGTGGTAGACGCTGTCTATCCTGAAATGCTTTCCGGTGATCCGCTATTGAAGATTCTCGATGGAATAGGCGGACCGCGGTCCGCCGACGACAACGCCTGTCGGTTGCTCCGAATGTGACAGAGACTTCTCTTGCTTGCTGTATTGCGAGTGCTAGTTTCCGCATCTTATCGATTTAATTTCCAGGAGACTTGAGATGCAGCTTGGCATGGTGGGTTTGGGCCGCATGGGCAACTACATGGTCCAGCGATTGATGCGCGATGGCCATGAATGCGTCGTCTACGACGCGAGGCCTGAAAGCGTTGCGGATCTCGTCGGCAAGGGCGCTGTCGGCAGCGCCTCTCTCGAGGAGTTTGTTTCGAAGCTGTCGCGCCCGCGCGCGGTTTGGCTGATGCTGCCGGCGGCGATCACGGACAAGGTCATCGCCCAGCTTCTGCCGTTGCTGCACGACGACGACATCATCATCGACGGCGGCAATTCCTACTATCACGACGATATCCGGCGAGGTGCCGAGCTCATCACCAAGGGCATTCACTACGTTGACGTCGGTACCAGCGGCGGCGTTTTCGGCCTGGAACGCGGTTATTGCCTGATGATCGGGGGCGAGAAAGGAATCGTCCAGTCGCTGTCGCCCATCTTCGCGTCTCTGGCGCCGGGACAGGGAGTCATTGCTCCTTCAGAGGGGCGCACTGCTCATCCGGAAAGCACGGCCGAGCAAGGGTATCTTCATTGCGGTCCGCATGGCGCCGGTCATTTCGTCAAGATGGTGCACAACGGCATCGAGTATGGCCTGATGGCCGCCTATGCCGAAGGCCTGAATATTCTGAAACATGCCAATGTCGGTGCGGCCACGCATGCGGTCGATGCCGAAACTGCGCCTTTGGCGCATCCCGAACACTATCGTTACGATTTCAACTTGCCTGATATTGCCGAAGTGTGGCGTCGCGGGAGCGTCATCACCTCCTGGCTGCTCGACCTGACGGCCGACGCGCTGCATGTCGATCCGGTCCTCACCAAGTATGCCGGCCGTGTTTCCGATTCCGGCGAGGGCCGCTGGACGATCNTGGCGGCGATCGATGAAAGCGTNCCGACGCCGGTGCTGAGTGCGGCGCTTCATGGTCGCTTCTCCTCGCGNGACAACGACGAGTTCGCCAACAAGGTGCTGTCGGCCATGCGTGCGGGCTTCGGCGGTCACGTCGAGAAGCCAAAGGGCTAGGCTGAAACTTTTCGTTTTCCAAGCCCGCGCAGCGCCGCCTGTGCGGGCTTTCCTTTTATACAGCGGGATATATTGTCTATACAACGGGATACATTGTCGAGAGATTGCATTTAGGGCAAGGGATCACGGGTCTGGCAATGGGGCGCGCGTGGCATGATGCAACTACTGATATCGATGGCATTCGCCCTCGCCGTNGCCACGAGCGCCGCGGCTCAGACCGCCAACCCGCCGTCGCCGCCTTCNACGCCCACGACTAGTGCGGCTCAACCGCCGGCGGAAGTTCGGCAGATGCTCGAGCTGATGCAAACGCCGCAGGTGAAGGAGTGGATGGCGACGCAAATGAAGGCGGCGCCGACAGCCACCCTGACGGAGGCCGGCGAAATGTCGGCGCTCTCCGAACTCGTCGGTCATGCGCGCCGCCATGTCGAAATGGTCTCCGGGGCGGCGATGGAGTTTCCCGGCGAAGTCGAGACCGCGTCTGAAGTCGTCGAACGCGAGGTCGCGCCGACGGGCTGGCTGCTGATTACGACGGAGGTCATTGCCCTTTTTCTCACCGGAGCGATTGTCGAGCTGCTGTTCCGTCTTATCGTGCCGAAACCGCGAATCCGACGGACCGACGACGAGGTCGTCGCCGTTGCCCACCACGCTGCGGCAAATCTGCTTTATCGCGTCGTTCCCGCAATCGTTTTTGCGATGGCGACATGGTGCCTTTGCTCGCTTTCAACTGGCCTCCGATCACGCGGTCCATGGCCATCGCGATTGCAGTCGCACTCATCGTCGCCCGCTTTACCGTCGCGCTCGGGCGGCTCCTGGTCGCCCTCGTTACCTTGCCGCGTGCGGATGGCGAGCGCCAGATTTCGCGCGCCCGGGGGCTTTTCTGGTTCCGGCGTTGCGCGACCTTCGCGATCTACTTCGCATTCGGCTGGGCGGTGATCCAACTGATGGTGCCGCTTGGCTTTTCCGAGGGCGCGCGCTACTTTGTCGGCTACATTCTCGGCATCGGGCTCTTCGCCATCGCAGTGGAGGCGATCTGGCACCGTCCGGTGGAGGAGGGAGAGCATCGCAGCTTCACCGTTTCCTGGGGGCTGACGCTCTATTTCGCTTTCCTTTGGCTTCTCTGGGTTTCAGGGTTCAACCTGCTGCTCTGGCTCGGGATCTATACCGTGCTCCTGCCGCGTGCTCTCTCGGTTGCAACGCTGGCCGTTCGTTCCCTGCACCAGGCCGAGGCGGGCTTTCTCGCCGGGCGCCGGATTGCGACTGTGCTTCTCGACCGTGGCGTTCGAGCCCTTATCATCACGGCCGCGGCATTCTGGCTTGGCCGCATGATCGGGCTTGCGGCCGATCGCATGGCCGCCGGCGAGACCATGCTCGATCGGTTTGCCCGTGGCGCGATCGGCGGCATCGTCATCCTGCTCGCTGCCGATCTGTTGTGGCACCTGGCGCGCGCATACATCAACGGCAAGCTCGATGACTCCAGGATCGAAGGCGCGATAACGGATGAGGAAAAAGCCAGCCGCGCCCGCCTGCAGACATTGTTGCCGATCTTCCGCAATATCCTCGCCGTGGTCATTGCTGTCATTGCTGTACTGATGGTGCTGTCGGGCCTCGGGGTCGAAATTGGCCCGCTGATCGCCGGTGCCGGCGTGGTCGGCGTCGCCGTGGGCTTCGGCGCACAGACCATCGTGAAGGATGTCATCAGCGGCATGTTCTATCTTTGGGACGATGCCTTCCGTGTCGGCGAGTATATCGAGAGCGGTAGCCACAAGGGCGTTGTTGAAGCCTTCAGCCTGCGCTCGGTGCGGCTGAGGCATCACCGCGGGCCGCTGACGACGGTGCCGTTCGGCGAACTCGGCGCGGTCAGGAACCTCAACCGAGACTGGACGATCGACAAGATTACCCTGAACGTCACCTACGACACCGACCTCGTGAAGGCGAAGAAGGTGATCAAGCAGATCGGACAGCAACTGCTGGATAATCCCGACTACAGTCCGCACATCATCGAGACGCTGAAGATGAAGGGCGTGGAACAGTTCGGCGAGTTCGCGATTGTCATCCGGCTGGCAATGATGACCAAGCCCGGCGAGCAATTCGTCATCCGACGCAATGCCCTGGCCATGATCCGCAACGCCTTCAAGGAAAACGGCATCGAGTTTGCTGTGCCGACGGTGCAGGTTTCGAGCGAAGGGCACGAGTCCGAGGCGCATGCCGCCGCCGCCCGCCATCTTTCGCAACGCTCGAATTCAGATGAGCCCGCGGCGTAGCATCCGGGACTCGCTTATCGGAGCGGGCTAGCCTCGTTCAGTGCTTTTTTGCCGCTCCAACCCTGTCAACGTTACGAAATTGCAATGTGCGCCGGCGCGCCTTGCGCCAAATTTGCCCCAATTGGAGATGAAGCAGGCGAGATCGGCGGTTCAGGGTCGGGCAGGCTGCGCACTCATAGAGCTTGCGTGCCGCGCATGTTACGTGTTTCGGACATGATTCCCACCAAACTGGAATATTGCGGCGGTACGAGATGTCGGGACACGGCAAGTTAGAAGAAATCGAAGACGCCGANGAATCTTCGGTACNTGNATTCTTCAGGCGCTACCGTGCGCACCTGACAGCACTGGCGACGCTCGCGCTGTTCTGTCTCGTCGGCTTCGCAATCGTGCAACTGACGAACGAAGTGCGATATGACGACGTCGTTCAGGCGCTGGCCGACACCAAGGTCAGCTCGATTTTTCTGGCCCTCCTGTTCACCGGCATGAGCTTTCTTGCCCTCGTTTTCTATGACGTCAATGCCATTGAATATGTTGGCCGCAAGCTGCCATTTCCGCAGGTGGCGCTGACCGCCTTCAGCGCCTATGCGGTCGGCAATACGGCGGGCTTCGGGGCGCTGAGCGGCGGTGCAATCCGCTATCGCGCCTATTCGCGCCTCGGCCTGACGCCTGAGGAGATTGGCCGGGTCATCGCATTCGTGACGCTGTCGTTCGGCCTCGGGCTTGCGGGCGTTGCCGCTATCTCGCTCCTGATCATCGCCGATGAAATCGCGCCTCTGATCAATGTCGGCAGCCTGACCCTGCGGCTGATGGCCGGTATGGTCATTGCCGGCCTCGGCGTCATCATGTTCCTGGGACGCGAGGGGCGCGCAGTCCACCTCGGTTCCGTCTCGGTCCGATTGCCGGACTCGCGCACATGGTCGCGGCAGTTCCTGGTGACCGCCTTCGACATCGCCGCCTCGGCGACCGTCCTTTATGTCTTGCTGCCACAGGCCGCGATCAGCTGGCCGGTATTCCTGGCTGTCTATGCCATTGCGGTTGGGCTTGGAGTGTTGAGCCATGTACCGGCCGGCCTCGGTGTGTTCGAGACCGTTATCATCGCTTCGCTTGGCAGCGCAGTGAACATCGACGCAGTGCTTGGTTCGCTGGTTGTCTACCGCCTGATCTATCACGTTCTGCCGTTGCTGATCGCTGTGCTGGCCGTCTCGGCAACCGAGCTTCGCCGGTTTGCCGATCACCCGGTTGCGTCAGGCATCCGACGGATCGGCATCCGGCTGATGCCGCAGTTGCTCTCGACCCTATCGCTCCTCCTCGGCGTCATGTTGATCTTTTCGAGCGTGACGCCGACGCCGGACCAGAATCTCGAGTTTCTTGCGAACTACCTGCCGTTGCCGCTCGTCGAGGGGGCGCATTTCCTCTCCAGCCTGCTCGGGCTGACACTGGTCGTTGCGGCACGCGGTCTCGGCCAGAAGCTCGACGGTGCCTGGTGGGTGTCGATCCTGTCGGCGGCGGCGGCGTTGACCTTGTCGCTGCTGAAGGCGATTGCACTGGTCGAGGCCTGTTTCCTCGCTTTCCTGATCTTCGGCCTGTTCGTCAGCCGCCGGCTGTTTCGCAGACATGCGTCCCTTCTCAACCAGACGCTGACGGCCTCATGGCTGACGGCGATCGCCGTGATCTGCGTCGGTGCGATCGTGATCCTGCTCTTCGTCTATCGNGACGTCGAATACAGCAACGAGCTCTGGTGGCAGTTCGAATTTGCCGGCGAGGCCCCGCGCGGTCTGCGCGCCGTGCTCGGCCTTACGATCATTTCCTCGGCGATTGCGATCTTCAGTCTGCTCCGTCCGGCGACGGTCAAGCCGGAACCTGCTTCCACTGACGCGTTGCAGCGGGCGGTCGGTATCGTCGAGAAGCAGCGCTTTGCCGACGCCAATCTGGTGCGCATGGGCGACAAGAGCATCATGTTCTCGGAGAAAGGCGACGCTTTCATCATGTATGGAAGGCAGGGGCGCTCCTGGATCGCTCTTTTCGATCCGATCGGGGAGCGCAGCGCCATTCCAGAGCTGGTCTGGCGTTTCGTGGAGTCCGCACGCGCCGCCGGCTGCCGCGCAGTCTTTTACCAGATCTCTCCGGCGCTTCTTTCGCATTGTGCCGATGCAGGGCTGCGTGCCTTCAAGCTCGGCGAGCTTGCCGTTGCCGATTTGAAAACCTTCGAGATGAAGGGCGGCAAGTGGGCAAACCTGCGGCAAACCGCGAGCCGCGCGCAACGCGACGGCCTTGAATTTGAGGTTATCGCGCCGGAAGACGTTCCCGCCGCAATGGATGAGCTTGGCGCGGTTTCGAATGCGTGGCTCGAGGATCACAATGCCAAGGAGAAGGGTTTCTCGCTCGGTGCGTTCGATCCAGACTATATCGTTGCCCAACCCGTCGGCATCCTGAAGCGCGAAGGCAGGATCGTGGCCTTCGCCAACATCCTGATCACCGCCGCGAAGGACGAGGGGACCATCGACCTGATGCGGTTCTCCCCGGATGCGCCGAAAGGGTCGATGGACTTCCTCTTTGTCCAGATCATGGAATATCTGCGCGACCAGGGGTTTGCGCATTTCAATCTCGGCATGGCGCCGCTTTCGGGCATGTCGAAGCGCGAGATGGCGCCGGTCTGGGACCGCGTCGGCAGCACCGTCTTCGAACACGGCGAGCGGTTTTATAACTTCAAGGGCCTCAGGGCCTTCAAATCAAAGTTCCATCCGCACTGGCATCCGCGGTATCTTGCGGTTTCGGGTGGAGGCAATCCGATGATCGCACTGATGGACGCAACATTCCTGATCGGCGGCGGATTGAGAGGGGTAGTGAGGAAATGATGAAAAGACACCTTCTTGCAGCCGTCTGCGCCCTGTCGCTGTCCGTTCCGGCGGCAATGGCGGCGACCGAGACGACACAGAGCTTCGAGACCGGGCTCATTCCTTCGCCGCATATTTTCCTGCCCGAAGGCGACGTGAAAGGCGCCGTTGTGCTGATCTCGGATGGCGCCGGCTGGGGCGATAATGAGAAGGCAGAGGCAAACCGTCTCGTCGAGCANGGAGCCGTCGTCATTGGCATCGATTTCGTGGCCTATATGGAGGCGCTCAGAAACTACGACGTCAGCCAGAATGACGGCTGCATCTACATGGTGTCCGATCTTGAATCGCTGAGCCAGCAGGTACAGCGCGCGGCGGGCAACAGTGCATACCATCTGCCGATCGTTGCCGGCGTCGGCGAGGGCGGTGCGCTGGCGCTGGCGATCGCGGCGCAGACCCCGGATGCGACGATCGGCCAGACGCTGGCGATCGATCCAGTTGCCGGGATTCCGCTTACCAAGGAACTGTGCACGCCGGCGAAGAAGCAGACGGTCGGCGACCGCATGATCTATGGGCTCAGCGAAACATCGCTGCCGGACCCGATCATCGCCTCGTTTACGGCGGCAGCACAAAAGGAGGGCCGTGCGCATGTCGAAGAACTCAAGAAGCAGCACTCGGACATCGATATCCGCGATTCCGGGGACGATGCCCAGACGACGCTTGCCGACACGCTCTCGGACCTGATCGACGCCTCCGGCAGTGCCGACAATCCGCTCGGCCTCCCGCTCACCATTCTCGATGCCAAGCCGGCTTTCGACACGATGGCGGTCATCTACTCCGGTGATGGCGGGTGGCGCGATATCGACAAGGAGGTTGGTGCNGCGCTGCAGAAGCAGGGTGTGCCGGTCGTCGGCATCGACTCGCTGCATTACTTCTGGTCGGAGCGCCAGCCGCAGCAGACGGCGGATGATCTCGGCAAGATTATCGAGCTTTATCGCAAGCAGTGGAAGGTGAAGCACGTTCTGCTGATCGGCTATTCCTTCGGCGCCGATGTCGTGCCTGCCGCGTTTACGCGCCTGAAGCCGGCCGCCAAGGCAACCGTCGCGCAGATGTCGCTCCTGTCCCTGTCGCATGAGGTCGATTACCAGATCTCCGTCATGGGCTGGCTCGGCCAGAAGACGGAAGGTGCGGGCGGCGATCCGGTTGATGACCTGAAGAAGGTCGACCCCAAGATCGTCCAGTGCATCTACGGAAAGGAAGATGACGACGAGGTGGCCTGCCCTGATCTCAAGGACAGCGGTGCCGATGTGATTGCCCTTGCCGGCGATCACCACTTCGATGAGAACTATGAGCTCTTGAGCAAGACGATCATCGACGGGCTGAAGGCGCGGCTTCAGGACTAGGCTGCGTCGCGCCGCCCAGGCTAGCGCATCAACTGCTCTTCACTCCAGCCGAGAGCGGCGATATCGCCGCTCCGGAAGCGACCATCATCGGCAACGATGAATTCATCGAGCTGCGGTGGATGTACGCTCGTTCCTGCCAACATCGCATGAACCTGGCCGCGATGATGCGTCTGGTGTTGGAACAGGTGGTTCAAAACGTCTTCCATCCGCTCGCGCTGAATGCGCCCCGCACGATGGATCTCGGTCGTCGACGCCAGCTTTTCCGGCGTTGCCGGCTCGCAAAGCGCGACCAGCCGACGATCGACTTTGGCCTGCTCTGCGGCAAGCGCCGCGATGTCGTCGAATGGCTCCTCGACATCCCAGGCGGTCGGCCCAAGCGTGCCGCCTTCGAGCGCATCAACGTAAAACCAGTCGACCGTCAGAATATGGTTGAGCGTCGCCTTGATCGACGGAAAGAAGCTTACGCGTGCCGCCTCGAACTCTCCCGGCTTCAACCTGCTGCAGGCTTCATGCAGGCGATGGTTCGCAAGCGCATTGTTATAGGCAAGCTTCCGTGTGGTCCTGCATGGGTCGAAAGTCGGCATCGGTAACTCCGTTTCTTGACGGGCAACCCGCAAGCGTCAGTCGTCCTCCTGGAACAAGCGAAACTGTGCCGCTTCCAGATCCTTTGGGGGCTGCATGCCAAGGTGCTTCCAGGCCGTCGCGGTCAGGACGCGGCCGCGTGGGGTGCGCTGAATGAAACCCTGCTGAATCATGTAGGGCTCGATGATGTCCTCGATCGCGTCGCGTGGTTCTGAAAGCCCTGCGGCGATGGTTTCGATGCCGACGGGGCCGCCGCCGAAATTGACCGCGATCATGTTGAGGTAGCGCTTGTCGAGCTGGTCGAGGCCCATGTTGTCGACGAGCAGCCGGGTCAGCGCCTCATCGGCAATCTCGCGGGTGACGGCTTCAGCCTTCGCCACTTCCGCGAAATCGCGCACGCGCCGCAGCAGGCGACCGGCAATACGTGGCGTTCCACGAGCGCGCCGGGCGATTTCCCGTGCACCCTCGTCGGTCATGGGCAGGTTCATCAGGCGTGCGCCGCGTCGAACGATCAGCTCCAATTCCTCGACGGTATAGAAGCTCAGGCGGACGGGAATGCCGAAACGGTCGCGAAGCGGCGTGGTCAAAAGGCCAAGGCGGGTCGTTGCTGCAACGAGGGTGAATTTCGACAGGTCGATCTTGACAGAGCGCGCGGCTGGTCCTTCGCCGATGATGAGGTCGAGCTGGAAATCCTCCATCGCGGGGTAGAGGATTTCCTCGACGGCCGGGTTGAGCCGGTGAATTTCGTCGATGAAGAGCACGTCGCGCTCTTCGAGATTGGTCAGTAGAGCGGCGAGATCGCCCGCCTTGGCAATAACCGGACCGGACGTCGAGCGGAAATTGACGCCGAGTTCCTTCGCCATGATCTGCGCGAGCGTCGTCTTGCCGAGGCCGGGCGGGCCAACGAAAAGGACGTGATCCAGCGCCTCACCACGGTTCTTCGCCGCCTCGATGAACACCTTCAGGTTTGCGCGCGCTTCCGCCTGTCCGGTGAACTCGTCCAGCGACTGCGGCCGCAGCGTCACATCCAGGTCTTCGCCTCGTTTCTCGGCCGATATCAGGCGCGCGGCTTCACTCATGCTGGCATTTCCCAATCTTCAAACGCTCGTGACCAATACACCAAGCCGAACGCTTTTGGCACCCGCTCGGGCAATTGGATCAGCGAGCCAGTTCCTTCAACCCAAGGCGGATGAGCTTGGCGCTGTCGGCGCCTTCACCGGCGGTCTTCATTGCGGCGGCAACGGCATTGGCAGCCTGGTCGCGGGAATAGCCGAGGTTCGTCAGCGCGGATACCGCGTCGGCGACAGGGGCAGCGGCAACACCTTCACCGAGCTCCTGCTTGAGGCCGATGGTGCCCGACGCTTCTCCGGCGAAGGCCGGCGCCTTGTTCTTCAGTTCGGTGACGATGCGCACGGCAACCTTGGGACCAACGCCCTGAGCGCGGGCGACTGCCGTGCGATCCTGCAGCGCGATGGCGTTCGCCAGTTCGCTTGGAGGCAGGGTCGAAAGGACGGCGAGCGCCACCTTTGCACCAACGCCCTGTACGCTCTGCAGGAGAATGAACCACTCTCTCTCGAGCGCGGTCATGAAGCCGAAGAGCTTCAGCTGGTCTTCGCGAACATAGGTCTCGATGAAAAGCACACAGGCCTCGCCCACCGAGCCGAGGCGGGAGAGCGTGCGCGCCGAGCAGAAGGCGACGTAGCAGACGCCGTGGACATCGACGAGGACGTAGTCATCGCCGATTTCATCGATGGTGCCTTTGAGCTTGCCGATCATGCAAATGGTCCGTTCGGTGGGTTTTCAGTGAAGTTTAGCCGGCAAGCGCCGCCTGCCGCATGCGGCTGCTGCCGCGGTTATGAGCGTGGCAGATGGCGATGGCCAGCGCATCAGCCGCGTCGTTGCCCTTGAATTCGACCTTGGGCATCAGGATTTTCAGCATCATGTGGATCTGCTGCTTCTCGCCGTGGCCGACACCGATGACCGCCTTCTTGACAGCGTTTGGCGCATATTCGGCGACGGGCAAACCGGCGCGGGCAGGGACCAGCATGGCAATGCCGCGTGCCTGCCCGAGTTTCAGCGTTGCAACGGCGTCCTTGTTGACGAAGGTTTGTTCGACGGCAGCCTCATCAGGCTGATAGCTGTGCACGACTTCCGCCAGGCCATCGTGCAGCTGGCAAAGGCGTGAGGCGAGGTCCAGTCGCCGTCCGAGGTGACCGTACCGGACGCGACGAAGCGCAAGGAATTGCCGAGCGTGTCGATAATTCCCCAGCCCGTGCGGCGCAGGCCCGGATCAACGCCGATGATGCGAATCGTATTTTGCATGCTTCACCCTATTGCACTCGCCAAATAACTGCCATCGATATGTGAACAAAACAAAAACATTCCTTGTTTTTGCCACGCGCTGTTTACGGCAATTTAAGCTCCATAGCCGACTTTTGATCCACAAAATGTCAGAGGAACTCCCTTCTCAGGAAGGCAAGGTTCCCGTTTTCTGTTTTCAGGTCAGCCGGCAGGATGTTCCACGCTCTGCCGGTATGAGCCGTTCCGGAAGGGTTCATCGTTCATGGTTCAGAGATTTAAATCCCTGTCCTTCAAGGTCATCGCGACATTTATACTGCTGACCGCACTGTCGATTGCGGTCATCAACGTNCTTGCTTACTTCGCCAGCAGCCGCATTTCCGGTGAGCAGGCACTCAAGGCNAAGGAGAGCGTCCTGATCTTCCGCGGCGACATGCTGCAGGATCAGCTTGAGCAGTTGGAAAACCAGGCGAACTCGATTGCGCGCATCGAAGCGTTGCAGATGTCGATTACAAGCCTGAAGAGCGGTTGGAAGACAATCGAGAAGACGTCGGGTGATGCGCGCGCCGAATTGAAGAAGGTGTTCATCACCAACAATCCGAACCCGGCCGACCAGCGCGAAAAACTGGTGAAGCCGCAGGCACCAAGCGGCTTCTACTACTCCAACCATGAAACGACGCAGGGTGAAGTGGCCCGCGACCTGGAGAATACCGCCTTCAGCGACCTGCTGATCGCCGATCTCGATGGCAACGTCCTCTACTCCTACAAGAAGAACGACGATTTCGCGGAGAACCTGAAGACCGATGCATGGAAGGCGACCGGCGCCGGCCTTGCCTTCGCCAAGGCGATCGCCAACACCGCAAAGGCGACTGACGATTCCGCCCCCACCGGCTTTTCCGGTCTTCGCGTCGACGCGGCGAACGGCAAGTCGGCAATCTTCTATGCCGTGCCGATCGTCAAGCTCGGCGCGGCGAAGGGCGTGATGCTCTTCAAGGTCCGCGACAACATCATCACCAGCATTCTCGCCAAGGGCATCGTGTCCGGTAGCACGGCGCAAGCCGCTATCATCTCGGATGACGGATCGGCGATCGGCGTAAACTCGTCCGGCCAGCTGGCAACGCTCGATACCACGCCTTTCACCTTCGCGAAGGACGCGCTGTCGGCCAAGGGCATGACGGTCGACGACTTCGATCGCGCCGATGGCTCGGCACGAGCCTATGTTCGCGGCATCGATTATCAGGGCTCCCGCTTCCTCGTCGTGGAAAGCGTCCGCATCAGCGAACTCAATGCTGGCTCGCTGGAGATCGCCACGCTCCTGACGATGATTGCGTTTGGTGTTCTGATCATCATGGCCGTGGCAACCTGGGCCATCACCAAGCTGCTGTTCTCGCCGCTTGCCCGGCTCGCGGACGTCACGCGTGACGTCGCCGACGGCAACCTCGAAGTCGAGATCGGCAGCCAGAACCGTGGCGACGAAATCGGCACGATGGCCAAAGCATTGGCGCGGTTCAAGCAGTCGCTTGTCGAAAGCCGCGACCTGGAAGCTGCCAGCAACGAAACGCGAGCTCGCGCGGAGCGGGATCGCCAGCAGCACATGGCTGAGCGCGAGGCGGAAGCAAGAACCTTGCAGGAAGTCGTCCAGGCGATCGACGAGGGCCTGCATCACCTTGCCAATGGCGATCTTGCCTATCAGATCGAGACCCGCTTCCCGAACGAGCTCGAAGGCCTTCGGGTCAACTTCAACGAGGCGCTGGCTACCCTCAGCGAAACAATGACGGCGATCGGCGGCAACTCCATGGCCGTGCGTTCGGGTTCCGAGGAAATGCGCACCGGTGCCGATGAGCTTGCCGGTCGGACCGAGCGGCAGGCCGCCTCTATCACCGAGACCGCGAATGCGATCGATGCGATCACCCAGTCGGTCCGCGTTCAGATCGAGCGTGCGGAGCAGGCCGAACGCATCGCCCGCGACGCCAAGCGGGAGACGACCGGCTCCAGCCAGATCATGCGCGAGACAATTGCCGCGATGGAGGCGATCCAGGCGTCGTCGCGCCAGATCAATTCGATCATCGCCGTTATCGATGCGATCGCCTTCCAGACCAACCTGCTGGCGCTCAATGCCGGCGTCGAGGCTGCACGGGCAGGCGAGTCCGGTAAGGGCTTCGCCGTGGTCGCCATGGAAGTGCGCGAACTGGCACAGCGTTCATCGAGTGCCGCAAAGGAAATATCGAGCCTCTTGCAGAAGTCCACGCATGAAGTAGAGATGGGCGTGTCGCTCGTCGAGCGTGCCGGCGACGCGCTGACGGGGATCGGCAGCCATGTGGAGGCAATCAACGGCCAGATCAGCGAGATCATGGAAACTACGCGCGAGGAAGCCGACACCCTGCGTCAAATCAACTCCGCGGTCTCAGAGCTTGATGCGATGACGCAGCAGAATGCCGCCATGGTCGAGGAAACGACGGGTGCGATCCATCGGCTCNCGACCGAAGCGGTCGAAATGGACCGGCAGCTGGCGAATTTCACGCTGGCGCAGGCGGAACATCACCAGGGCGCCGAGGTACACCTGCTGCGACGTCGGGCTTGAACCGTGATCGGCAGATGAACGAGGGCCGGGAGACCGGCCCTCAGACTGCTGACAAACCCCTGGCGCCTCGACGCTGTCGCAGAACCGCCGCCGGCGCTTCAACGACACCTCGGTGGCGCAAGACATCTTCGATCATATCGTCAGCCAGGCGATCGC
>JGI25152J39213_1000804_pt1 | contig 15673 bp, 15 predicted proteins | sample AraplaMF_Col_mMS_FD_39213 | JGI IMG/M metagenome (IMG submission 39213)
CCGCCGTACTTGAAGTTCTGGATCACCACGTCGCAGCGCGTGGCCAGATCGCGCACGAGGTCGCGGCCTTCCTCGGCCTGCAGGTCCACGCAGATGGAGCGCTTGTTGCGGTTGCAGCTGTTGAAGTAGGAGGTGTTGTGGCTGCCGATGCGAACGCCCCAGTCCCGCGTGTCGTCGCCGCGCTCGGGATGCTCCACCTTGATGACCTCGGCGCCGAGGTCCGCCAGCGCCATCGCGCACAACGGCCCTGCCATGACCCGGGACAGGTCCAGGACGCGAACACCGGACAGGGGCAGCGGGTTGGGATGGTTCATGCGCGGGGCCGGGCCTTCTTTCATTGCGACTGCTTGGGCAGGTTCAGGCTTTGCAGCACCGGCAGCCAGCGGTCCGACTCGGCCTTGATGAACCTGTCGAGGTCCTCGGGGCTACCGCCGCGCGGCTCCATGCCGATGGCGCGGGCCCGCGCCACGAAGTCGGGATCGGCGATCACTTGGTTGACGGCCTTGTTGAGGCGCTCGATCGCGGGCTTGGGTGTGCCGGCCGGCACCGACAGCGAATACCACAGCGTGGCTTCCATGTCGAAGCCTTGCTCCTTGAAGGTCGGCGCGTCGGGCACTTGCGGCAGTCGCCGCGAATCCATCACGCCCAGCACGCGCAGCTTGCCTGCCTTGACGTAGGGCAGCGCCCCGGTGATGGATGTGCCGTGGANATCGATCTGGCTGCCGAGCAACGCCTGCANGGCCGGCGCGTCACCGTTGAACGGGATGTGGGTGGTGCTGAAACCCTGGGCCTTCTCGAAGGCGATCGGTGCNAGGTTGGTGAGGATCGCCGCGCCCGGCGAGGCCCGGTTGATCTTGCCCGGATGCTGCTTGGCGTAGGCGACCATCTCCTTGATGTTCTTGTACGGNAGGTCGGTGCGTCCCACGATGATGGCCGGCTGGTAGGCGATCTGNGTGACCGGCGCNAAATCCTTCGCCGCGTCGTAGGGCAATTTATCGTAGAGCACGCTGTTGTTCGCCAGCGTGCCCAGAGAGGACACGAGCACGGTCTGCCCNTCGGGCTTCGCGCGGGCGACGTGNTCGGCCGCGAGGATGCCGCTGGCGCCGGGCTTGTTCTCGATGATGACGTTCAGCCCGTGCTTGTTNAGCTCCTGCGCGAGGATGCGGCAGTACTGGTCGGTGCCGCCGCCGGCGGCGAACGGCACGACGATGCGCGTGACCTGCTGCGCGAAGGCGCTGCCGAGGGNGCACGCGCCGATCACCAGCCCGACGATGGTGTTGCGAAAGCTCACGTTGTCTCCTTGTTCTGATCCGGAATCGGATTCGCGAATCAGTCTAGATGNCCGCCGNCGGGNCGGTGCTGCAGGGAGTGAAAAGATGCTTTGCACGCCGCGTCGCGACCGGCTGCGACCGGTCGGCACACTTCATCCATGGACGCACGGATTCGCCGGATCGGAAAAACCAGGGACCGGCTTGGAGAAAGTCCCTGCTGGGATGCCGATGCACAGGCCGTATGCTGGATCGACGCGCTGGCAGGCATCCTCTGGCGCCTGCGTCCGCAGTCCGGCGTGCTCGAGCAGCACAGCCTCCCGGCGCCCGTGGGGGCCATCGCGCCATGCCGCGGNGACGCCGTCGTGGTCGCGCTGCGCAACAGCTTCGCCGTCTACGACTTNGCCACGCGCGCACTGGAGATCCTGGCGCACATCACGGTGGATCATCCCCGCGTGCGCTTCAACGACGGCAAGTGCGATCCNGCCGGCAACTTCATTGCCGGGACGATGCACATGGAGCGCCAACCCGGCGAGGCTGTCCTGGGCGGGCTGTACCGGCTGCGACCCGACGCCCGGGTGGAGCAACTGGCCGACGACATCGGCTTCGCCAACGGCCCCTGCTTCAGTCCCGACGGCCACACGCTCTATCTGGCCGACAGCCTGGAGCGCACGATCTGGGCCTACGACTACGACCCGTNCGGGCCGCTGCGCCANAAGCGCAAGTTCGTGGACACCGGACGCTTCGANTCCGGACCGGACGGCGCGANGGTGGACGCNCAGGGCTTTTTCTGGACGGTGCTGACCCGCGCGGGNCAACTCGCGCGCTTTGCACCGGACGGCGAGCTCGAGCGCCTCGTGGCGCTGCCTGCGACCTACCCGACCAGCCTGTGCTTCGGGGGCGCGCGCCTCGACCGGATNTACCTGACGTCGATATCGCGCAGCGCCCGCCTCGAAGGCCCGAAGCNGCACGANGGCGGGCTGTTCGTGATCGAAGGCCTGCCCGCCTCAGGACGCCTGCCGCATCGCTTCGCCCGNGGCTAGAGACCCGGCCGGCAGGCTCTAGCGCTGATCCTCGTCCTTCAGCGCTTCGGCCACGAAATCGACGAAGGCGCGGACTTTCAGCGGCAGGGTGCGGTTCTGGCGGAAGACGGCGAAGATGCCGTTGGAGTACGCCCGCACCGCGAAGCGGTAGTCCGGCAGCAGCCGCACCAGCGTGCCCGAGCGCAGGTCGCCGCGCACCGTGGCCTCCGACAGCAGCGCGATGCCCATGCCCCCGATGGCCGCCAGCCGCAGCAGTTCGCCGTTGTTGGCGCTGAGCACGCCCTGGATGGCCAACTCCTGCTGCTCGCCGGCCTCGTCGATGTACTTCCAGATGGTGGCCTCGCGCTCGCGCTTGTAGGTCAGGCAGCGCACCTGCGGCAAGTCGGTGGGNTGCTTGATGCGCGAGTAGGTCTTCACGAAGGNGGGGCTGGCCACCAGCACCTCGTCGCTGGACAGCAGCCGCTTGATCACGAAGCCNGAGTCGTTCGACTCGCCGGTGCGGATGTCGACGTCGAAGTCGTGCTCCACGAGGTTGACCGGATGCTCCGACAGCTCGACTTCCACGTGGATGTCNGGGTAGAGCTGGGCGAAGCGCGGCAGCAGCGGCGCCACCACCCGCAGCCCGATGTGGGTGCGCGAATGCACCCGCAANCGACCTTCGGGNCGCTGGCGGGCGTCGCGTGCGGCCTGCTCCGCCTCCGCCATGGACTCGAGCACGACCTCGGCGCGTTCCAGGAAGGCCTGTCCCGCCTCGGTCATGCGGAGGTTGCGGCTGGTGCGGTCCACCAGCTGCACGCCCAGCTCCTCTTCGAGCGCACTGATGCGCCGCGAAATGGTCGCAGGCGACAGGCTCAGGCTGCGCGCCGCGGCCGAGAGGCTGCCCTTCCTCTGGGTGGTGACGAAGATGCGCAGCGAATCGAGGGCCTTCATTTCAAAAGATGCAAACAAGCTGTGCGCACGTTGGCGATCCGCAGGCGGCTCCCGTTCCTACGATTCGTGCACATAGGCACCAACCACACAGGAGCACCGGCAATGGATTTCGGAATCTTCATTCTGATGCAGCAGCGAAACAAGCACAAAACCTCCCACCAGATCCTGCGCGACGCCGTGGAGCAGACACGCCTGGCGGACGAGCTGGGGTTCGGCGCGGCATGGTTCGCGGAGCATCATTTCAGCAACTACGGCATGTGCTCGTCGCCGCTGACCATGATCGCGCACTGCGCCGCAGCCACCCGCAGGATCCGGTGGGTACCGGCATTGTCGTCGCACCGCTGTACACGCCCGCGCGGCTGATCGCCGACGTGGCCATGGTGGACCAATTGTCCAACGGCCGCCTCAACCTGGGCATCGGCTCGGGCTACCAGCACTTCGAGTTCGAGCGCTTCGGCGTCTCGCTGGAGTCGGCCAAGGCCCGCACCTTCGAGATGCTCGACATGCTCGAGCTGGGCCTGAAGCAGCCCAAGTTCAGCTACGAGGGCGAGTACTACCGCCAGCCCATGAGCGCGATCAGCCAGCGCGCGGTCCAGCAGCCGATGCCGCCGATGTGGATCACCAGCGTGGACCCGGCCTTTGTCTCGCGCGCGGTGAAGTCGGACCACCACGTGTTCGTCTCAGGCGGCGATGGCGGCGTGGAGAAGATGCATGCCCATCGCGTGCTGATCGACAAGGTGGCGAGAGCCGAAGGCAAGGATCCGGCCGGCGTGAAGGTGGGCCTGCTGCGCGCGGCCTATGCCAGCAATGACAAGGCCGAGGTCGATGCCTACCTGGACTGCGCCCGCTACCAGCGCCGCGTGGCCTTGAGCCTGAAGCGCCGCACCGCGCAGATCGCCGACGACTACCAGGTCGAAGAGGGCATCGTCGAGGGCGAGCCCACGCTCGAGGAGATGCGCGCGCTGCTGCCCGTGGGCAGCATCGACACCGTGATCGAACGCGTGGTCAGCGAGATCCGCGCCCTGAAGCCGGTGCACTACTGCTTCCAGACGCAGATGGGCGATTTCGACCATCCCACCATGCTGCGCCAGCTGCAGACCTGGTCGAAGGTGATCATTCCTGCGGTGCAGCAGGAGATCGCCAATGACCCGCCGCACGCCAGCACAGCCGAGCGCGAGGTCGCTGCCGCCTGAGGCGCCGCAGCGAAGGAGAACGCCCATGTCCGAGGTCGCCGAAGAACGCACCCGCCCCGTCGTCGAACCCGCGCTGTTTCGCCAGCTGCTGGGTTGCTTTCCGACCGGCGTGGCGGTCATCACGACGCGCACGCCCGACGGACGGCCCGCGGGGCTGACCTGCAACTCGTTCAGCTCGGTGTCGCTCGAGCCGCCGCTGGTGCTGTTCAGCCTGCGCAACGCCAGCCGGCTGCGCGAGACCTTCCTGGGGGTCGAGAGCTTCGCCATCAACATCCTGGCCGAGCGCCAGGACGCGTTGTCGGGACGTTTCGCCTCCAGCAAGATCGAGGACAAGTTCGAAGGCGTGGGCTGGCAGCCTGGCTTGCTGGGCATGCCGCTGATCGACGATTGCCTGGCGAGCTTCGAGTGCAGCGTGTTCGCCCGCCACGAGGCGGGCGATCACACCGTCTTCATCGGCGAGGTGCGGCACATGGCGGCCGGCGGTGGCGACCATGCGCTGGTCTTCTACAAGGGCGCCTACATGATGCTGGCCGAGTCGCTGCGCAAGCTGGTGGTGCAAGGCCAGCTGGGCGACGCGGACGTCGACGAGGCCTACCGCACGCTCTACGGCACCTTGCTGCGCCTGGCCTGCGAGCGTGCCGNCGATGCCGAACTGGCAGCNGTGGAGGACGCCGTGGACGCCATCGAGGCCCACCCCGGCGACGCCTCGCGCCAGGACCGCATCGAATCGGCCAGCCGCTTCTTCCGCGCCATTGCCGCCGCNGGCCATAACCAGGCGCTGATGNTGATGGCACAGACCATGACCGGCGTGCTGCGCGAGCGCATGACGCACGTGCTGCCGGTGCGCGCGCGCCCGGACCTTTNTCCCCTGCGCCGCAACGTCGCGCGCGGCCTGCGCCGGCGCGATGCCGACGCCGCNGTCGCGGCGCTCGACGAGCTGATTGCCCAGCTGCGCAAGGGCTGAANAAACCCCATCGAATCGAATCCCTGGAGACAACGAGAATGTCCATCGACTACGCCGGCTTTCGGCGCGAACTGGAGGAGTTCGCCCGCAAGTCCTGCCCTTCCGAGATCCGTGCCGTCGTCGCCGCGGGCCAGAAGATCACCAAGCGCGAATACCAGGCGTGGCAGAAGATCCTCAACGCCCAGGGCTGGGGCGCGCCGAGCTGGCCCGCCGAGGTCGGCGGNACCGGCTGGGACATCCGCCAGCGCCTGATCTTCGAGGAGGTGATGGCCGACAACGACTGCCCGCCGCTGTACCACCATGGCCTGGGTCACATCGGNCCGGTCATCATCCGCTTCGGCACGCCTGAGCAGAAGGCGCGCTTTCTCCCGCGCATCCTGGACGGCTCCGACTGGTGGTGCCAGGGCTATTCCGAGCCAGGCTCGGGCTCGGACCTGGCTTCGCTGTCCACCAGTGCGCGCCTGGATGGGGGCGAGTGGGTCATCAATGGCCAGAAGATNTGGACCTCGCATGCGCACGAGGCCAGCATGATCTACATGCTGGTGCGCACCTCCAGGGAGGCGAAGAAACAGGAAGGCATCTCGCTGATCCTGGTGCCGATGGATGCGCCGGGCGTCACCGTGCGCCCGATCCGCACCATCGACGGATGGCACCACCTCAACGAGGTCTTCTTCGAAGAGGTGCGCGTGCGCGCCGACAACCTGGTCGGCGAGGTGGGCAAGGGCTGGACCTGCGCGAAGTACCTGCTGGAGCGCGAGCGCCTGCCGCCGGCCAATGTGGCCCGTCTGGAGCTGCTGCGTCGCCAGGTGGTGCGGCTGGTCGAGGAGGCCGCAACGGCCGCGCNCGGGCGACGCGATTTCAGCGGCCTGCACCACAAGCTGCTGCTGTGCGAAGCCGAAGCNAAGGGCGCGCGCGTGATGATGGCGCAGGCGACCGACGATCTGATCCACCAGCGTGCGCTGGGCGTGCAGCCGTCCGCGATCAAGATGACGTGCGCCGATGTCGCCCAGCGGCTGACCACGATCGCGCTCGATGCCGTCGGGCCCGAGGCCGCGCATCGCTTCCTCGCCGATGCGGATCCCGAGGTGCCCGCCGCCACCTGGATCCAGAACTACATGTTCACNCGNGCCCGCACGATCGCCGGCGGCACTTCCGAAGTGCAGCGCAACGTGATCGCCAACGAACTTCTGGGAGCCTGACAAGCATGTCCACCTCTTTCCCGTCCCTCTTTCCGGGCATGCTGCTCGACGCGGCGAGCCGCTATGCGCAGGACCACGCCGCCGTGCCGGAACTGCCCGGCGACCCGGTGCGCGAGCTGGGCTGGACCGCCACCCTGGTGCCCGAGGAAGCCGGCGGCGTGGGCGGCAGCCTGGCCGACCTGGCATCGATCGTCGAAGGACTCGCCACGCATGGCATGCACCTTCCGGTGGTCGAGACCTGCGCGGTCGTGCCTCTGCTGCTGCAGGCGGCCGCGCCCGAGGTCGGAAACCGTTGGCTCGGGGCCGTGGCCGAGGGCTCGGCGCAGCTCGCGCCGCTGATCGCCCTGTCCGCCATGCCTGAGGAGATGGCGCTNCGGGCGCGTCACCTCGNCATCGGCTACGAGTTGAATGGCTTCGTGCAGGGTGTCGATGTCTCGCTGCCCGCGACGCATTGGCTTGTTCCAGCCGAGGTGGATGGCGAGGCGGCGATCTTCCTCGTCGACGCCGAGCGCATCGGTGTGCCCGTGGCGCGCTACCGGACGATGGAAGGCCGACGCGGTGCCGACTTCGCACTCGCCCGGCTCACCGTGCCGCAGGGCAGCTGCATCGCGCGCGGCGGCCAGGCCCGCAATGCACTGGCTGCCGCCAGCGATGCCGCGCTGCTGCTCACTGCCGTCGACACGGTGGCCGCGCTTGCCGCGCTGACCCAGCAGACGCTCGGCCACCTCAAGGAGCGGCGGCAGTTCGGTGTGGCGCTTTCCACTTTCCAGGTGCTGCGCCACCGCGTGGCCGACATGTACGTGAAGTACCTCGGCGCCAAGGGGCTGACGATCCACTGCTTCCATGCGCACGAACAGAAGGGCTCCGACCTGCGCCGGAGCCTGCGACTGGCCAAGGTGTCGCTCGCCGAGACGGCGCGCGGCTGCGCCGAAGCCGCGATCCAGATGCATGGCGGCATGGGCCTGAGCGAAGAGGTGCTCGCCACGCGCCTCGCGCAGCGCCTGATCGCCTCCGAGTTCCGCTACGGCGACCGCCTCTTGCATGCCGCCCACCTGAAGGCATCGCAGGGCGATGCCGGTCCCTCATCCCTTTCCAACCTCGCCAGGAGTGCGCAATGAGCGTCAGCCTTGAAGTTTCCGAATATGTCGCGGTCGTCCGCCTGGACAAGCCGCCGGTCAATGCGCTCGATCGCGAGACGCGTCGCGGCCTCATCGAAGCCTTCGACGAAATCTCCGAGCGCACCGACATCCGGGTTGCGATCCTCACCGGGATCGGCAAGCACTTCTGCGCCGGTGCCGACCTCAAGGACCGGCCTGACCCTGGCAAGGCCGGCGACTTCCTCGGCCACAACCGCCTGACGCGCGAGACCGGCAATGCGATCCGCGAGTGCGCCAAGCCGGTGATGCTGCCATCAACGGTCCGGCGCTCGGCGCCGGCTTCGGGCTCATGGCCGCCTGCGACATCTTCCTGGCCAGCGAGGACGCGACCTTCGCCATGCCGGAGATCAACGTGGGCCTGGCCGGCGGCGTCTCGATGCTGCGCACCATGTTTGGACGTTCCTTCACACGCCGCCTGTTCTTCACCGGCATGCGCGCGTCGGCAGCAGAGCTGTATCGCCGCGGCGTGCTCGACGAGGTGGTGCCGGCCGACCAGCTGATGCCGGTGGCCTTGCAGCTCGCGCAGGAGATCGCGGCGAAGGCGCCGCTGGCCATGGCCTATGCCAAGCAGGCGGCCAACATGATGGATCTGATGCCGCAGCGCGATGGCTACCGCTTCGAGCAGAACTTCACCATGGCGCTGTCGAAGACCGAGGATGCGCAGGAAGCGCGCCGCGCCTTCCTCGAGAAGCGCTCGCCNGTCTACAAGGGGCGCTGAGATGCAGGCGCTGGTGGAAGTGGGANGCGGCCTCGAGGCGCTGTTCAGTCCGCGCTCGATCGCGATACTCGGTGCCTCTGACGATGTCACCAAGATCGGCGGACGCCCGCTGCAGTTCCTTCGCAAGTACGGCTATGCGGGCCGGATCTACCCCGTCAATCGCAAGGCCGGCGTCGTGCAGACGCTGCAGGCTCATGCGAGCGTCGCCGACCTGCCGGAGGCGCCCGAGCTCGCCGTGATCGCCGTGCCGCCGGAGGGTGTGCTCGACGCCGTGGAGGACTGCGCCGGGCGCGGCGTGCGCGCGGCGGTGGTGCTCTCCGCCGGCTTCTCCGAGATGGGCGAGGAGGGCGGCAGGCTGCAGGCCCGGATCGCACAGGTGGCCAGGCGCAGCGGGATGCGCATCGTTGGGCCGAACTGCCTCGGNGCGATCGGCGTGCCGGACAGGAGCATCGCGACCTTTTCGGTGGCGCTGGAAGATACCTTCCCCGCCGCGGGCCCNGTGGGCATCGTNTCCCAGAGCGGCAATCTCGGCAGCTACACGCTGCGCCTCGCATCNGAGCGGGGCCTTGGCATCAGCCGGATGCTGACCACCGGCAACGAGTGCGATGTCGACATCGCCGATGCGATCGCCTCGCTGGCAACGGATCCGGGCACCTCGGTCATCCTTTGCTGCATGGAGACCTGCCGCGATGGCGCCAGGCTGCACAAAGCCATGGCAATGGCCCGCAAGGCGGGCAAGCCGCTGGTGGTTCTGAAGGTGGGTGTGTCCGAAGCGGGCAGNGCCGCCGCCGCTTCTCACACGGGCGCGCTCNCCGGCTCGGACGCCGTGTTCGACGTGGTGCTGCGCAATGGCGGCGCGATCCGCGTGCCGAGCATCGAACAGCTCCTGGAGGTGGGNCATGCGCTCGCCGTGCTCGGGCCGGATCGCTTGCCCCGTGGCAACAAGGTGGCGGTGCTCACGGCCTCTGGTGGTTTCGGCGTGCTGCTGGCGGATGCCGCCAGTGCGCAGGGNCTGGCGCTGCCCAAGCTGGCTNCGCAGACCCGCGAGCGGATCCTGCAGGTGGTGCCCTTCGCATCACCGTCGAATCCGGTGGACATGACGGCGCAGGTGTCCAGCCGCCCGGAGGTGTTGGCCAAGGTGCTGGCCGCCGTGGCCGAGGACGACAGTTGCGATGCGCTGATGCTCCAGTCGGCCAATGCCTTCCATGTACCTCGGCTGCGAGAAGTGTTCCTGACGGCCCTCGCGCAGGTGCGCAAGGAACACCCGTCGCGCCTGATCGTCCTGTGCGCACGCGCGCCGCAGGAGGTGCGCGCGCNGCTCANTGCGATGGGTTTCCCGGTGGTGGAGGGCATCGATGCGGCCTGCGCGACGCTCGCGGCACTGGTGCACTTCGGTGCGCGCGCCGAACCGGCCCCCGCGGGCGCGCCGTCGAGCGGGAAACCCTGCCTGCGGAGGCCTTCGCGACCGAAGCCAGCGCCAAGGCAGCGCTTGCCCGTGCCGGGCTGCCGGTGCTCAAGGAGGCCGTCGCGGCCAGCCGCGACGAGGCACTGGCCGCCGCGCGCGACATCGGCTTTCCGCTGGTGCTCAAGATCGTCTCGCCCGACATCGCGCACAAGACCGAGGTCGGTGGCGTGGTGGTGGATGTGCGCTCCGAAGGTCAGCTGATCGAGGCTTACGAGAGCCTGCTCGCCCGCGTGGCGCACAAGGTGCCCCAGGCCCGCGTCACCGGCGTGCTGGTGGCGCAGATGGCGCAAGGCGGCGTCGAGCTGATCCTCGGGACCCGGAAGGATCCGGTGTTCGGCCCGATGGTCATGGTGGGGCTGGGCGGCATCTTTGCCGAGGTCCTCAAGGACGTGGCGCTGCAGAGCGCGCCGGTCGACGAGGCGCAGGCCGCGGCGATGCTGCGTTCGCTCAAGGCATTCCCGCTGCTCGACGGTGCGCGCGGTCGGCCGAAGGCCGACGTGCAGGCCGCCGCACGTGCCGTTGCCGCGCTGTCGTGCTTTGCCGCGCGGCATGCCGGCGAAGTGGCCGAGATCGACATCAATCCGCTGGTGGTGCTGGAGGCGGGACAGGGCGCCTTCGCGCTCGATGCGCTGCTCATTCCCGAACAGGCAGAGAAAGGTAAGCAATGAATGCATCCCTCGAAGGCCGCGTGGCCTTCATCAGCGGTGCCGGCCATGGCATCGGCCGGGCCACCGCGCTGGCGATGGCCCGGCTGGGCGCCACCGTCGGCGTCAACGACCTCAAACAGGAGTTCGTCGAGGAGGCCTGCGCACAGATCCGAGCGCTCGGCGGCAAGGCCATTGCGCTGCCGCGGGACGTGTCCAGCCGCGAGGGCATGCGCGAGGCCGTCATGCAACTGGCGCGCGAGGCGGGGCGGCTCGACATCATGGTCAACAATGCTGCCTGGGTGCGCTACCAGCCCCTGGCCGAGATCACGCCCGAGGTCATGGACCGGATGGTGGAAATCGGCTTCAAGTCGGTGATCTGGGGCATCCAGGCCGCGGCCGAGGCAATGGATGCCGAGCGCGGGGGGACCATCGTCAATGTGGCGTCCATCGCGGGCTTCAAGTCACCGATGCGCTCGGTGGTCTACAGCGGCATCAAGGCGGGGGTGCTGGGCATCACGCGCGCGGCGGCCGCCGACCTCGGCGGACGCAACATCCGGGTGAATGCGGTTGCGCCGGGTGCAGTACCCACCGAGGGAACGGCCAAGCACCGCAATGCGGAGCTCGATGCCAGGCGCATCGCGCGCACGCCGCTGCGGCGCCTGGGCACGGTGGAGGAGATCGCCGATGCCATCTGCTTCCTNGCGGGCGATGCGGCGCGCTTCCTCAACGCGGAAGTGCTGCGCCTGGACGGCGGCGCCTCGGAGACCTCGCTGTGAGCGCCGCACAGCCGGCGGCCCCGCGACGACTGCAGAACGTCTATGTCGCCGCGAAGCAGCCGCGGCAACTGCACGCCTTCTACGCATCGGCGCTCGGCCTGCCTTTGAAGTTCAACGACGGGGACCGCTGGTTCCAGTATGGCGTGGGCAACACCAACGTTTCGCTGGCCTGCCTCGAGGAGGCGGCNCCCGCTGCCTCTGGCCTGGTGATGGTGTTCGAGGTCGATGATTTCGACGGTGCGCAGGAGCGGATCGCCGACGCGGGCGGCGAGGTGCTCGGCATGCGCGACATGGGCGGCCACGGCATGGTGCTGTCGTTGCGCGACCCCGAGGGCAACATCGTGCAGTTGTTCCGGCGGTCACCGCCTGNCGCCACATGAGCGGCCAGGCATCGTTGCAGGCACTGCTGGATCGCGAAGCGATCCGGGACTGCCTGTACCGGTACTGCCGCGGCATCGACCGCTGCGACGAGGCCGCCCTGCGCTCGGCCTATTGGGAGGATGCCACCGACTGCCACGGCGCCTGGAACGGCAGCGCCGAGGGTTTCATCGCCCAAGCCCTGGACAAGCTGCGCCGGGGCGGGCGACGCGTCCACCAGATCACCAACGTGCTGATCGAGTTGCATGGCGACANGGCCGCGGTGGAGAGCAGCTTCTTCGCGTTGCAGTCCACGGCCGCGCTGCCGCAANGGCAGACNTTTCTCTGCGGGCGCTATGTCGACCGCTTCGAGCGCCGGGCAGGGCAGTGGCGTGTGGCTGCGCGCACCGTGGTCTACGACTGGATCGAGGAGCGCGCGCGACCCGAGCTTGNGCAGGACGACGCGGCCCTGTTCGGGCCGCGGCAGCCGAATGGCCGCGCGGCGCCGGACGACCTGGTCTATCGATTGCTAGAGGACATTCACCGCGACGAATCCGCTGCGTCGCGNCGGTGACTCTGCAAGGCGCTTGCCGCGAGGCAGCGCACTGCCGGGCAATAGAGTGCGACGACGCACGCTTCATTCAACTCCTTTCTTCTGCAACTCTTGCGATCACCATGAACCTTCGACGCCATCTTTGCGCTTTCCTTCTCGGAGCCTCTTTCATGGGGNCGCACGCGCAGGGTGNCGCGCCCGCCACGGCNGCCTCTCTGCTCTCGCAGGCTCTGGCCCTGTCCGATGGCGCGCAGCCTCAGNTGGTCGAATGGCGCCGNCACATCCACCAAAACCCCGAACTGGCCTACCAGGAGGTCGGCACCGCGAAGTACATCGCCCAGGCCCTGGCNGGCATGCCGGGTCTGCAGGTGCGCACCGGCATCGCCGGCACNGGCATCAAGGCCGTGCTTCGCGGTGGACGGCCCGGCCCCGTGGTGGCGCTGCGCGCGGACATGGATGCCTTGCCCGTGGAAGAGCGCAACGACCTGGCCTTCAAGTCCGTGGCCAAGGCCGACTGGCTCGGCAAGCCTGTCGCGGTCTCGCACGTCTGCGGACATGACGCGCACATCGCCATGCTGCTGGGGGCGGCCAAGGTGCTGTCCTCGCTGCGCGAGCAACTGACGGGCACGGTGGTCTTCATCTTCCAGCCGGCCGAGGAGATCGGCCCGGGCCTGGGCAAGTCCAGTGGCGCCATGGCCATGGTGCGCGAGGGCGTGCTCGACAACCCCAAGGTCGACGTGGTGCTCGGCCAGCACATCAGCAACCAGGCGCCTTCCGGCGCGATCCGCTACAGGCCGGGCCCGATGCTCGCGAGCATCGACGTGTTCCGGATCCTGTTCAAGGGCACGGGCGGCCATGGCGCGGCACCGTGGGTCTCCAACACGCCCATGCTGGCTGCGGCCGAGACCGTGCTGGGCCTGCAGAACATCGTCAGCCATCGGCTCAACCCGACCATTGACGGCGGGCCGACGATCGTGACCACCGGCATGCTGCAAAGCGGGAATCGCTTCAACGTGCTTCCCGAGACGGCCGAGATTGCCGGTACGATCCGCGCGCTCTCGACGACCAACCAGAAGATCGCCCAGGAGGAGATCCGCCGCCGGGCCACGGGTATCGCGGCGAGCTACGGGGTGCAGGCGGAGGTGACGATCGACAGCGGAGACGGCTACGAGGTGCTGGTCAACGACCGCGACGCCACGCTTTCGATGGTGGGGGCCTTCGANGCTGCCGCTGGCGGTGNCGCGAAGGTGAGCCAGATGCCTGCTTCCATGGGCTCGGAAGACTTCGGTGCCTTTGGTTCGACCGGAGTGCCCGTNGTGTTCTGGATGCTGAATGCTTCGCCGCTGGGCGACAAGGACGCACCGGTGAATCACTCGCCGCTGTTTCAGATCGACGAATCCGCCATGCGCGTGGGTGTTCGCGCACTGACCGCGACGACACTGTCCCAACTGGCCAGTGCGCGNTTCCAGGGGCGCTGAGCGCTTGGTGCCGGCGCCTGGCATCGGGATGGTTCGCTGCGCCTTCAATCTTCGTGGCTCTCCTCCACGNCCCGCTTCAGGNTCGGGAGCGTCACGCGCCAGTAGAACGCGACGCGTCAGCACAGACCACTCCACGCGGGACAGGTCCCAACAGGGAGCGTTCGCCATCAAGCCTNGACGCAGGTCATCCCATCATCTTGGGGGTGATAAACACCAGCATCTCGACCTTGTTCAAGGTGCGTGTGCGCTTGCGAAACAGTGCGNCCAAATAGGGGACCTCGCCCAATACCGGCACGCGCGACTCGTCGTTGATCTCGGTCACCTCGAAGATGCCGCCGATGACGACGGTGCCACCGTTTTCGACCAGTACGTCGGTCTTTACGTGCTTGGTATTGATCGCCGGACCGGCAGATGTATTCACTCCGCGCGCGTCCTTGCTCACGTCCAGTGCGAGGATGATGTTGCCCTCGGGAGTGATCTGCGGTGTCACTTCCAACTTCAGCACGGCCTTGCGAAACGAGACGGAGGTGGCGCCGCTGGATGTGGCCTGCTGGTACGGGATCTGTTCGCCTTGCTCGATCAAGGCCTTGGTCTGGTCGGCGGTGACCACGCGAGGGCTGGATACGAGNTTGCCCCTGCCTTCGGCCTCGAGTGCCGAGANNTCCAGGTTCAACATCCGCGTGTACCCTGCGCTGAACAGGGAGACCGCAAACACCCCCGGGGCACTCCCTCTACCGGCACTCCCGGCTGGCAGATTCACAAAGTTGCGGTTGGTGTAAGGCGCGAAAGCGCGACTGCTGCCTGCAGGAGTGGTGCCGACAGAGCTGTTCCCATCGACAATCCCGCCGCCCAGCCTGGCACCCAATGACTTGCCGAAGGTATCCGACGCCTCGACGATCTTCGCCTCGATCAGCACCTGCCGCACCGGCACGTCGAGCTTGCGAATGAGTTCGCTNACCTCGGTCAGGCGTGCGGGGGTGTCGGTGACAAAGAGTTGGTTGGTGCGGGCCTCGGACATCGCGCTGCCGCGCGCACTCAACAGCCGCGTGACCGAGCTGCCGCCACTGCCGGAAGTACCGCCGCCACCCCTGAGGTTCTGTACCACCGTCGCGGCCTTTGCGTAGTTGAGCTGGAACGACTGCGTCTGCAGTGTCGTCATGTTCTCCAGCAAGGCCTGGGCCTCGAGGTCGGACTTTTCCCTGGCGTTGATCTCCTCGAGCGGCGCGATCCAGAGAACGCTGCCATTCTTGCGCATGCCCAGGTTCTTGGCCTGCAGGATGACATCCAGCGCCTGGTCCCACGGCACGTCCTTGAGCCGCAGGGTGAGGGTGCCGGAGACGGTATCCGAGGTCACCACGTTGAAGCCGGTGAAGTCCGCGATCACCTGCAGCAGCGCCCGCATGTCGACGTTCTGGAAGTTGAGTGTGAGTTTCTCGCCCGCATAGCCCGCGCCGGGTGTGAGCTTGCCCGGATCGGCCTTGCGCGGACGCACCTCGATGACGAATTGCTCGTCCGTCTGGTAGGCGCTCTGCTCCCAGTCGCCGTGNGCGCCGATGGAGAGGCGGACCCGGTCCGCCAGTTGCTGCGGCTGCACTGTGTCGACGGTGGTCCCGAAGTCCGACACGTCCAGCCGGCGTCGCAATCCCTCGGGCAGCGACGCCCGCATGAAATCGGCCACCAGCGTCGCGCCCTGGCGGCGCACATCCACCCCCATCTGGCGGCTGCCCATGGCCACGATGATGCGGCCGGCACCGTCCTCGCCACGCCGAAAGTCGATCTCCTGCAGCGGCGTGATGCTGCGGACACGGTNCTCTGCAAAATCGCCATATGGCGGCGTGCGCGGCGGCTGGCCCGTGCTCGATTGCAGCGAGACCAGCAGCGATCGCCCCTGGATCTCGGCCTGGTAGGTGGCCGCATGCCGCAGG
>JGI25152J39213_1000840_pt1 | contig 15256 bp, 15 predicted proteins | sample AraplaMF_Col_mMS_FD_39213 | JGI IMG/M metagenome (IMG submission 39213)
GCTTCGGGCCGCTTCCAGCGGCTTGAAGAGATCGCATTCGAATATGCATTTGCGATCAAGGTAGCGGGCAAGATGTAAGGCGCGCGGATGTGGCGTGCCCTGGTGCGCCACTCGCTCAAGGGAGGGAGAAATGGCCGTCTATATCGCGCTGCTGAGAGCCGTGAATGTCGGCGGCACGGGCTCCNTGCCGATGGCCGAGCTGAAGTCGATCTGCGAGCAGCTCGGCTTCACCGACGTGAAGACCTACATCCAGAGCGGCAACGTCCTGTTCCGTTCGGATGGGGCCGAAAAGGCGGTGGAGGCGAAGCTCGACGAGGCGCTGGGAAAGAAGATGGGCAAGCGGCCGGGCGTGATGGTGCGCAGCCGCAAGGAGCTTGACGGCATCATCGCCCACGCGCCCTTCCCCGAGGCCAAGCCGAATTTTCTGCTGGTCTATTTCCTGCCCGAAGCAGCACCCAAGGATGCGCTGGAACAGATAGTGGCGCCCGACGGCGAGGAAGCAAAGCTCGCCGGGCGCGAAATCTATGTGCACTATCCCATCGGCTCCGGCCGATCGAAGCTGAAGCTTCCGGCACTGAAGGCGGGCACGTCCCGCAACCTCAACACCGTACGCAAGCTTGCCGGCCTGGCGGCTGAGCTGGAAGACGGCAAAGCCTAAAGCTGCTCGCCACTCCTCACCGTGCCATAGATATGTTCATGTCTGACGGCAACGAGCGGCGACTCGATGGCGGGCAGGAACAGCATCCTCACGAAGATGCGCAGCATCAGCACCTGTTCGGCGAGCGTATTCGGCTCCTTCAGCGTCTTTGAGAGAACGATGCCGCCTTCCAGCACCGAAGAAACCATATCGGCGAGCTGGTCGACATCGACGGGCTCGCGCGGCGAATAGACTTCCATGATCTCGCGGAACATGCGGCCGAAGCGGCGGCGCCAGGCAAGTACAGCATTGCGATTGGTCTCCTGGATCTCGCGATCGAAGAGCCGCTCGTAATAGCAGACCGTCGCCACGAGGCAGCCCGGATGGCCGTTCGGCAGGTCGGCGACCAGTTCGGAGAGCAGCTTCAAGCCCAGCAGAAAGGATTGAAGCGGATCATCCATCAGATCGCGCGCACGGCTGAAGATCTCGTCATAGATGCGTTCGTCGTTTTCGATGTAGCGGTTGAGCAGCGCNTTCGCGAGCTCGTTCTTGTCCTTGAAGTGGTAAAAGAAGCCGCTCTTGGTAATGCCGGTTTCGACGATCAATTCCTCGATGGACGTGCCGCCGAACCCCTTCTGCAAGACCGCTGCTTCCGCCACATCAAGGATGCGATTCCGCGTTTCTTCGCCCTTTCGCATGTTCCCCTCCTGTACCCACGGTACAGTTTTCTGGACAGCTAGATCGAGCCCGCCTGCGCCCCCGGCAGCACCGGCCCATGCAAGGGATTGATTTCAATCCGCAAAATTCGAAACCTGTGATAGTATACCGCAAGTCGCCTAGTTTGACACCAGAATAAGCGGCAGAACATGACCATCGACGGCAGTCATTTCAGGCGCCTCGACTGGAGAGGTTTCACGATGGCAAAGTACAGGCATGGGTTGCCGCAGCTTAAAGGCGGCGCCTTCATTAGCGATGGCGGCATGGAAACCACGATGATCTTTCAAGAAGGCATCGATCTNCCGCATTTCGCCTCCTTCGTATTGCTGGCATCCGAAGACGGGCGGGAGCGCACGAAGAACTACTATCGCCGCTANCTGGATATCGCCCGGCGACACGGCACGGGCTTCGTNCTCGACACNGCCACATGGCGTGCCAATCCCGACTGGGGTCAGAAGCTCAACTATACGACCGAAGCGCTGCAAACGGCAAACGAGCAAGCCGTCGAACTGCTCGTGGGCTTGCGCCACGACTATGAGCGACCGGAGCAGCCAATTGTCGTCAGCGGCGCCATCGGCCCGCGCGGCGACGGCTACAAGGCGGGCATCATGAGCGCCGACGAAGCGGAGGACTATCACGCCTTCCAGATCGAGACCTTCGCCGGCACCGAGGCCGATATGGTCGCTGCTTTCACGCTGACCAATATCGACGAGGCAATCGGTATTGCGCGGGCAGCCAGCACGCTCGGCATGCCCTGTGCCATCTCCTTCACGCTGGAGACAGATGGCAGGCTGGTGACCGGCCGCAGCCTTCAGGATGCGATCGAGACGACGGATGCGGCCACCGGCGGATCGCCGGCCTACTACATGATCAACTGCGCCCACCCGACGCATTTCGAGGCGGCGCTCGATCATGGCAGCGGCTGGGTAAAGCGCATTTCCGGCATCCGCGCCAACGCTTCGACCATGAGCCATGAACAGCTCGACAACAGTGAGGTGCTGGATGCCGGCGACCCTGCCGATCTCGGCCAACGCTACCGCGAGCTCCTTCGCCGCATGCCGCAGGTGCACGTGCTCGGCGGCTGCTGCGGCACCGACCACCGCCATGTTGCGGCGATCTGCGAAGCGTGCCTGCCCCGAGCGGCGTGACGGAGTGATCGGGAGGGCATGGCGTGACGATGGCGGGGGCAATGACACGCCGGCGCAACTGGCGTGAACTGTGGCTTGCGATAAAAGGGCAACAGACGCAAGCCGAACCGGAGGCGGCTGTGGAGGTGGCATTGCAGGATATGGATCTTGCGGCCTTCGAGGGCCTCGACCGCCGCATGGCCTACGGGCTCCAGGCGGACCAACGCAAGGCGCGCCCATTGCGGCGCAGGCGATTGCGGGAACCTGTCGGCCTCTGACGAAGAGGAAGGCGCCTCAGCTTCAGGCTGCGGCGCCTTTCTTGTGCTTGACCCTGTAGCCGCTGATCTCTTCGCCCGCCGTCGGCGAGAAGCGCAGGTTCCAGATGGTGGCGCTGATCGAAATGATCGCAACCACGATGAAGGCGGCGGAGAAATCGCCAAGCTTCGGCGTTTCGACATCGTTGAACGCCATCGAGGCATGCAGCGCCAGTGCGCCGATGCAGATGCCGAGCGAGAGCATCAGCTGCTGGAAGGTGGTGTAGAAGCTCGTGGCCGAGCTCATGCGTTCCTGGCTGATCTCGTCATAGGCGATGGTATTATAGGCGGTGAACTGGAACGACATGAAGAAGGCGCTGAGCACGAGCGCGATGAAGATCAGCGGCATCGGCCAATCCGGCCGGAAGGCGGCGCAGAGACCATAACCGATCGTGCCGAGAATGCCGTTGATAATAAGGCTTCGGCGGAAACCGAAACGGCGGAAGACGGCCTTTGCCAGGGGTTTCATGAACAGCGCGCCGAGTGCGGTGGAAATGACGATCTGCCCCGCGGCGGCGGCNGAAAGACCNAAGCCGATCTGGAAGAGCAGCGGNAGCAGGAAGGGCTGCGCGCCCTGCGTGATGCGCGTCAGCGAACCGGCGATGACAGAGGTGCCGAAGCTCGGCACCTTCATCAGCGAGAAATCCATGATCGGGGCCGGATGCCTGCGCGCATGGCGCAGATAGGCAATGCCGAAGAGCAGGCCGATCGCAATGAGGAAGATCGAGAAGGAACCCTGCCCTTCATGGCTCGACAATTCGAAGCCGAACAGCATCGAGCCGAGCGAAATGCCCGAGAGGATGAAGCCGATCGTATCGAAGGGACCGGCGGCCTTACCCTTCACCTCGTCGATATAGATCGACACGAAGATCATGCCGATGATGCCGATCGGCACGTTGATGTAGAAGATCCAACGCCAGTCGAGATAGGTGACGATGAAGCCGCCGAGCGGAGGGCCGACGATCGGGCCGATCAGCGCCGGCACCAGCAGCCAGGACATGGCGCTGACCATATCCTTGCGGTCGACACTGCGCATCAGCACCAGACGGCCGACGGGCATCATCATGGCACCGCCGATGCCCTGCAGCAGGCGGGCAAGCACGAGGAACGTCAAAGTCGGCGCAAAGGCACAGAGGATCGAGCCAACCACGAAGACGGCGATCGCCGAGCGGAAGACGGTGCGCGAGCCGAAACTGTCTGCCACGCGGCCGCTGGCGGGAATGAAGATCGCAAGACTGAGCAGGTAGGAGGTCAGCGCAATCGACATGGCCGGAGCGTCGACGCCGAAATCGCGCGCCATCGTCGGCAGCGCGGTCGCCAGCACGGTTGCGTCGACATTTTCCATGAGCATGGCACTCGCGACAATCATCGCGATCACCCGGAAATTGGGTGCTGCACGCCGGACCATCGGCGCATGATAAATCTGATCCGACATCGTCAGGGATCACTCGCAAAGGCGCAGCGGAGCACACGGGGCGACAGGGCCGCGGGGATGACATGGCAAAAATGCCAAGAGGAGATGGTTTGCTATACGCCTGCAATCATGGCGGCGCTATGTCTTTTATGGCACATCTGCTTTGCCGAGAGGTAAAGGCCGATCACCATTCCTTGCACTTTTTTGCCCTTCGTGAAGCGGATGGTTTGGGACCTAAGGCGGCTTGCGTGACCGCATCTGCGGCCCTACCTATTAGTCATGACCTCCGCCCCGCAGACAAACCCGCCGGACAACGCCTTCGGCTTCGACAACAGCTATGTGCGGCTACCGCAGAACTTCTTCGCCCTGCAGGCGCCGACGCAGGTGGCCGAGCCGTGGCTGATCAAGCTCAACGAACCGCTGGCTAGAGAACTGGGGCTTGATGTCGAGGTCCTGAAGCGCGATGGCGCAGCAATTTTTTCCGGAAATCTCGTGCCTGCCGGCGCGGAGCCGCTGGCGATGGCCTATTCCGGCCATCAGTTCGGGCATTTCGTGCCATTGCTCGGCGACGGGCGCGCGATCCTTCTCGGAGAAGTGATCGACCGCAACGGGAAGCGCCGCGATATCCAGCTCAAGGGCGCGGGCCAGACGCCGTTTTCGCGCCGCGGCGACGGGCGGGCAGCTCTCGGTCCGGTGCTGCGTGAATATATCATCAGCGAAGCGATGTTTGCGCTCGGCATTCCCGCCACGCGGGCGCTTGCCGCCGTGCTGACCGGCGAAGGCGTTCGGCGTGAGGATATCTTGCCGGGCGCCGTCTTCACGCGCGTCGCAGCAAGCCATATCCGCGTCGGTACCTTCCAGTATCTTGCCGCTGGTGGCGACGAGGATGGCATCAAGGCACTCGCCGATCATGTCATCGAACGGCACTATCCCGAGCTGGCGGCGGCGGAAAATCCCTATCTCGCGCTCTATGAAGCTGTCTGCGACCGGCAGGCGGCGCTGATCGCCCGCTGGCTGCAGGTGGGCTTCATCCATGGAGTGATGAATACCGACAACATGACGATCTCGGGCGAGACGATCGATTTCGGTCCCTGCGCCTTCATGGATATCTACGATCCGATGACGGTGTTCTCGTCGATCGACCAGCACGGGCGCTACGCCTATGCCAATCAGCCGGGCATCGGGCAATGGAACCTGGCGCGGCTCGGTGAAGCGCTGCTNCCGCTTGTTGATGCCGACAAAGACAAGGCGATCGAGCATGCCAACGCCATCATCAAGGCCTATGGCGAGCGTTTCCACGCCTATTGGCTGCAGGGCATGCGCGGCAAGATCGGTCTGACTTCAATCGAAGACGGCGATCTCGAACTCATCCAGTCATTGCTGGCGCTGATGCAGGCAGGTGGCGCAGATTTTACGCTGACCTTCCGGCGGCTGTCGGCCGTTGCAGGCGACGAGGCGTCCGAGGCGGTATTCACATCGACTTTCCGCGAGCCTGCTGCCGGCACCGAATGGCTGGCGCGCTGGCGCGAGCGGCTTTCGCGCGATCCGCAGATNCCCAGTNATCGGGCTGCAGCAATGAAGCAGGTCAATCCGGCCTTCATTNCGCGCAACCATCGGGTCGAGCAGGCGATNGNGGCGGCCGTTGAGGACGGCGATTTTTCGCTGTTCGAGGCGCTGCTCACAGTTCTTTCGCACCCCTANGAGGANCAGCCGGCNTTTNCNGCCTATATGGACCCGCCGAAGCTGGAAGAGCGGGTGCTCCAGACCTTCTGCGGAACCTGATTTCAGACAGTTCCAATTCAACTCGCCCCCATATTCATTGGAGATAACAATGACTGACCTTCTCGATATTCCGGTCAAGACAGTGCAAGGACGTGAGACGACGCTCAACGAATATCGCGGCCAGGTGCTGCTCATCGTCAATGTCGCCTCCAAGTGCGGCCTGACGGTGCAGTATGAAGGGCTTGAAAAGCTCTATGCCGACAAGCGCGAGCGCGGCTTCGTCATCGCCGGCTTCCCGGCCAATGACTTCAAGGGCCAGGAGCCGGGCACGGATGCGGAAATCCTGGATTTCTGCACCAGCACCTTCGGCGTCGATTTCCCGATGTTCTCGAAGATTTCCGTCAAGGGACCGGACAAGCACCCGCTCTACAAGAACCTGACCGGCTCCGATGTGGAAACGACAGGCGAAGGGCCGATGCGTGAGCGGCTGAAGGGCGCCGGCCTTGCCGGTGACGACAAGGAAATCCTCTGGAACTTCGAGAAATTCCTCGTCGGCCGCAATGGCAAGGTCGTTGCCCGTTTCGCCCCTGACGTCACGGCGGACGACAACCGCCTGGTCTCCGCAATCGACCGAGAGCTTGCAAAAGCCAACTAGCGCGCCAGTTTCAACCGCGGCCAAATNCGGCGGTTGAAAGGCAGGCCTNCCGCTCTATCTGCCTGATCGGCGTATGTTTTTCGCCATTCTCCGATCCGGCTAACCAGCGGGAGACTGCCTTATGGCAATCGTCATTACCTCCATACTCTTCATCATTTTCGGACTGGCGCTCGGCGGCGGCGGGCTGTGGCTCGTCACGCTTGGCGGCAGCGTCTTCTATCTCTTCGCGGGACTGATGTTCCTGCTGACGGCAGGCCTGCTTCTCATGCGCAAGGCAGTCGCGCTGTGGGTCTATGCGGTTCTCGTCGTCGTGGCTCTCGCCTGGGCAATCTGGGAGGTGGGGTTCGACTGGTGGCAGCTCGGCCCGCGCGGCGGCCTGATCATCCTCTTCGGGCTCTGGCTGCTGACGCCATGGATCCGCAGGCCGCTCGGCTTTCGCAGCCCGACCGGCATCTATTACGGTGCCAATCCCTGGCCGCTGGCCGTTCCGGTCATTCTCGCCATCATCGTCGCCGGATATTCCATGACGACGGATCCGCATGACCTCGCCGGCGACCTGCCGACGCAATCATCCGCCGCAACGCCGGCTTTTGGTGGCAATGTGCCTGACGGCGAATGGCATCAATATGGCCGCACGCCCTACGGCCAGCGCTATTCGCCGCTTGACCAGATCACTGTGCAAAATGTTTCCACCCTCGATGAGGTATGGCGCTACCAGACCGGCGACGTGAAGCGGCCTGACGATGTCGGCGAGACCACCTATCAGGTCACCCCGCTGAAAGTCGGCAACACGCTTTATCTCTGCACGCCGCACAATTGGGCGATTGCGCTCGATGCCAAGACCGGCCAGCAGAAATGGAAATATGACGCCAATTCCGGCATGAACCCGGACCGGCAGCACCAGACCTGCCGCGGCGTGACCTATTACAGCGATGAAGCGACACCTGCCGGCCAGCCCTGCAAGGAGCGTGTCTACCTGCCAACTTCGGATGCACGCCTCATCGCGCTCGACGCGACCAACGGGCAGGTCTGCGCGAGCTTTGCCGACCATGGCGTGCTGCAGCTACAGACCGGCATGCAATACAACCCGGCTGGCTACTACTACTCCACGTCGCCGCCGGTCGCCGTCGCGGGCAAGATCATCATCGGCGGGGCGGTCAACGACAACTATTCGACGAAAGAACAGTCCGGCGTCATCCGCGCCTACGACATCAACAGCGGCGCACTGATCTGGAACTGGGATTCCGGCAATCCCGACCAGACGACACCGTTGGCCGAGGGCCAGCATTACACGACGAATTCGCCGAACAGCTGGTCGGTCTTCAGCGTCGATGACCAGCTCGGCATGGTCTATATCCCGCTCGGCAACCAGGTGCCGGACCAGCTCGGCATGAACCGCAGCGCCAATGTCGAGAAGTTCTCGTCGTCGGTCGTGGCGCTCGACATCAATACGGGCCAGCTGCGATGGGTGCAGCAATTCGTTCACCACGATCTCTGGGACATGGACGTGCCGGCNCAGCCGGTGCTNGTGGACCTGACGAANNAAGATGGAACAGCGGTACCGGCGCTCGTCGCGCCTACCAANCAGGGCGACATCTACGTGCTCGACCGGCGCACCGGCCAGCCGATCATTCCCTTCAAGGAGATTCCGGCACCCGGTGGCACGATCCCGGAAGATCATAGCGCGCCGACCCAGCCGATCTCCGATCTCACCTTCTCNCCTGAGCCGCTGCNGGAAAAGGACATGTGGGGNGTCTCGCTGTTCGACCAGCTTGCCTGCCGCATCGAATTCCACCGCTACAAATACGAGGGCCGCTATACACCGCCCTCGCTGCAGGGAACGATCGTCTATCCCGGCAATTTCGGCACGTTCAACTGGGGTTCGGTCGCCGTCGATCCGGAGCGCCAGGTGATGTTCGCCATGCCGACCTACCTGGCCTTCACCTCGCGCCTGGTACCGGCCGCCGATATTCCGCCGCGTGGCCAGGATGAGAAGGGCAGCGAACAGGGCCTCAATCGCAATGACGGTGCGCCCTACGGCGTATTCATGGGTCCCTTCCTCGGGCCGCTGCAGATTCCCTGCCAGGCGCCGCCCTGGGGTTATGTCGCCGGCGTGGATCTCCGCACCGGCCGCATCGCCTACATGCACAAGAACGGCACCGTGCACGACATGACGCCACTGCCCCTGCCCTTCAAGGTGGGCGTGCCCGGTATCGGCGGGCCAATGATGACCAAGGGCGGTGTCGCCTTCCTGGGCGCCGCCGTCGACAACTACCTGCGCGCCTATGACGTGACGAACGGCCGACAATTGTGGGAAGCCCGGCTGCCGGCCGGCGGTCAGGCAACGCCGATGACCTATATGACCGATGACAACAAGCAATATGTCGTCATGGTTGCGGGCGGCCACGGTTCGGTCGGCACCAAGCCGGGCGACTACGTGATCGCCTACTCGCTGCCGTAGTGCAACCAGAAGGAGACACCAGGTCCGGGCAGGTTTGCCCCATCATACTGCTACCGTTTTTCAGGGGGATTTTTTCATGGAAATCGGTAGCAGCCTTTCAATTTACTCTGGCCTTGGTGCACTTTTCGAGCAGGGCAAATCCAAGAATAAGCAGGCCGACGAATTTGGCGGCAGTGCACGCAATCAGTCCGGCGCCGGCCTGCAGCCGAGCGCGACCCCGCCGTCGATCGCCAATACGATGTGGGCGGTACAAGCCGGCAACGAGACCTATATCAACCCGTCGGACGCNGAAATGGAAGCCAAGGCCGCACACAGGAGCCTGGTCGATGANTTCACCGACTGGAGCAACATGGACCCGGCCGAATTCATCCGTGCCCGATACCTGGAATCACGCGGCCTGACCGAGGACGACCTGAAGGCCATGCCTGCCGATCAGCGCGAGGCGATCGAGAAGGAAATTGCCGAGCAGATCAAGCGTGAACTCGCCGGCATTGAGGATAACGGAACCGCGACAACAGACGACGTTCCAGCCGCCTGAGGCCGCAACACCAACCGACATGCGGCGGAAAGCACTCTCCGCCGCTTTTCTACTCCGGCAACCCCGCCATTCGAAGAGCCTCGATATATCGGTTACGGTCGTCCGGTCGCCGAAACGGCGGCAGGATATCGGCAAGATTCGAAAGCCGGAGAGCGGGATCCAACTGGCACAGGCGAGCGATCGTTCCCCGCGCTTCCGCACGCCGCCCGCTCATGACCTGACCTGCCGCCATAACACGCATCGCGCTCGGATAATTCGGCTGGTGGCGTAACGATCTCGCCGCACAGACGGCGGCATCCTCGTAATGTCCGGCGCAGAAATGAGCCAGGCCGGTGTTGAACTGCCAGGCAAACAGGCGAGGATCCAGAGGGCTCAGACGCATGGCGAGGGCTGCATGTTCGACGGCCTTGTCGGGCTCGCCAAGGCAGGTCTTCACCCAGCTGCTGGTGCCCAGAGCAGCGGCGAGATTCGGATTGAGGAAGAGCGCGCGATCGATACAGGCCGCACTATCATCAAGGTCGCCGCCGACATAGCCGAGGACATATCCACCGTAGGAGAGCGCAACCGCATCGTCCCAGCCGAGTTCGACCGCTCTTCTCGCCAGTCGGGTCGCTTCGGCAATCTCCTCGGCAGGATTGGCCATCCAGCCATTGCTCTTTCGGGTCGCGTAGCATCGCGCCGCCCGGGCATACGCTATGGCGAACTCCGGGTCGCGCTCGATCGCCTTCATGAACAGCCGCAGGGCCTCATCGGTGATCGATCTATTGGTGACCGTCCGGTCAAACGCTGCCAGCCCGCGCAGATAATAGTCGTAAGCGTCAAGGCTCTCCGTCGGCTTGCGTTTGGCGCGCTCTATCTCCGCCTCCTCTACCTTCGGCGTTATCGCGCCGACGATGCTGGAGGCCACCTGATCCTGAAGATCGAATATATTTGCAAGCGTCCCATCAAAACGGTCTGCCCAAAGGTGCGCACCCGTCGATGTGTCGATGAGTTGTCCGGCAATGCGGAGCCGGTCTCCCGTCCGACGCACACTTCCCTCGACCACATAGCGCACGTTCAACTCGCGCCCGACCTGCTTGATGTCGACGGCCTGCCCTTTGTAGGTAAAGCTCGAATTCCGCGCGATGACGTAGAGATGGCGGAATTGGGCAAGGGCGATCGTGATATCCTCCACGATGCCATCGGCAAAATATTCCTGCTCCGCATCGCCGCTCAAATTCTGAAATGGCAATACCGCGACCGAGGGCCGATCGTGATGCTTCGTCGGGGCTGAAACGGCCTGCATCTGCGAGATGACGTCAGGCCCCGGTTCGGCTCGCTGATGTAAGGGTTGTTGTCGCGACTGCAGCGAAACGGCCAGGGAGGACGTCTCTGCTTCCGGTTCGGCGCCGAGATGCTTCTTCAAGAGAGCCCGGCAGGTCTCGAACTGGCGGATGGCCGCGTTCTCGTGTCCCCTGAGAATATGGAGCCGCATCAGGGCCCGGTGGGCTGGCTCCATCGTCGGGTCCGAGGCGAGCAATCTCTCGGCGAGCCCTTCGCAGGCTGGCTCTTCGGCGGAGCCCGGATCGGAGAGCATGAGGCTCAACCGCTCCACGAGTTGCAGCGCCTTGCGCCGATATGTGCTCTGGTAAGGTCCGAACCACTCATCCAGCCCGTCCGGAATGGACTCGCCCGCAAGCACCTCACCGCGGTAGAGGTCTGCCGCAAAGGCAAGATCCGCGGCTCCGCCCGCCTCCAGCTTGCGGTCGAAGATCGAAATGTCGGCTTCGTCCAGGCCGAAAATCAGGACGACCGTCTCTTGATCTCCGTCGATGTAGACAGTGGCTTCGCTGTTCGCCGGAAACGCCCGCCTGATATCGACCAGCGCCTGCCGCAAGCTATTGCGGGCCTGTTCATTGCCTCGTCCCGGCCAGAAGGCTTCGGAAAGCAATTCCCGGCGACAGCCGCGGCGCCCTGCAAGAACCAGAGCAGCAAAAAGAAGCGACGTCTTGCGCGTGGCGAAGCGTACTTGCCGGTCTTCCGGGGAGGCAACTTCGAGGCCGCCTAGCAACCTGATACGCACAGAAAGCCTCCCGATTTGGATCGCCGCTGCAGAATAGCATTTGGGAAGACGGATTTAACACCGATTTAGCGGCGGCTTGTCGAAGTTTTCCTGGCCGTTCACGCCCAGCCCAACAGGCCGAAAACACCCCCATGGCACATTCCCACTCACACATTTCACAAATAGGAGACTGGGAAATGGCTCACACGGAAACTCCCGCCGCCAGCGCGCCGATACAACAGGTGTCCGAGTCCAGGGAGAACAGCATCACAATATTGACTGCTGCGTTGGCCGCTGCCGTGAGGCAGTTGCGCAGAGCTGCCGCGAGGCGGAGGGTGCTGGCAGACCTGACGTCCGATCAGCTGAGAGATATCGGTCAACCCGAAATCAATCGCCCGACGCTCGAAATCAAAGCAGGTCTGATCACGAACTTGATGTCAATGCGATAACCGGCAGGTTCAATTGCATTGCTGCGACGAAACCATGGTTGCTAAGCTGCTGCCGAGCGGCGGATCTTTCCCGTTTCAGACCATCTCGGTAATCATCTTGCCGATTTCGGCGAAGACGGGATTGAATTCATCCACCTTCACCGTCGCTTCTCCGATGTAGACGGCGGCGACGATCGGGCCGCGCTTGGGCGGCCAGATGACGGCAATATCGCCGGCGGAACCATTGTCGCCCGTGCCGGTCTTGTCACCGATCTTCCAATCGCCGGGCAGGCCTGCGCGCAGGCGCGCACCACCGGTCGTGTTCGCAATCATCCAGTCAATCAGCTGATTTGCAGAGGTTTCTGCCAGAACCGAACCGAGCGCGATATTGCCAAGAGAATCCAGCATTGCATCCGGCGTCGTGGTGTCGCGCGGATCGCCTTTCGTGGCTTCGTTCAGCGCGGTTTCCGTGCGGTCGAGCCTTGTCGTGCCGTCACCGATGGAGCGCAGCCAGTCGGTGAGTGCGGCCGGGCCGCCAAAACTTTCCAGCATCAGATTGCCGGCGGTGTTGTCGCTCAGCGTAATGGCGGCCTTGCAGATCTCGGCCATCGTCATGCCGTCGCCGCCCGCGTGCTTTTCGGTCTCGGGCGAATAGGTGACGAGCTTGTCCTTGCCGTAGGTGATACGCCGGTCGAGGCTCTCATCGCCCTTGTCGACACGGGCAAGAACGAGGCCTGCAGCCAGGACCTTGAAGGTGCTGCACATGGCAAAGGGCTCGCTGCCGCGATAGCCGAAGGAGACATTCGTGTCGCTGTCGAGAACGGAAACCCCGAGGCGCCCGCCAATGCGCGCTTCAAGCGCTGCAAGCCGCTTGTCGATATCGTCATTCTGTTGCTCGGCGCGGACGCGAGACGCAAAGCCCAGCGCGGGCAGCAGCAAGGCGGAGCCCATGAAGCTGCGGCGGGTGAGGCTGTGATTCATGAAGACCTCCGGGGAATCAGGATCACAGGCGTAAGGCCCGATTGCGGCGGCATCTCGGCTTTTTGGCAGGATCAGGCAGCGCGCGTNACCTCCACCGTCACATGCGACAACTCGTCCAGGCTCGCGAGCCTCTCCTTGTAGAAGGCGGTATCGCGCGGCTGCGGCGTCAGCACCGCGACAATCGCTGCATGGTGGCCGGGACCGACCTGCCAGACATGAAGATCGGTGATGCGGTCGCCATCGCCTTCGATCGCTCCGCGGATTTCGTCCGGCAGTGTTTCTCCTTCCGAGAGCACGTCGAGCAGCACGGCGCCCGACGATTTCATTAGTCCCCAGGACCATTGCGCGATGATGAGAGCGCCGACGATGCCCATCAGCGGATCAAGCCACAGCCAGCCATAGAGGCTACCGAAGGTGAGTGCGGCAATGGCGAGCACAGAGGTCAAAGCGTCGGCGATGACGTGCATGTAGGCGGAGCGAATATTGTTATCCGCATGACTATGGTGGCCATGATCGTGGCCGTGGTGATGATCGTGATGGTGATCATGCCCGTGTCCATGATGGTGGCCGCCGCTACCGCTCAGCATCCAAGCACTGACGAGGTTGACGGCAAGGCCGATGACGGCGACGGCGATCGCCTGGCTGAAGCTGATCGGCACGGGCGAGGTGATGCGCAGGAAGCTTTCCCAGCCCATCAGCAGGGCGATCATCGCCAGAATGATGGCACTCGCAAAACCGGCGAGGTCGCCGAGTTTGCCGGTGCCGAACGTGAAGCGCGGATTGCGGGCCTGCTTGCGGGCGAAGAGATAGGCGAGCGCGGAAATGAGCAACGCGCTGGCATGGGTGGACATATGCCAGCCATCGGCCACCAGCGCCATCGAGCCGTACATGGTGCCNGCGCCGATTTCGACGACCATCATCACCGCTGTCAACGCGATCACCAGCCAGATGCGGCGTTCGTTGCGGGCATGGTCCTGCCCCAGGAAGACATGCTCATGCCCGTAGCTATTCGTTCCGGCACTCATTGCCAGCTCCTTACCGATATCGATCCGGCTCAGCGGATATAGGTTCGCAATACTTCCGATATTTCCTCGACCGCCTCCGCCCTCGCCTTCTCGTCGGCGGCATGCAGCACGTGTTCGTGCAGATGGTCGTCCAGCACCTCGCCCGTGAGACCCGTCAGCGCGCCGCGCACGGAGGCAAGAAGCTGGAGGATCTCGCCGCAGGGGCGCTCGCCCTCCAGCGCACGTTCGACCGCCTCGAGCTGCCCGCGGATACGGCTGACGCGGGCGATGAGTTTCTTCTTCTGATGGGTCGTATGGGACATGGCAGTCTCTGANGTAGTATAGGGGGGTACCCTATATTACCTTCACGAAAAACGAAAGCGGCAATCCATCGCAGCGGCTCTTGAATTTACATAGGACTCCTATATATTGAACCTATGGAAACGCCAAAAGACCCGACATCGATCGACAACCGCATCAGCGAAGGCTTGACCCGCATCGCGATCGCAATGCGCAGCGACGAATGGTCGAAGGCCGAAAAGGCCGGACTGAAGCCGACGCAACTTGCGATCCTCGAATTTCTCGCCGGCCGCGATAGTGCGCGGGTGAAGGAGATTGCGGCGCATCTCGGCGTCTCGCAGCCGACGGCGACGGATTCGATTGCGGCACTGGAGCGCAAGGGGCTGGTCGCCAAGGCGAGCGCTCCCGGCGACAAACGTGCCACCGCGATCCGCATCACGACGGAGGGAATGGCGGCGTTCGGGTCCGTTTCGCCGATCGAAACGGCAGCGATGGAAGCAGCCCGATCGCTTTCCCCCGGCGAGCAGGAAGGCCTGCTGCTGTCGCTCGTCAAGATGATCCGGCATCTGCAGGAGGCGGATGCCATACCAATCCAGCGGATGTGCACGAGCTGTCGTTACTTCCGTCCCTACCAGCATTCCGGTGCGGCCAAACCGCACCACTGCAATTTCGTGAACGCGGCCTTCGGCAGAAATGAACTGCGCATCGACTGCCGCGACCATGAAACCGCCGATCCGGCAACCCGGGCTGCCACCTGGGACGCCTTTGAAAAAGGATAGGCGCACTCTCCAGGCAAACTAAAAAGAGAAGGACGTTCAAAATGTTAAGGCAGTTTATCACCGGCGCGGCCATCGCCGGAACGCTATCGCTTTGGCTGGGCTCGGCCATGGCCCATCCCGTCACGGCCGAACCATCCA
>JGI25152J39213_1000881_pt1 | contig 14774 bp, 10 predicted proteins | sample AraplaMF_Col_mMS_FD_39213 | JGI IMG/M metagenome (IMG submission 39213)
AAGTCGTAACGCTATCGACGACCCCGGCCTGGATCGACGGCAAGCTGACGCCGCGGCCGATGTCGCTACGCGTCTTCGCCGCCCGTACGGCCAATGGCTGGCAGATCATGCCGGGCGGCTTTGCCCGCATCGGCGGCAGCGACGACGTTTCGGCCATCGCCATGCAATCGGTGGTGCTGCCGCCGACGTCTGGATCGTCAGCGACAAGCCGGTGGAGCAGCACACATTGCTGCCGGCGGAAGGCAGCTTCACCCGCAACATGCCGGGCAGCCTGCCGAGCCGCGCGGCCGACAATCTCTTCTGGCTCGGCCGCTACATCGAGCGCGCCGAAGGGGCGCTGCGCATCCTGCGCGCCTGGCACGCCCGCTTTGCGGAAGCCGCCGATCCGAACCAGCCCCTGTTGGCCGACGTGACAGCCTATCTGGCCGCCGTCGATATCGACACCGAGGAAGCAGTCCCGGATACGCTAATGCGCAACATCGACAGCGCCGTCTATTCCGCCAGCAACATTCGCGACCGTTTCTCGCCGGATGGCTGGCTGGCGCTCACTGATCTCGCCAAGACGGCACGACGGTTCCACGAGACGATTTCTCCCGGCGACGATGCAAGCCACGCGATGACGATTCTGCTGCGCAAGCTCGCGGGCTTCGCCGGTCTGGTGCACGAAAACATGTATCGCTTCACCGGCTGGCGTTTCCTCTCGCTCGGCCGCCATATCGAGCGCGGGCTGCACATGACACGGCTGCTCGGGCACATGTCGGGGCCGGACGCCCCTGATGGCGCGCTCGACATGCTGCTGGAGATCGGCGACAGCGTCATGACCCATCGCCGCCGCTACAATGTCAACACCGCTCGCCTCACGGTCACCGATCTGCTCGCGCTCGATCCGCTCAATCCACGCTCAATACTTTTCCAGATGAACGAGATCCACCGCGAGGTGGAGCAGCTCCCGAACGCACTCGTCAACGGCCAGATGTCGCCCTTCTATCGCGAAGCGATGCGGTTGCACTCCGGCCTTGCCGTGATGACGCCGGAGACGATGAGCGTCGATGTCTACCGCCGCCTCGAACGCGAGCTGGAGCATCTGTCCGACCTCCTTGCCCACACATATCTCGGATGACCCAGGTGCTTTACGATCTCTCGCTGCACATGGGCTACATCTACGACACGCCGGCCTCTGGCGCCCGCCACATCATGCGGCTGATGCCGCTGTCGCTGCCGAACCGGCAACGGCTGGTGGCCGGCTCGATCAAGGTTTCGCCGACGCCGGATGAACAGGCGCACTTCGTCGATTTCTTCGAGCACCCCGCGACTTCCTTCATGCTGCGCGCGCCGCATGAAAAGCTGGATATCCGCATGCATGCCCGCGTGCAGGTGGAGAGCCATTCGATCGCAGCGGATTTTTCCCCCGTGCTCGCAAAGCTTCCGAATGAGGTCGCAGGCGTCTGGTCGCTGAAGCCCGACGCCCCGCATCATTTCCTCGGCAATAGCCCCCGCCTTTCGGACACGCGCGATCTCGGACTATGCGAAGGCCTGCGCCGAACCGTCATTGACCGTGCTGCAGATCGCCACTGCGCTATGCGCGAAAATCCATCTGGATTTCACCTATGATGCCGAAGCGACGACCGTCGATACGACGCCGCTTGAAGCCTTCCAAATAAAGCGCGGCGTCTGCCAGGACTTCGTCCATGTCATGATCCTTGCTCTGCGTAGCCTCGGCATTCCCGCCGGATATGTCTCCGGATTCCTGCGCACCATTCCGCCGCCCGGCAAGGAACGGCTGGAGGGGGCGGACGCCATGCATGCGTGGGTGAGGGTCTGGTGCGGCGAAACGATCGGCTGGGTCGAACTGGATCCGACGAACAACATCCCGGCCGGCACCGACCACATCGTCGTTGCCTATGGCCGCGACTACGCCGACGTCGCCCCGGTCATCGGCGTGCTGAAGAGCTACGGCGGCCAACGCGCTGTCCAGGCCGTGGATGTCATTCCGTTGGGATAATTGAATAGCCGATAGAATTCAGATCTTTACCGTGGCGTTCATGGTGCTGCAAAAGGTCAAGGACCTCCTTGCCTCCTGCGGGACCATCCCGAGCAACGCCTATCGGCCCAATAGCATGGCTCAGCTGGTTGCGGACTTCGGCCATGGCCGCCAAGGCGACGAGCTCGCGACCCGCCTGACGAACTGGTAACAGCAAAGACCCGCAAACAACAAAAGCCGCCCCGGAACAAACCGGAGCGGCTTTTCGTTTGCCTGCAAAAACGCGCATATCAAATTCGGAAAACCGATTGAAATCAAGCTCTTTCCGCAGCGGAGCGCCAAGCCTCGGCAATTTTTTCGTTTGGGTAATTCCTTTGTTGCAAGTGCGTTGTAACGATGCATAAACTGCGTGTTTAGTGCGCGGCAAACCGATTGAAATTGGCATAACGTACTGAAACCAAACAGAATTGGCGAGGACTGACGATGAACACCGTTTCGAAGCCGACAATCCCCTCCCCCGCGCCGCGCAGCTCCAAGCCGGAAATTCTCGCCGAAGAAATCATCGAACGCCTGACCTACCGCATCGGCAAGGATGCGAAGGTCGCCAAGCCGCATGACTGGCTGACGGCGACCATCCTCGTCATACGCGACCGCATCATCGACAAGTGGATGGAGTCGACCCGCAAGGTCTACGCAACAGGCGACAAGCGCGTTTACTACCTCTCCCTCGAATTCCTCATCGGCCGCCTGATGCGCGACGCCGTCTCGAACCTCGGCCTCATGGAACAGGTTCGCGACGCGCTCGCCTCGCTCGGCGTCGATGTCTCTGTCATCGCCGGCCTCGAGCCTGACGCCGCTCTTGGCAACGGCGGCCTTGGCCGTCTCGCCGCCTGCTTCATGGAAAGCATGGCGACCGTCGATGTCCCGGCCTATGGCTACGGTATCCGTTACGTCCACGGTCTTTTCCGGCAGCAGCTTGCCGATGGCTGGCAGGTGGAGTTGCCGGAAAGCTGGCTGGCGCACGGCAATCCCTGGGAATTCGAGCGTCGCGAGAGCGCTTACGAAATCGGCTTCGGCGGCACCGTCGACGTGGNCAATAACCCCGAGGGCGAGCCGCGCTATGTGTGGAAACCCGCCGAGCGTGTCATCGCCGCCGCCTTCGACACTCCGGTGGTCGGCTGGCGCGGCAAGCGCGTCAACACGCTGCGCCTCTGGTCCGCGCAGCCGATCGACCCGATCCTGCTCGACGCCTTCAACGCCGGCGACCATATCGGCGCGNTGCGCGAGAGCAACAAGGCCGAAAGCCTGACGCGCGTTCTATATCCCGCCGACGCGACGCCGGCCGGCCAGGAACTGCGCCTGCGCCAGGAATTCTTCTTCTCCTCCGCTTCGCTGCAGGACATCCTGCGCCGTCACCTGCAGCAGTATGACGATTTCACCTCGCTGCCCGACAAGGTGGCGGTCCAACTGAACGACACGCATCCGGCGGTCTCGGTCGCGGAACTCATGCGCCTGCTGTGCGACGTGCATGGTCTCGACTTCGACCAGGCTTGGGACATCACCCGCGGCACGATCGGATACACCAATCACACCCTCCTGCCGGAAGCGCTGGAAAGCTGGCCGATCCCACTGTTCGAGCGCCTGCTGCCGAGGCATATGCAGATCATCTACGCGATCAACGCCAAGGTGCTGTTGGAGGCGCGCAAGACCAAGACCTTCTCCGAAACGGAAATCCGCTCGATTTCCCTGATCGAGGAAAGCGGCGAGCGCCGTGTACGCATGGGCAATCTCGCCTTCGTCGGCGCTCATTCGATCAACGGCGTTTCGGCTCTGCACACCGACCTGATGAAGGTCACCGTCTTTGCCGACCTGCATAAGCTCTATCCCGACCGCATCAACAACAAGACCAACGGCATCACGCCGCGCCGCTGGCTGCAGCAGTGCAATCCCGGCCTGACCTCGCTGATCCGCGAAACGATCGGCGACGACTTCCTCGATGACGCCGAAAAGCTGAAGCCGCTCGACAAGTTCGCGAATGATGCAAGCTTCCAGGAGAAGTTCGCGGCGGTGAAGCGCGCCAACAAGGTGGCCTTGTCCAATCTCGTCGCCAGCCGCATGGGCATCAAACTCGATCCGTCGGCTATGTTCGATATCCAGATCAAGCGCATCCACGAGTACAAGCGGCAGCTGCTCAACATTATCGAAGCCGTCGCGCTCTACGACCAGATCCGCTCACATCCAGAATTGGACTGGGTGCCGCGCGTCAAGCTCTTCGCCGGCAAGGCGGCGCCGAGCTACCATAACGCCAAGCTGATCATCAAACTGATCAACGACGTCGCCCGCACGATCAACAACGACCCGGCCGTCCGCGGCCTGCTGAAGGTCGTGTTCGTGCCGAACTACAACGTTTCCCTGGCCGAGGTCATGGTGCCGGCCGCCGATCTGTCCGAGCAGATCTCGACTGCTGGGATGGAAGCATCGGGCACCGGCAACATGAAGTTCGCGCTGAACGGCGCGCTGACGATCGGGACACTCGACGGCGCCAATGTCGAGATGCGCGACCATGTCGGCGAGGACAACATCATCATTTTCGGCCTGCGTGCCGACGAAGTCGCCGCCGCCCGTGCAGATGGCCACAATCCCCGCGCCATCATCGAAGCGTCGCGTGAACTGTCTCAGGCACTCCAGGCCATCAGTTCCGGCGTCTTCTCGCACGACGATCGAAGCCGATACGCGGCGCTGATCGAAGGCATTTACGCGCATGACTGGTTCATGGTGGCGGCCGATTTCGATGCCTATGCGCAGGCGCAGCGCGATATCGACCAGCTCTGGACCGATCCGTCGGCGTGGAACAAGAAAGCGATCTGTAACACGGCTCGGATGGGCTGGTTCTCATCCGACCGCACGATACGGCAATATGCCAAGGAAATCTGGAGAGCCGGATGAAAGCGCCGAAAGCCACCCCTGAAGTCAGACTTCCCTGGGAGATTTCGGCAGACGAGATAGCGGCAATCCTCGCAGGGTCGCATTCCAATCCCTTCGCCGTTCTCGGCGTTCACAAATCGGGAAACGCCTACGTCACCCGCTGCTTCATTCCGGGCGCCGAAGAGGTGACCGCGATGGCGCTCGATGGCAGCGTCATCGGCGAATTGAAGCAGCAGCATTCTGACGGCTTTTTCGCCGGCGAGGTTTCGGTGACGAAGCAGCAGCCGGTGCGCTATCGCGCGCGACGCGGTGATGCCGAATGGGCGGTGACCGACCCTTACAGCTTCGGACCCGTCCTCGGCCCGATGGATGACTATTACGTGCGGGAAGGTTCCCATCTGCGCCTCTTCGACAAGATGGGCGCACACTGGATCAAGCACGAGGGCGCGCAGGGGATCCATTTCGCCGTCTGGGCGCCGAATGCTCAGCGTGTCTCGGTTGTCGGTGACTTCAATGGCTGGGATGGTCGCCGCCATGTAATGCGCTTCCGCTCCAGCGCCGGTATCTGGGAGATCTTCGCTCCTGACGTTCCGACCGGTGTCGCCTACAAATTCGAAATCCGCGGCCACGACGGTGTGCTGTTGCCGCTAAAGGCCGACCCTTTCGCCCGACGCAGCGAACTACGCCCGCAGACGGCCTCGGTCGCGGCATCCGAGCTGCTGCAGGAATGGGACGACGCAGCGCATCTGAAGCACTGGAGCGAAACCGACAAGCGTCGTCAGCCGATCTCGATCTACGAGGTTCATGCCGGCTCCTGGCAGCGGCGCGACGATGGCTCGTTCCTCTCCTGGGACGAGCTTGCCNCCCGTCTAATCCCCTACTGCGTCGACATGGGCTTCACCCATATCGAGTTCCTGCCGATTACCGAGCATCCCTATGATCCCTCCTGGGGCTACCAGACGACCGGGCTCTATGCGCCGACCGCCCGCTTCGGCGAGCCAGAGGGTTTCGCCCGCTTCGTCAACGGCTGCCACAAGGTCGGCATCGGCGTCATCCTCGATTGGGTGCCAGCCCATTTCCCGACCGACGAACACGGTCTCGGCTGGTTCGACGGCACGGCGCTCTACGAGCATGCCGACCCGCGCCAGGGCTTCCACCCCGACTGGAATACGGCAATCTACAATTTCGGGCGCACCGAAGTCGTTTCCTATCTGGTCAACAACGCGCTTTACTGGGCCGAGAAGTTCCATCTCGATGGTCTGCGCGTCGATGCCGTGGCCTCGATGCTCTACCTCGACTATTCCCGCAAGCACGGCGAATGGATCCCGAACGAGTACGGCGGTAATGAGAACCTGGAGGCTGTGCGCTTCCTGCAGAACATGAACACCCGTATCTACGCCGAGCATCCAGGCGTCATGACCATCGCCGAAGAATCGACCTCCTGGCCGAAGGTGTCGCAGGCGGTGCATGAAGGCGGCCTCGGCTTCGGCTTCAAGTGGAACATGGGCTTCATGCACGACACACTGAGCTACATGAGCCGTGAGCCGATCCACAGAAAGCATCATCACAACGAGCTGACCTTCGGCCTGCTCTACGCCTATTCGGAAAACTTCGTGCTGCCGCTCTCCCATGACGAGGTGGTGCACGGAAAGGGCTCGCTGATCGCCAAGATGCCCGGCGACGACTGGCAGAAATTTGCGAATCTGCGGGCCTATTACGCCTTCATGTGGGGCTATCCGGGCAAGAAGCTGCTCTTCATGGGTCAGGAATTCGCGCAGTGGAGCGAGTGGAACGAGGCAACCTCGCTCGACTGGAATCTGCTGCAGTACCGCATGCACGAGGGCATGCGCCGCCTGGTGCGCGACCTCAACTTCACCTACCGCAGCAAGCCGGCCCTACACGCCCGCGACTGCGAGGGCGATGGCTTCGAATGGCTGATCGCCGACGACCACGAGAACTCCGTTTTTGCCTGGCTGCGCAAGGCGCCAGGAGAGAAGCCGGTCGCCCTCATCTGCAATCTGACGCCTGTCTATCGCGAGAACTATTCCGTGCGCCTGCCGACCGAGGGGCGCTGGCGCGAGATACTGAATACCGATGCCGACATCTATGGCGGCAGCGGCAAGGGCAATGGTGGCCGCGTGCAGGCCGTCAACGCCGGTGGCGCCATCGCCGCATCGATCACCTTGCCGCCTCTGGCGACGATCATGCTTGAACCTGAGAACTGACGACTGGTGGGAGGATAAAAATGGTAGAAAAACGTGTTCAGCCACTTGCCCGCGACGCAATGGCCTATGTTCTCGCAGGTGGTCGGGGAAGCCGCCTGAAGGAACTCACCGATCGCCGCGCCAAGCCGGCGGTCTATTTCGGCGGCAAGACCCGCATCATCGACTTTGCGCTGTCGAACGCGCTGAACTCGGGCATCCGCCGCATCGGCGTCGCCACCCAGTACAAGGCGCACTCGCTGATCCGCCATATGCAGCGCGGCTGGAACTTCTTCCGCCCCGAGCGGAACGAGAGCTTCGACATTCTGCCAGCCTCCCAGCGCGTCTCCGAGACGCAGTGGTATGAAGGCACCGCCGATGCGGTCTACCAGAACATCGACATCATCGAGGACTATGGCGTCGAATATATGGTCATCCTCGCCGGCGACCATGTCTACAAGATGGACTACGAATACATGCTGCAGCAGCATGTCGATTCCGGCGCCGACGTCACGATCGGCTGCCTGGAAGTCCCGCGCATGGAAGCCGTCGGCTTCGGCGTCATGCACGTCGACACGACCGACCGGATCATCGACTTCGTCGAGAAGCCCGCCGATCCGCCGGGCATTCCCGACAAGCCGGAATTCGCGCTTGCCTCGATGGGCATCTACGTGTTCCACACGAAATTCCTGATCGACGCACTGCGCCGCGACGCCGCTGACCCGAACTCCAGCAAGGATTTCGGCAAGGACATCATCCCTTACATCGTCAAGAACGGTAAGGCCGTCGCCCATCGTTTCGCCAACTCTTGCGTCCGGTCGGATTTCGAGCACGAGCCCTACTGGCGCGATGTTGGAACGATCGACGCCTATTGGCAGGCCAACATCGACCTGACCGCGATCGTTCCGGAACTGGATATCTACGACAAGTCCTGGCCGATCTGGACCTATGCAGAAATCTCGCCCCCGGCGAAGTTCGTCCATGACGACGAAGACCGCCGCGGCTCTGCCACATCCTCCGTCGTCGCGGGCGACTGCATCATTTCCGGCGCAACGCTGAACAAGAGCCTCCTCTTCACCGGCGTTCGCGCCAATTCCTACTCCAAGCTCGAAGGTGCCGTCGTTCTCCCGAGCGTCAAGATCGGAAGGCACGCCCAACTCAGAAACGTCGTGATCGACCACGGAGTCGTCATTCCTGAAGGCCTCATCGTCGGCGAGGATCCGGTTCTAGATGCCAAGCGTTTCCGCCGCAGCGAGGGCGGCATTTGCCTCATTACCCAACCGATGATCGACAAGCTGGGCCTGTAAGCCATGAAAGTTCTTTCGGTTTCGTCCGAAGTCTTCCCGCTCGTCAAGACAGGGGGCCTCGCCGATGTGGCGGGTGCCCTGCCGATCGCCCTTGAGCGTTTCGGCATCGAAACCAAGACCCTCATGCCGGGCTATCCAGCCGTCATGAGGGCTATCCGCAATCCTGTAGTCCGACTCCAATTCGACGATCTGCTCGGCGAACCGGCAACCGTGCTCGAAGTCAAGCACGACGGGCTCGATATCCTCGTGCTCGACGCCCCCGCCTATTACGACCGGTCGGGCGGCCCCTATCTCGACGCCACCGGCAAGGATTACCCCGACAATTGGCGCCGTTTCGCGGCTCTGTCCCTGGCCGGCGCCGAGATTGCCGCGGGGTTGACGCCGGACTGGCGGCCGGACCTCGTGCATACGCATGACTGGCAGTCGGCGATGACCTCGGTCTACATGCGCTACAATCCGACGCCGGAATTGCCGAGCGTCCTGACCATCCACAACATTGCTTTCCAGGGGCAGTTCGGCGCCGATATCTTTCCGGGTCTTCGTCTGCCGCCGCACGCCTTCGCAACGGAAAGCATCGAATATTACGGCAATATCGGCTTCCTGAAGGGCGGCCTGCAGACTGCACACGCCATCACCACTGTCAGCCCCTCTTATGCCGGCGAGATCCTGACCACCGAGTTCGGCATGGGCCTCCAGGGTGTCATCGCAAGCCGAATCGATTCACTGCACGGCATCGTCAACGGCATTGATACCGACGTCTGGAACCCCTCGACCGACCCGGTTGTCCACACGCATTACAACAGCAGCACGCTGAAGAGCCGCGTCGAAAACCGCAGCTCGATCGCTGAGTTCTTCGGACTTCACCACGACAACGCGCCGATCTTCTGCATCATCAGCCGCCTGACCTGGCAGAAGGGCATGGATGTCATCGCCGCCACCGCCGACCAGATCGTCGACATGGGCGGCAAGCTGGCCATTCTGGGTTCCGGAGACGCGGCGCTCGAAGGGGCGCTGCTTGCCGCCGCCGCCCGTCACCCCGGGCGGATCGGCGTTTCCATCGGCTACAACGAGCCGATGTCCCATCTCATGCAGGCCGGTTGCGACGCCATCATCATCCCGTCCAGATTCGAGCCCTGCGGCCTGACGCAGCTTTACGGATTGCGCTATGGATGCGTGCCGATCGTTGCCCGCACCGGCGGGTTGAACGACACCGTTATTGACGCCAACCATGCCGCGCTTGCGGCGAAAGCGGCAACCGGGATACAATTCTCGCCTGTAACTCCATCCGGTCTGTTGCAGGCGGTCCGCCGCGCGCTACATCTCTACGCCGATCAAAAAGTCTGGACCCAATTGCAAAAGCAGGGCATGAAATCGGATGTTTCGTGGGAGAAGAGCGCCGAGCGCTATGCCGCCCTCTATTCAAGCCTCGCCCCTAAAGGCAAGTGAGAGAAAATGATAAAATCCGTACCCACTACGCCCTACCAGGATCAGAAGCCCGGTACCTCCGGCCTGCGAAAGAAGGTTCCGGTATTCCAGCAGCCGAACTATGCCGAGAACTTCATCCAGTCGATCTTCGATTCGCTGGAAGGCTTTCATGGCAAGTGCCTCGTCATCGGCGGCGACGGACGCTACTACAACCGGGAAGTCATTCAGAAGGCGATCAAGATGGCCGCCGCCAATGGCTTCGGCAAGGTGATCGTCGGCAAGGGCGGCATCCTGTCGACCCCGGCAGCCTCCCACATCATTCGCAAATACAAGGCCTTCGGCGGCATCATCCTTTCGGCCAGCCACAATCCCGGCGGTCCAACCGAAGATTTCGGCATCAAGTACAATATCAACAATGGCGGCCCCGCGCCGGAGAAGATCACCGACGCGATCTATGCGCGCACGAAGGTGATCGACACCTACAAGATCGCCGATTTCGCGGACGTCAACCTCGACCGCATCGGCAAGGACGAACTGCCGGGCGGCATGATCCTCTCGGTGCTCGATTCGGTGGAAGACTACACGGCTCTGATGGAAGAGCTGTTCGACTTCCCCGCGATCCGCAACCTCATCAGCCTCGGATTCCGCATCGCTTTTGACGCAATGAGCGCCGTCACCGGCCCATATGCCAAGGAAATCTTCGAAAACCGTCTCGGCGCGCCGTCCGGTTCGGTCCGCAATTTCATGCCGCTGCCCGACTTCGGCGGCCACCATCCGGACCCGAACCCGGTTCACTGCAAGGAACTCTACGACGAGATGATGAGTGATGATGCGCCCGACTTCGGCGCGGCATCCGACGGCGACGGCGACCGCAATCTCATCATCGGCCGCGGCATCTTCGTCACACCCTCCGATAGCCTCGCGATCCTTGCCGCCAACGCCCACCTCGCGCCCGGCTATTCCGGTGGTCTCGCCGGCATCGCCCGCTCCATGCCGACCTCAGGTGCGGCCGATCGCGTCGCCGAGCGCCGCGGTATCGGCATGTACGAGACGCCGACCGGCTGGAAGTTCTTCGGCAACCTGCTCGACGCCGGCATGGCGACGATCTGCGGTGAGGAAAGCGCCGGCACCGGCTCCAACCACGTGCGCGAGAAGGACGGCCTCTGGGCGGTTCTGCTGTGGCTGAACATCCTTGCCGTTCGCGGCGAAAGCGTTCAGGACATCGTCACCCAGCACTGGCAGACCTACGGCCGCAACTACTATTCGCGCCACGACTATGAAGGCGTCGATACTGACGCGGCAAACGGCCTGATCGCAAACCTGCGCACCCAGCTTGCGTCGCTGCCGGGCCAGAGCTTCGGCCCGCTGAAGGTCGAGAAGGCCGACGACTTCGCCTATCACGACCCGGTCGACAAGTCGGTCAGCGAGCATCAGGGCATTCGCGTCCTGTTCGAAGGCGGTTCGCGCGTGGTCTTCCGTCTCTCCGGTACCGGCACATCCGGCGCCACGCTGCGTGTCTATCTCGAGCGGTACGAGGCGGATTCGACCCGCCACAACATCGAGACGCAGGAAGCGCTCGCCGATCTTATTGCTGCCGCCGAGANCATCGCGGGCATTCGCAGCCGCACGGGCCGNGACGCTCCTTCCGTGATCACCTGACCGAACGGNATGGCGGCGGGNAGACCCGGGCAAGGCGGAGCAACCATCCTNGAGACCGGCGTTGATTTCGCCGTCTGGTCGCGCAAGTCAGGACAGATCGAGCTGTGTCTGTTCGGCGACGACGACAAGGAACTGGCCCGCCTGCCGATGAAACGAGGCGATGACGATGTACATCGCCTTTTCGTCGACGGCTTGAAGGAAGGTGCGCGCTACGGCTACCGCGCCGGCGGCGTCTATGCGCCCGACGACGGCCTCTGGTTCGACCCGTCGAAGCTGCTGGTCGATCCCTACGCCAAGGAACTCGATCGCCCCTTCCACTACGATCCCCTGCTCGGCACCTCCGGCGCCGAGACGCAGCACCTCGTGCCGAAGGCGATCGTCACCCGCGATGTCCCCGTGAAGCCGGGAAAGCCGCTCTTCAAGCCGGGTGGCTTCATCTACGAGGTTGCCGTCCGACCGTTCACCATGCTGCATCCGGATGTTCCCCAAGCGCAGCGCGGCACCGTCGCGGCTTTGGCGCATCCTTCAGTGATCTCCCATCTGAAGCGCATCGGAGTGGATGCGGTCGAGTTGATGCCGATCACCGCCTGGATCGACGAGCGCCACCTGCCGCCGCTCGGCCTCAGAAACGGCTGGGGCTATAACCCCGTCGCCTTCATGGCGCTCGACCCGCGGCTTGTGCCCGGCGGCATGGCGGAGCTTCGCGACACCGTGGCGAAGCTTCGCGCCGAAGGCATTGGTGTCGTCCTCGACCTCGTCTTCAACCACACCGGCGAAAGCGACCGCTTTGGCACGACGCTGTCGCTGCGCGGCCTCGACAACCTCTCCTTCTATCGGCATCTGACCGACCGGCCAGGCGAATTGGTCAACGATACCGGAACGGGCAACACCGTCGCCTGTGATAACCCCTATGTCAGGCAACTGATCATCGACAGCCTCCGCCACTTCGTGCTCGGCGCGGGCGTCGACGGTTTCCGCTTCGACCTTGCCCCCGTTCTTGGCCGAACCGCTGGTGGCTTCGAGGCCAACAGCGAAACGTTGATGGCAATGCTCGCCGATGACGTCTTGTCGGACCGCGTCATGATTGCCGAGCCTTGGGACATCGGTCCTGGCGGCTACCAGCTCGGTAACTTTCCAGCCCCCTTCCTCGAGTGGAACGACCGCGTACGTGATGACGTCAGGTGCTATTGGCGTGGCGACGATCACAAGACCGGGCCGCTCGCAACTGCCCTGGCCGGCTCCTCGGACATATTTTCCCGCAACGGTGCGACCGGGACGCGCAGCGTCAACTTTCTTGCCGCCCATGACGGCTTCACGCTCCGCGATCTCGTCTCCTATAGCGGCAAGCACAACGAGGCGAACGGCGAGCAGAACCGCGACGGCCACAACGAGAACCACTCCTGGAACAACGGTGCCGAGGGCGAAACGCACTACCCCGATATCATTCGCAGACGCCGCGACGACCTGAAGGCGCTGCTCTCCACGCTCTTTGCTACGCGCGGCAGCATCATGCTGACGGCAGGCGACGAAGCAGGCCGCACCCAGCGCGGCAACAACAATGCCTACTGCCAGGACAATGAGATCACGTGGATGGACTGGGCGGCGCTCGACGATGAGCTCATCGCCCATACCGCTTTCATCTCAAGCCTGCGCAAGCGCTTCTCCGTGTTCTCGGGAACGGGTTTCTTCGATGGCCATGGCGACGTCGAATGGATATCGCCTTCGGGCCAGCCGATGAGCGTGCAGGAGTGGGAGACCCCGAACTTTTCCACGCTTGGAATGGTGCTGTCGACGCGCGATGGGCAGGGCGGAAAGCCCGCACGGCTGGCCGTGCTTTTCAATCGCTCGGGCGGCGAGGAAATTTTTGCATTGCCCGGGCCGTCCTCATGGCGGCTNCTCGCCCCCAATGGTCAGGAAAAATCCGCGACATCGGCCATCGTGCCGCGCCGCTCGGTCGCTTTCTATCTCGGATAGTTNACCGGCCAGGCCCCTGCCTGCAATTCCTTGTCGCAATTGTCACAATCCCATTGTAAGGCTTGCGCAGCCGCTTTCTCATGAGGAATCAATGGTCAAGGAAATTTCGCTCGCGGATGTGCGCGGGCTCATCGGCACTGAAACCGGCCTCTCGGACTGGATTGTCGTCGATCAGGCAATGATCGATGCCTTTGCGCATGCAACCGACGATCATCAGTTCATCCACGTCGACCCAGAGCGCGCCGCCACGAGCCCATTCGGCGGCACCATCGCCCACGGATTCCTCACCCTCTCGCTGCTTTCAGCGATGAACTACAACAGCCTGCCCAAAGTCCGTGAGCAGACGATGGGCATCAACTACGGCTTCGAGAACGTCCGCTTCCTCTCGCCCGTCAAATCGGGGGCACGCATCCGCGGCCACTTTATCCTTGCCGAAGCCCGCTTTCGCGGCGCCGGCATGTTGATGACGACCTACGACGTCTCGATCGAGATCGAGAACGAGAAGAAGCCGGCGCTCACCGCGCGGTGGATCACCATCATCCAATTCGACCCAAAAGACCGGCCCGAAGAAGCCTAGTGCGCTTCGAAATCGATTACGTGCCGGATCACCTCCCCGGCATGCAGCCGGTCGAAGGCTTCGTTGATCCCCTCCAGCGGACCTGTTGAAGACAACAAGCGATCCACCGGCAGCTTTCCACGCCTGAAGAGCCCGACAAAGCGCGGAATATCCCGGCTTGGCACGCAGCTGCCGAGATAGCTCCCGAGCACGCGCCGCTCCTCGGCGACCAGGCTGACTGCGGGGATTGCGAACTGACTGGATGGATTAGCCAACCCTGCGGTAACCGTCGTTCCGCCGCGCCGCGTGATGCGGTAGGCGAGATCAAAGGCCTTGACGGCTCCGGCCATCTCGAGCGCGTGGTCGACGCCGCCCTTTGTCGCCTCGCGGATTTGCTCCACAACGTCAGGGTCACTGGCGCGAAAGACGTCTGTCGCCCCAAGCGAACGCGCGATCTCGAGCTTGTCAGGAGCAAGGTCTACCGCGACAACGCGTTCGGCCCCGGCCGCCACGGCGCCAAGCACCGTGGCCAAGCCGACACCACCCAAACCGACAACAGCGACCGTCTGCCCGGGCTGCACATGACAGGTATTCACCACGGCGCCAACGCCCGTCAGCACGGCGCAGCCAAACAACGCGGCGTGAGCGAACGGGATATCGCGGTCAATGCGAATCGCCGAATGGCGCGAGACCACGGCATGGGTGGCAAAGCCCGAGACGCCGAGATGATGATGGATCGGCACCTC
>JGI25152J39213_1000896_pt1 | contig 14600 bp, 7 predicted proteins | sample AraplaMF_Col_mMS_FD_39213 | JGI IMG/M metagenome (IMG submission 39213)
CCTATCCCGGCCAATCCGCATGTCTAATTGCCAGCTGTTTTCCAAAGGAAACATTTCTACACAAAGCACACTCAAATCCATATCCTTTGGTAGTCCCATTTCTGTAAGTCTTGTTTCAATATCAGTAATTGCCAGTACTGCCGTGCCGAGTCTTGTACCCTCATCGCTCGCGGCCAGCAGTCCTTTTTGTTGTGGCTTCCGTTTTTCAGGTACATATAATAACTGACCGGAATGTATAAGCAGGTTACGGTAAGATTGACCATCGGCCTGTCTCACCTGGGTATAGAGCATGTACCACAAGGTGGTTTGTGGAGGCAATGCCGATACATTTTTTCCATTAAGAACAGCAGTAGCGAAGGGAGCCCTAACCACAATTTCATGCTTAAAAGTTATCCTGCCAGCAGTTGGAATTTCAAAAGTGGGCCTGCCCAGCGGCGTTTTATCAGTTTTTCTTTGATTAAGCGTCTTAACCGATCGAGAGAGCAATGAAGTTTTCCGGCGTATCACACTACAGCTTAAGGCAGGTGCAGGATGTTGTACGCCATTGGCTTTTAGCGGCCTGCCATAACGGGCTTGTGCAGTACTCCAGGTTTCTGCCTTGTGACCAACCCTAATCTCGTAACTAAAAAATCCGAAGAGTTCGTCGCTATCGGCATGAAGTCCTGGAGGAAGCGGGAGCATGTAAAAGTTCGAGGAGCCGTTATCATCGCCTTGAACCATTTCCTGCATGGCGCCTAAACCAGCAAAATCTTTCGCTGTGCCCGGTATTATAGACCTTATTTTTTCGCTGTCTATTGGAAGTGGCGGATCTACAGGATCAAAAGCCAGTAATTCTTCACTTACCCTGGCCAGTAAGGGATCGGGTGCGTTACTGAGTACTCTTGCGAAATAGGTGTCGTTCGGATCTTCAGGCGAGCTTTCCATTTCTAGCCATAAGAAACGCTGACGGATTTCCGTGGATGCATATTTTTCAGCATCAGCTATATATGGAGATAATGCAATGCCTGCTGAGACAAGTTTCGGTACCTGCTTAGGGGCAATGGTTACTGGTAAAGCGATGATTTTTGTTATCGTTCCAAAGGATTCGTCCAGTAGGTCGCTTTTAAAGTTGACCGTAATCTCATACTTCAAACTGATTTCGGTGGGGAAATCAATTAAGGTTTCTTTTGGATCAAACGAATCCAGAAAGAGCAACCTGGAATAAGAACGGTTGGGTGATGATAATGCCGTCATAGAAGCGGTATTAACAACATTAATGGTACCCACAGGTGTAGAACCTTCTGGGAAAGCTTCGTTTTCCCGCGCCCATGATCTTTTTATGCTCACACTTTGTGGCGCAAATCCGTTCCAGGTCCAATCGCGGTCTAAGGTAAAACTTATACCAATAATCCAACGGTTAAACAGCTCTGCAAGCGATGAAAATGTTATAGACGAAGAATCAGGTGCAAGCGAATGCCGCATCAGGCTGGAACAGCCAAATTGCATCCTCACGCCTTTTTCTCCCTCAAGGGTTAGGTTATGCGCCCTGAGGTTAAAGGCATCGGCCAGCCTGCTCAGTTCTGCAGGAGTACTGCTATTAATTAAATTGAGGTTTAAAAAATTGTTAACCGCAATCACTTTATGTTTATCTACCGGATTTTCTGGCTGCAAATAAACCGCTTTAAGGCCGCCATCAATTTCAGAAAGTAAGTCATTTTCAATTCTGGCAGCTTTGTAAGCACTCAACACCAGTTTTTTCCCTTCAGCGATTGCTGGATGAGCATAGTCATTGTCGGCTTCGGCAATTAGCGGGATGAAAGTTAAGCGAAGCTGCCTGGAGGTTGGTAACACCAGTTCAGTATCCGATCCAGTGTCATTAAAACCGCTATCAATATCGATAACATTGATGTCCTGATAGATAACTGTTAAGGGAAAGGTTTGATCGTAGTCGTTCTGAGATCCTGCTAAGTTATAAGATTTTTCGTAGAGCAAAATGTAAGAATCTTTTCCATCCAGCGATCTGCCATTGTCCATTTCCAATGATTTAGCTTCTACCCGTACCCTGAAAGCCGTAACATCGGGATCAGGTAAGCCAATATCCACGCCCTTCGCATCGCCAGCCATACCAGAGAGAATGGCTTTTAGTTGTCCCGTTGCATCGGTATATTTTCCGGTGTAAACAACAGCCGGATAAGCCAGAAGTGGTCTTTTAATACGAAGAACCGGGTCAGTGCCAGTAATCAGGTTTTCAAGAATGCTGGTATCCTTTAAAGCTGCATCAGCGGTTCCGGCTGGGAGTGCATCATAAACGGCGGCTACATTGACAATGTTCATGGCGCCTGCCGCCACGTGCCTTTTAAAATGCAGGGAGGCAACAGGTTTTTCCCCACCGTTCAGGGCCTCACTTTCTGCCAGGGGGCCACCACCCGAAATATCCATCAGCCTTACCCGGAACTCATAATCTGTTCCGTAGGTTAGGGGCAACACATATCGGGGATCTGCTTCGTAAGGATGGATAACCTGTTTCGGTATGGTATTAATGGTATTGGACGGGACATCTGGACGAGGAGCGAGCACTTTGTCTGCTTTTAACATATTGATGTCTTCAGCATCTTTATCTGCCAGGGTAATGGGCTTTCCTGCCCAGCTGCTAAAATACATAGGAAGCCAGAAACCTTCACCCTGTGAGTCGCCATGTGCTGAAGGATGAATTTCAATGCCCGGCTCCAGCAAATCACCCACCGAATTAATGGGAACACTGCCCATAATCGAAGTTGGGATCTGAACACGTAAACTGTTCTGTGAAAGCCAGTTTATACTACCCTTTAATCTGGCATCTACTCTATAGCCGAATACGCCCAGAGGGGCATCAACAGCGGCATCGCTCTGCTCTTCTTTTTGAAGCATTTGGCGGTTATACCAAATGGCAATCTGTTCATCATCCCAACCCAATCGGATTCCGATGTCTTTTAATGGTGGATTTGAACTGTCTTTTTCCTGTAGCAAATCCTGATTTACCGGTTGGTTGGCATGCACAATTTTGGCAAATCCATCATCATAAATCACCGCATCCCGCAATATTTCATCCATGGCGGGGTTATTTTGTATTACATCGTAAACAGGAAATTGAACCGCGGCAAACAATCCACGGTTGTCAAGGCCTTTTAATGCCGGGATGCGGGCAGCATATCGTACTTTACCCAAAGCAGCAAAATCGCTTGCCGGGGTAAGTTCGGTATAAATCCATCCACCTTTTTCAAATAGCGCTGGTGCGGAAATATCGATTGATGCACGATAAAGTAAACCTGCCTTTTCTGCCAGTTTAGGGTTACGTAAGCAAAATGCCACTACTTTTCCCCATGAAAGGGTATTGCGCTGTGAGCTTTGATCAGTAACCGGGTTATCCTTATTCTTAACCGCACAGCTATATTCATCCCCGGTAAGGGCAAAACGGGTACGCGCCTTTACAAAGTTGAACGCCCCGCGGTAACTTTCCGGCAGATACTTACGGATAGAGCGGTTTTTATACTTGTCCAGATCTGACTGCGCCCGCTGACTGGGCTTTGTTGTTTCGGCATCATCTATCTTCATTCCATCGCTGGCCTCCAGTTGAAGTTTAAGCGCTTCCCATACCCCGCGGGTGGCCACTACTGGGTTTTCAAGGGTAACTGTAGGCAAAGCATTTACGGCAGTTGAAAGCGGTAAGCCCTCCAGCGTGTCAATTACCTTCGTGCTAAATTCCAGTTGGGCATCGGCAAAGGCGGGCTGTCCGGCTTTGATCGGTAACAAAGGGTTGAGGTTACGCGGAATAATTAAAATGTTAAAATGAATCCTTCCGGCTTCTAAACGTTGCGGGAAGGTAAGTATGCTGAGTGTTGTAGGTTCCATGATAAGGATTTTAGGTTAAGCAATCTGACGGGTTTCTTCCCAGGTTTCGGTAAAGCTGATGTCGATAACCCAGAATATACTGATGTCTAAGGCAAAGGTGCACATGGCAATACAGCTTGTTGGACCTCCATTAAATTGTTTCTGAATTTTTCCTGCTGCTTCAATTGCAATGGTAATGGTTACAATACCACCAAAAATCTCGGCTCTTCCTCTAAAGTAAATGAAAGCACCAACAGTGAGTTGTTGGGTATTCAACGACATATCTACCCCAACCATGTACAGTACGGCAACACTTCCAATAACAGGCAGACCAACACAGAGTTCTATGCCAAAACCAAATTTAAAGTACAGGGTGGGTGGGCTTTTTAAATCGGCCGCCAAGCCAACTTCGGCCCTTCCTGTAGCATAAACCGTTGCGGCCGCCAGCGATACACACATGACACGCAGATCTGCACCCAGCTCTAAAAATGCCCCTGCCGATGGCATCAGCTGATCGATGGTATTTGGAATTTTGATGGGTTGGTTAAAGTAGCAACCAATTTTAAAGAAGGCATCGAGTTTGAGCGGCGTGGTTGGAGAATTATAATTGATCGGATCAAACGGAAATTTAACCAATGGAATTTCTTTACTCGCCTTAAATTTATAATCCCAGCTATCTGCATTGTTGCTCATGGCAATCTGTAAACCCTTTTTAATGGCTTCTACCGGTTGTGATGGATCCAGGTTATCTAAAAACTCAAGGATCTGGTAAATCTTTTCTAAAGGTTCTGCCAGTTTTAGTTGTGGTGCTTTACCCGAATTGAAACCTGGTTCGGCTGATACGTTCGCTTTCAGATCACCACTGATAGTCATGAGTGATTTGAATGAAGCCAGATCTACAACTATACTCAATTCTTTCAGGTGGCTGTCCCAGCTTCCGTTTCCGGCAGAGTTAGTGAGATAGCTAATCAAGGTATTTTCCTTTCCGCCAATTTTATCCTCACTTTCATACTTGATGTACATATGGAAAGGATCACCATCTTTGCCAATGATATCAAAGCTGAAATTATCTGGAAGTTTAAAATCCGTAATGACCTTTTCCAGTCCGTTCTCCAGGATTTTGGTTGCTGATTGCGCTACATCTTCTATGCGAATGGAATTGCCCAGATTTGGAAATGGGCCTTTACTGTTGAGTAGCCTAAAGCTATCGGCCAGGAGGGGAGCTTCTGTTAATAATTTTCCTATTTGATTGGTATCATAACTTGGATCGCCTAGCAAAAGCTTTTGTGTTCCCGTATTCTGTAAAAAACCGAATCTTTTGGCAAAAATGGCTTCAGAATTTTTTAAAGCCTCCGGTAAGGCTACTTTAGTCACTTTACTGGCACCACTAAGGGTAAATGCGGCACCATTTCGGTTTCTTTCGCCTGCCCTGATGATTGGTACGCTTTGTTTAGCGGCCATAGGCTGTACATCTCCACTGGATTTGTCGAGCTGTACAATGCTCCAGCTTCCGTCGGCAGGCAATTGAACAGAGCCTCTGGCAGCTGCCACAAAAATGGCGTCGTCCTGATCACCATTTTGGAAGGAGGCCGTAACATCCAGTCGGCTAACCTGAATTTGCTGGTCGCTGCCACCTAAATGAAGTACGGTATCAATGTTTCCGCCCAAAGTTTTTTGGTTACGTTCCATTAATTCGCTGAATATCCTTTCCGGAATCGGAACACCTTGTGGTAACAGTTGAAGGTAACCTTTAAACTGTTTTCCCGGAACCCTTTTTATGGTGCCTTTTCCATCCGAATCCAGATCTACATCAGCATCAAAGGTAACCCCCACAAACCTCGCAACCTGAGCCGGGCCTGTACCGCTTTCGTGAACGTAATCTGCCGGGTTATTCTTATAGTATTCCCCATTGCCAGGCGTATACGGAAGGCTGATATAGTCATTCTCCACTTCTTTAATGTTTACAGCATTAAAGAGCCCGGTGGTTAAACCCGGATGGAAAATATAGGGATTCTGGAAGTTTTTGGGGCCGGTTTGTCCTTTAGCCCGGAAAGAAAAATCGAAAGTGCCGGAGCTTTTAGCTACCCAGCCGCTGTCTTCTCTAAAAATGATCGCGTTGTTGCGGCGATAGAAAGTAATGGTGCGAACCACACAGATGCCATAAGGGTAAATCATACTCACCGCCTGAACGATTTCATGAGATACCCTTCCCCGCATAATGTCGAACTTAACCTGCGCAATGTCAGCATATTTGGCTAAGGGAGCTAACCAGTTGCTGTAGGTGCTTGCGCCATATCCGGAAAAGTCGATATGGGTAAGTGGAACACCCGTGGCAGTGATGCCCGTTGCAAACGTACCGTTAAATATCGTGTGTACACTTTCTCCTAAAATACTTTGTGGTAAGGGGTTTCCGCCATTATCAGTCAGGTTTTTAAGTTGGATGGTAAAACCATTAAGCTCAGGCGGGAGTTCATTGGATGTGGCTTGATTGGCTGAAATCCGGAACTGCAAGCCGCCCGTTAATTCGATATTTCCGAGGTCAAAGGCCGGTTGGATAAAATCCAGGTGCCTGTTGTTCATGGTGGCCTGGCTGGGATTAAACGGTCTTAACGCGGCCATCGAAATCTTGCCGTTAGGCAGACTGAAGAGGATGCTGCTTGGATAGTTTTTTTGCTTAACAAAAGGAGAATCCTCAGCAGGTTTAAGGTTGTATTTAAACCTCTGGATATATTTTAAAGGATCGATGTCTATTTTTTGCGGATCAAACTGGTTAAAGATGGTAGCCGGACCCTGGTCTGAATAAGAAAGCAGTCCCTCATCAGGATCAGCACTCACATCGGGTTTACTGATATTGATTAAGGGTTCCCAGGAAACCTGTGGTAAGGTAAAGCCATTAAGCAGGGCCATAGGGGTACGCAAATTCATCTTTTCTATGGTCACCAATTGTTCAGATGTTTGGGTAACCTTGGCTATGCTTTCACTAAGCATGCTAACCTGGTTGAATGACATCGAAACACCTAAAAGGTCGTAATTGGTACTTAAATCAAGCAGGGAAAAAAGATTCTGATTGCGGAAAATGTCTGAGTTATTTAATCGGTTGGCGTTGCGTTTCAGGTTTTCAGCTAACTTTCCTGAAGTAAAAATGGCCATTCCGGTCACATCTGAGTCAGTTGCTGCACCGGCAGCACCAGCCATTGGCAACAAAGCAGCCTGATTGTACAGGAGTTTGAAATCGACATCAACGAGGACTAAATTTTCAGTGTTTTTTTGCCATAAATTGGTAGAAGTTAACAGGCCGATCATGCTCTGGTTATAGGTAGCAGCATCTCTGAAGCTGGAGGCGGCCCGTCGTCCCCTAAACATAGAACGAGAGGTATAAGGGTGAGGAAGGGTTGGAATCAGCTCCAGTAATCCGTAAAGAATGGTTAAGTTCCCTTTGGTAAGGGTGTTATCCTCATCGAAATAACCCGTGAGCATAACCGCTGCCGGTGGCGTAGTAAGCAGGTAAGCATTTTCCAATGCGAACTGGTAGGGCAGGCTGGCGGCTTTTTTTTGCTCGACAAAAACGGCTTCAGAAACCAGTTGGGTAGATGGCTGTGCTGCATTCTCGCTAATCATATCCTGATCATAGACCATCATCTGCGAAAGCGTAGGGGTGATGTATTTAATGTAGATACTATCTTTAGTTCTGGGCGCAACAGGAACCCCATCGGCCTTAATCGGCTTTTCGGCATCAACAATGGCATCCGCAAATGCCGAAACTGCTTCTGCACCCTCGGCCAGGCAACTGTAATCGAAACGCTTCTTCTTCATAAAGGAAAGCGTTAAACTGGCCTTGATTTCAGAAACCGGATCTAAATCCCAAAGTTTGTATTGCTCTCGAATCCCGTTAAAATCAGCTGAATTCTCGTGGATGAGAAATAATCCCGGTTCAGCCAAAAGATAGGGGCCTTTTAAGCTGAGGGTTTCGTTTGATTTTAAGCCTTGCCAGCTGCAACTCAAACCGGGTCTGCAAAGTACCCCAAGAGCGCCGTTATTGCGAATGGTAAAGGGTTTAGTAATGTCTAAAGCGGAAAGCGATAGACACCAAAGGGAGTCTCTAACTGCTGCTGCACCATCGATGTCAAAAAAATCGGAGGTTTTTTCGCGTACAGTAAAGTCAGTCAGATCACTGTGGAGTGGGATGAATATTTTGTCTAAATCTGCGTTGTAAATCGATGGTTTGGCAGCAAAAGAAAATTGCCTGCTATCTCCGTAAAGCCTCCAGGACGAATTCCCCATCTGACTGATGGCTAATTTTTTATTGGCATATTGAAGGTTTAGCTGCTCAGGAAGCTTAATCTCTGCATTTCTCGAATCAGATCCGATGGCTCCGTCGCCCTTAAGTTCAAAGCCATTATCTAAAATAAGCTCAAGCGTTAAGGTGGTATCTGCGCTGATTTTTAAAGTGTTACTGGTAATTCCGGTGGTTTTGCTCAGGTTCAACTTTCCGGAACTGATTTTAAACCCTGTGTATTTGGTGTTTCCGGCGGAGCTGGCAAAAAGATCTGCCCGTATCCAGATACTGCCCTTCGCCAGCGTATAAGACGCGCCTGGACGGGAAACTATCGCAAGTTTTAAAGGAATGAGCATTAATGGTGCAGCCTCACCTGTAAGGTATACCGGAATGAGTTTTTCATATGTGAGAAAATCATACCAGTAGATCCTGCCATCTTCAGCAGTAAAGGGGCCTAATGTTTCTGTTGCTCCGGCAATACTTAAACTCCCGGCGCGCCGCAAATCGGTTAAGGCTGAAAAAGGACTCTCTCTTCGTACTACAAGTGCATCGGCTGAAGTTTTCGTCGGACGGATTTGTTTAAACTTAGTTAAAGACTCACTCCTCGAAACATTTTGTGTAATGAGTTCGGGAGCATCGGTTTTCAAAAACCGTAAACTCTCTGTACTCACCTCTGCAGTTTTGAGGCGATTGAGTAAGTTATCAAGCTGTGCAGTATTTTCTCTGGTGGCGACAATATTGTGCACCAAATTCAGCGGACTGATTGATAGGGTAGATTTAGCCATTAGTCATAAGTTTAGATGGTGAAGGGCTGAGGGCATGAAACGGAGGATTCCGGTTTTTTAACGAAGAGTATTGCTTAGGCAACCATTAACGCTGCTTTTAGCACGATAGCATGTTATGAAGTTATGGAGAAAAACAACTAAAATGCAAATAAAATATTTGTAATCAGGTAGTTATGTGTGTTTGTAGTGCTGGATTTTTTTATAGATATACCAATATCAGAAATGGTCTAAAAGCTTTCCTATTATTAAGCAATAAGGAAGTTTTTAGAAATTTGGATTTTTTGCTCTAAACAGACGCTAATGGTTTCTGTAGGATAAATAAGGAAGTTGACCAGATTTATGTGCTGAAAAAAAAGTTAAAAATGTTTTATTGGATTAAAGTATATCGTACCGCATTGTGTTTAATCCGAAGAATAGATTTTTGCGTATTCAGCTTCTAAGTTGTTATCGGCACCTAAATAGTCTCTTATTCAAAATGACAGCAATGGTATAAAGATTTATCAGAGTTTTCGTGATTTTAATGCCCAAAGTGGGCAAATAATTTCTCATTGCTCACATCCAGCACGAACAAAACTAAATGCGATATGATTTATTTTCATTGCTCTGGAGCGTTTTTGATGAATGACTACTGACAAATTTGACTAACGGTAGGCTTTTTGAATAAATTCTCATAAAAAATGCCAACCACAAAAGTTAAAAAAAAGACGCTCCCTTCCCAACGACAGACACTAAATACTTTAGGTTTCGGCAATATGTTAAAATGATAGATCCCATGCTACAGAAGACATGCCTGGAGATGATGATTGATAACGCTGCACATTTATAAGAGGTTGGTTGCTAAAATAGAAAATCGAGTGCCTGAAATTAATTAAACTAAAATAAATGCAAAATTTTCTAAATAAGCACCTCGAACCGAAAACTTATGGCCCAGAGGGCGCTCAGGTATTGATTCCTGATAACACATTAGGGTATTGTTGCTAAATTACAGATCAAAATGGAAAAAATTTCCCTAAGTTTTCTAATGACAGTATACCATGTATTGGCCTTTAGCCAGTACCAGTTTACGCTCAACATTAAAACCCAAACTTTATTTGCCACAAATATCAGTTTAGAAATTTACAACAACCGAAACTTTTTTCCAGTTAAAACGCATTCTTTTTTTGTTAAAGATGGTCACCTGGTACGAAATACCCCCTTAGGAAATCAGTTATGCGCGGAAGCGCGAGATCTTATAAACAATAAAATTAGTAGTCGTGCAGGTAATCATGTTAAGATATTCAGCATAAAAGACTTAAATAACGCTCAAATTAACCAGTATATTTTGAAAGGTAAGTTGGTAGAAGATGGAAAACCATTACAATTTGCTGCTGTGAACCTGAAAAATGAGAGCGGTGTCATTTTAAATACTGCGTTTTCAGATCATAATGGAGATTTCGATATTGAGCAAAGAAACGGAACTTACATTTTAGAAATTAAAATTGTAGGAAGGTTGCTATTGAGCAAGTCGATCATCTTAAATTCTAATACTGATTTAGGTACACTCAATTTAAATTCTTCCTTTAATTTAAGTGAGGTTCAAATTGTTGGAGCAAAGAAAATACTGGAAAGGAAAATAGATAGATTAGTATTTAACGTAGATGGAAATATTCCACTCGTGGACGGCAATGCTGTAGATGTTTTAAAAATTACTCCAAATCTATTTGTGAGTGATCAAAGCGTTTCAATGGTGGGCAAAAACGAAGTCATTTTAATGGTTAATGATAAACAAATCAAGCTTAGGGGTAGTGATTTGGCCAACTATTTGAGATCTATTCCTGCAAGCAATATCTCCAAGATAGAAATTATTTCTATTCCCCCTGCCAAGTATGATGCTGAAGGAAACAGTGGATTGGTAAATATTGTACTCAAGAAAAACAAGCAGAATTGCTATAATGGTAGTGTAAATGCATCATATGCACAATCTAGAAATACTACGGGCAGTGTTGGTGGGAATTTAAATTTTCAGAAAGATAAATGGTCTGCAGTCTCATCAGTAAATTATACCAATGGCAGCTCGTCTCCATTTCAAAACTATAAGATTCATTACAGAGACTATATTTGGGATGAAGATAAAGAGAGTAGGATTTATAAAAATGAACTATCTGCAAATGTATCGCTGGACTATTCAACTAGTAAAAAGACCAATTTTGGAATAGAGTATGCAGGACTAAACTCTAAACCAATTATAAGTAGTATCAATCAATCATCGGTTTATGCCAGGTCAACAAATAGCGTAGATTCTACAATAGTTACGCCAGCGACCATTAACGCATCAAGAAACTCAAACACTATCAATTTTTACACTACTACGAAGCTAGATACTTTAGGGAAGAGTATGTATTTTGAGGCTAACTATTTTAGTTATATTACGGAGACCGATAACAAATTTACTACTTCTGTATATTTAAGTGATGGTATAAGTTTTAACGATAGAAGAGTATCAGCAAATAATATTAGCGCTCAATCGATCTCGATCTATACTTCGAAGCTCGATTTTGAAATGCCATTGAAATTGGTATCTCTCTCATTCGGGGCTAAAGTTTCATCAATAAAGAATAATAGCAATATTCAGTATTTCAATACTTTGAGTGGCATTCCAATACTCGAAGGAAGTAAAAGTAATAGCTTTGAATATCTTGAAAATACTCAGTCGGCATACTTTACAGCAAACCGAAGGTTTAAAAATAATCTGGAAATAAAAATTGGTTTAAGAAATGAATACACCCAAATTTCAGCAAGTCCTTTTGCCATAAACCCAAAATATAACCAAGTTTTTCCCTCGCTATTTTTGGCGTATCCAATTGGGAGTTATTATCTGACATTAGGGTATAACAAAAGAATAAATAGACCATCATATCGCAATTTGAATCCTTTTAGGTACTATTCGACAGCTAACAATTATACTGAAGGAAATCCATTACTGATTCCCTATTTCTCAAATAACATAGAACTTTCTTTAAGCTCCAACAAACTGGTTCATACAATATACTACACCTCCACAAAAAATAGTATTGATGAGGTTACCATAACAAACAGTAATAGTACCCAGAAGACCAGGCCCATCAATTTTCTAACGTCCAAAACTTTTGGCATTTCGGAATACTTTATTTTCGACAAGTTTAAGAACTGGAGAAGTAATTTATCAATCAATGTTTTTCATACCGAAGCTATTTCTTTCGTTCCGGAAATCAGGCCTCGAATTACTGCATGGACTGGTTATCTGTTCAACAGCAATAGCTTCGTAATGAATAAAGGAAAAAATTTAACTGCCGAGCTGAACATCGTCTACCAAACCCCAAACATTGCAAACAGCTATAAGTCTTCTGCTTTTTTTAATATGGATACTGGAATCAAGTATGCGGTGTTAAAGAAGAAACTGATATTATCTTTAATGATGAACGACATCTTCAGGTCTAGTGGAGTAACTTTTAATAACGTTGTAAATGGCATTACTCAAAATAAGTATTCTTATAATGATGCACAACGAATAAGATTTCAAATTACATACAACTTTGGTAAAGAGCTTAAAATAAATAAGAAAAAAGCTTCTGAAGACGATAACAGAAAAAGAATAAGATAATAAACTTACTTGCAAGTGAAGTCCCAAAATGAGCTTATGCAATGATGGCTCTTGCTGAGGCAGATATTAGCGCTGCTTTTAGATGCAAGGAGGCTAAAATGACTAGGCTTGGAATGGGAGCTTTAGATCTAGTTTGCAGACGTAAAACTTCAATGATGCATAAGAATTTCGGCAACTGTACACTATAATGAAAAATACTTAGTATCATAAATCATATTTTCAGAAAGGGAAAGGGCGGATTACAGTGATTTGTGGTTTGTAAAGTGGTCAACTACCATTCTCTCCATTGTTCAGTGATGTCTTCTTCCTTTGAGTTGTATCCTTTCTTATATCCTGCCAGGATAATAATCTCTGCAATTTGTTCCCGTTCGCTGGTTTCTATCAAAGAACCCTGACACTCGTCATTAAGTCTGTTAAGTTTATCGACCGTTTCTTGTACAATCTTCATTCCTGCCGCTTTCGATTGGGTGTGTTCTAAATCCCTGAGGTAGTTGGTTAGAATGGTTTCTAGACGATTAATCTCTACTGCTGTATATGGTGGATTAGCTTCTTTCATATATAATGTCAAAGCGTTACTTAATTTCCTTATCATTATATGTATTTCTGTTTCCTGCTTAGTGTTAATAGCATCTGTTTCCTTTAAACCAGTATCGTTATTTTCCTGCCTACCACAGGCAATCAGAAATACACAATAAATCAGTGCGTAGATAAATTTGTTTTGCAGTTTCATTTTAGCAGGAAAAGAGTTAAGCGAGATACTTTCATTCGGGAAAAATACTGACAATTTTCAATAAAATAATGTGAATATAATAAGCATTTCAGGAATTTAATTATTTCAGTATCATGTACCTTCACAGGTGTTTTAAAACAGCCTGTGAAGGTAAAGTTTTCAGCAATGGCGTTGGGTGTATTGCCCGTGTACTAAACTAAAGCAATGACGGCTCTTGCTGAGGTAGACACTTAAAGCCTTAAAAATCACTCCTTATCCTATATTAAATGCTTTATATGCAGCCAATCCAGTTTCAATAAACTCTATTTTTTAGAAAAATATTCGCAAAGTGGATGTAGTATTTTAATTGATATTTGTCAAATATTTGGCAGAGAATGGGCCTTTTATCTCTTCGGTAACCGTATTACTAGGAAAGCACAACATGACGGCCTAATTTGGAGTATTATTGGCATAAATGCAGTTTACCCCTACAACAACTGCAGTTCAAAATTCAAATCATTTTGAACATTATAAAAGGAAAGTGCCGGTAAGATAATCTTTTACATATAAGTATTAAACCTTTTACGATGATGAAAAGAGCATTTATTATGCTGTTGTGGTTTGTAGAGAGTATAATAACCTCACGCGCAGATCAAGGTTGCACGGTTTCTGATCCGGCATTACTGAGTACGGTTTACACTACAGAAATAGGTTCTGTGAGTCCGAAACGCTACTATCTTTGGGGTAGTTATGTTGTTCATTCCGCTATTAATGTTCCAGGTTACTGTCAAAACTATTATCATACCTTGATACCGGCAGGGGCATTAGGAAGTTGTAAAATAAACTATCTGGCAGAGCCCAATAGCACTACTACAATTTATACTTATGATGGTTATCTGGTTGATTTTGCTGTTTATTGTCCTTTAGATGATCATTTTTGGGTATTAGGTATTGGTTTGTGTGGTTTAGGATTTTATGTTATAAGAAGGAGAGGGGCATGGAATTGATTTTATGTTTGAACTGTTTAAAGTTAAAGCGATAAAGATTAGAAATTTCTGATCGAAATTCAATGAACCCCTTTCAGATGTTAATTCTTGAAAGCTGCTACATCACATCTTTAATATTCAGTGTTGTGATCGTATAAGTGCCCATTTGGAAATGGTTGTAATATGTCGTCATTTTAACACAAACACATATCCGCTCAAGAAACAGTTCGAATCCGGTTTAAAACAAAAAAGCCCTAAACTTTCGTTTAAGGCTTTTTGTGATCCCGCTGGGATTCGAACCCAGGACCACTACATTAAAAGTGTAATGCTCTACCAGCTGAGCTACGGAATCATTCCCGTTTAAGGAGGTGCAAATATA
>JGI25152J39213_1000909_pt1 | contig 14513 bp, 13 predicted proteins | sample AraplaMF_Col_mMS_FD_39213 | JGI IMG/M metagenome (IMG submission 39213)
ATGACCGAGATAGACAGATTCGGTCACTTCTAGGATCAAATGGTCGAGCGGTACCCCAGCCTTCCCAAAGATCGAGCAAAGCGTCTGATGCAGTTTACCCCCACGAAAATCGGCGGCAGAAAGGTTGATGCCGACATGCTGGAGGGGAAGGCCGATATCGAGCCAAGCCCGCATATCGCGCGCAACTTGCTCCACCATCCTGCAGGTCAGGCCAGCGGATACATGGGCATCCTTCGTCGCCTCGTGGAAGTGCGCCGCAGATACAACCTCGCCTCCCGGCTTCACCATGCGGCACAGCGCTTCTAATCCGACGACCTCAAGCGTGTCGAGGAGAACGATCGGTTGGTAATAGGCAAGGAGGCGATCCTCTGCAAGCGCCAGGCCCACGTCGCGCACCGCCCTGAAGCGACGCGTCAACGCCGTCCCGAGACCGGGCGAATATCGTACATACTGGCCGCGGCTGTGTTCCTTGGCGTGATAGAGAGCAATATCGGCGTCCCGGCGGACTTCTTCCGGTTCGGCTTTTCTGGCCGCAACCGCGCCGCCGATCGTCGCGCCTGGGAAAACGACGTGGCCATCGCAAGTCGCGGGAAACGACAGAGCATCGAGTATGCTGGCGGCACTGGCGTCGAGATCTTCGCCGCCCTTGAGGGGCAGGATGGCGGCAAACTCATCCCCTCCCAGCCGGAACGCTCGTGCGTCGCCTACGGTCTCGGCGAACCGAGCGCCTACCGTCTGGATCAATGAGTCGCCCGCCGCGTGTCCGAAAGTATCGTTGACGATCTTCAGATTGTCGATATCCGCAAGCAGAAGGCCCCATTGATCACGCATCGTCGATGACGCCAACGCCAGAGCTTCATTGAAGCTCGCCCGGTTCTGCAACCCCGTCAAAGCGTCCAGATACGTAAGGCGCCTGCGCTCGATGACCCGCTCCTCACGCTCGATCGCGATCGCGCACAGGTGGACGCAAGCATCAACCAGTTCCTGCTCCCACGCGCTCGGATCGCAGATCTCCTTGTAGTAGAAGGCAAAGGTGCCAAGAACCCTGTCACCGCTCTTGATCGGGCTTGACCAGCAAGCTCGAAAACCAAGCGGCAACGCCAGCGCGCGGTAGTCGCGCCAGCGTGGATCGCCGTCGATGTCGCGGACGGCAACCGCTTGTCCGAAATAGGCGGCAGTACCGCAGGAGCCGACAAGCGGCCCGGCTTCGAGATTGTCGATCGCGGCGGAGTAATGAGCAGGAAGTGATGGGCCGGCAAGCGTATGCAGGCGGTTGCCGTCGAAGGTCAAGATCGACGCTGTTATCCGCGGCATGGCGGCTTCGACCCGAAGGCAAAGCTCGTGCGCGGTGTCCTTCAACGACACGCCCTTGGCAATCATTTCCAAAACAGCATTCTGCATGTGGAGGATCATGGCGTCGGCTCTCGAAGGGGAAGTCCTCCCTATCAAGACGGATTGCAGATCACGTTACCGGGTTGATTCAATTTTGATCGAATTGCTCGATTAGGCAGATCGTGATTCGACTGTCGACCCGTCTCAGCGGGGCCCTGTGAAGGGGCCGGCATATTTAGTAATGACTCAAGCTTGGAGGGCGAGACGGTCAAGAGCCTGATCAGGACGCTCTCTCTTGACGATCGCCGCCCGAAACATCATTTATTGGTGACCACCCGAACAGCGACTGCCTCGACCGCGACATGATTTCGCGTGTCTGGCCGTCCGGGTGAACGAGGGCGCTCCCCATGACGGGTCGAGCGCCCTCGGCTTGTCTGCCACTTTAACTCGTCCCGGCCGGCGCATCTGCTGGACGCAGCTTCCCGATTAACGGATCCGGCAGTCGCTGTGCGACGGTTATCACAGGTTCTGTGTACATGCCTTCTACTTTCCTCGCCCACCTGAAACGTGACATATCTTTCGTTCGCCGAATGGTTGCGCGGTCTTGCGACATCGAAGCGTTGCCCCACCGGACCGGGGTGGCTTTGCGTCGCCGAATGAAAAGCCACGTTGGCGCCTACAAAAATCCTGCCAAGCTCTCGTTGCGAACGATCCGAGCGGGCAGATCCAGGCCCATGCCGGCCAGCTTTGGCCGGAAAATGCGGTAGCGCCAAGCGCGAAGATCTGTTAACATCCACCCGGGTGCGTTGCAGCGCCCTCGAACTCCTAATTCCCAATTGCCCCAGTTTTTACTGGGGCTTTCTTTTATCCGGCCACCGTTCGTCCTTTGATTGAGACGCGCCTCACCACGAATGTCCAGCGCCGCTGAGATCCAGGCTTCGAGGCGGCTCAACGTGCTGCGCAACACTCAACTTGTCGGCCCGCGCTTCCGCGCCATGATACGATGCTCCCAATAATGATTGCGGGCTCGCGGTGTCTGTCCGAAAGCGGACTGTCACGCTCGTGTCACGGGACTCCAATCATCCGTTGTGATTAACTCGCCGGCAAGGGGCCTGTGGGGGCACCTAGCCTGATGCGTCTTGGCGGACGTAAGGCTTGAGGGCTCGCCTGTGTACTGAGTGGCGAGCCCTTTTTATTTTGTGTTCACCAGACCTGCATTCATGTCGCCGTCACGGGGATGAGGCATCGAGGCGTTTTTCGGGCGCACCGGATTGTCACGCAGCGCGCCCAGCCAGGGAAACTCTCACCCAGTGAATGCTTAACGACGATGCCTGTTCACGCGCTCGATCATCAATATCGGTTGAGTGCAACCCTTATCGGCGCCGGCATAGCCAATGCATTGGGTGTCACCTGATTGGCTTGTTGAGCGATCTCTCTGACGCGGATTGCGCTTGCGCCCTGGCGGCCGCAAGGGAAGCTTCGCCGCGGATCTGTTTTCTCACCGTTCACCGCGGTCCATCGCGCCCTTGCAGCCTTGGCCTTCGCGCTGGCTGGAGCCCGATCCAGCCTTCCCTGTCGGAAGGGCAGGATTGGGAAACTTGAAAGGATAGAGAGATGGAAAGAGAACAGATCGAAGCGATCAGGAGCAGGGTCTCCTGTGCGACGGTACTCATCCATGCTGACTTCACCCTTGACGCAAGAGAAAGCACCCGGCGCGCGCTGAAATTTCGCCGCGGCGGCGAGATCATCATCGTGACCCATGGCGGATGCGGTTGGTTCGATCCTCTATCGGAGCGAAAGGGCGATGTCTTTGCGCTCGCCGCCCTGCTCCACCACCTGTCGTTTCCCGTCTCGGTCGAACGGGTCGAGGCGCTTACCGGCGTTTCCATGACGCCTGTGGCGGACCGTCGGCCGAAACGGTCATCCCCGGCATCGCTCCCTGATCGCTGGCGTGCCCGTCTCCCCGTGAGGCCGCATAGCATTGCCCATCGCTATCTCGTCGAGGAACGCGCGCTGCCGGCACCGATCATTCGTCTTGCCGCCGACGCCGACCTGATCCGGCAAGGGCCATATGGCAGTGCCTGGTTCCGGCATGAGGATGCCGTAGGCAACCTGTCCGGCTGGGAAGAGCGTGGATGCGAATGGCGCGGCTTTTCGAGCGGCGGCGCGAAAACTCTATTCCGCTTCGGTCAGTCGCCGTCCACCCGCATCTGCATCACCGAGGCGGCGATCGATGCGCTGAGCCTTGCAGCACTCGAAGGGGTTCGGGCGGGAACAGTTTATGCCAGCACCGGCGGCGGCTGGTCGCCGTCGACCCTCAATGCCATCACCATGGCCGCAAAGGGGGGCATACTGGTCGCCGCAACCGATGCCGATCCGCAAGGGGAGGTCTATGCCGATCGGCTGCGCGCGATGGCTGAGGCGCTCGGAAGCGATTTCGTGCGTCTGAGGCCGCGTCAAGGTGATTGGAATGACGATCTGAAGAAGAGACGGGAAGGGCCGGACATGGCGCATGCGCAGCCAGCCGGGTCAAGGGTCAAGCTGCGCCCGCCGGATGGCGGCCCCTGACACGGTCGCCGCGAGGCGCCTTTGGCGGAGGGGTGATCAAAAAGCTGAACACCAGGCTGACAAACCTGCCTTCGGCCCTAGCCCCAAAGGAGCAAACGATGTCCCAGCGCCCTTATGCCGATACCCGCCCCGAACACCATTTCGAGACCCGCAAGGTCTTCGAAGGCGTGGCCAGTCGCCAGCAGATGTATGCCTTCCTAAACCGGCACGCCCAGGCGCCATTTGACGAGAAACGCTCCTCTGGCCGTTGCTACGCGGGCGGGTGGTTCGAGATCGCCGAGTGCGACCACGACCGGATGTTCGAGATCCTGCCGCCGCTCTTTTGTCGCGGCAACCATTTCGCCATGCGCGAGTTTATCGCCGGTAAGGTCACCAGCGTCTTCTTTGCGCTGCTGATTGATGGTCGCGCCCGCTGGTTTCACGGATATTGTGACCTTTCCGATCGCCGGTCGATCGACTGGATGCGCGCCGCCATCATCGAGCGCGAAAGCCGGGCAGACCGGGCCATGACGCGGCGCGAAAAGCTCGATCATATCTGGAGTACGACTGCCAACGAATGTCGCGCCTATGCCGATGACCGGTTTCCGGCCGATTTCCGGGGACGCCCCGCCATCTGCGTCTTGTGCGCCGATGACGGCCAGGTCTGGAAGTTGTTGGACGATCTCGACGAAGTCGAGATTGGCGCAAGACTGCCAATCCAGTTTGGGCACGCAGAGCAGCTGACGGCGACCTGAGCCACACCCGAGAACGCCTCGATCCTTCCCATTTCTCGCGTGCCTGCCTCGTCCGCGATCCACGCGGGCGGTAGCGCGCGCCATCCATCCAGGCGTTTTCCGTAGCGCAGGGCGAACGCGACCGCTGGGCAGCCCATTGGCAATCCCTTCAGCCCAGAACCCCGGCTTGTCAAGTGCATCGCAACCCTTGACAAGCGGCGCAGCGGCAGGTCCATCGGCGGCAAGTCGGCGAGCCTATTGCGCGGCGCTTCCTGGTCGCGGTGAAGCGCTATGCTGTCGGTGCGTTCGGCTCCGTGATCCGCAAAGAGCAGGACCAGCCATCTGATGGCCCGTCGAGCCTCGTCGGTTCATCGCCGTTTCCGCTTGGCTTTCTGTCTCGCGCTGAGACGGCTGGATTTCTGCCGGCTGGCGTCGACGTCGCAGGCAATCGCATCCGAAACTGGACAACACCGCCGCCTCATCGATCATCTCTGGCCGACGGGGAGGCAGGCGGTCCGCGGCCGCGAACGACCATTGGGCGATGCCGGTCCGTCCCTGCCCTGATCTGAGGAGCGCCGGCACCGATCTCGCGTGTCGTCTCTCGGGTTCGCTGCGGTCTGAACCGGTCGCGCCCCAGTCAAAGGCCGCGTGCCGCGCCGCCTTGCGGCAGTGTCGATGCGCGCTGCGCAAGCCGGGCCCGCGTTTTCCGCTGACCGCTCCGCTGGTCCGCGGCCTCCGCAAACCCACCCCGCTTGCTTTCAACGTCCTGGCCTTGGGCCGGGCCGCTTGCCCGGTTCTGGTCGACCGCACCCGAGAAACAGCGCGCAAGACCCGCTCTCGGGCTTTGCTCAACCAGACGAGGAAAAGACCATGGCATCGATCAACCGTTCCACTTCGCAAGCCCGCCCTTCCACCCAGCGCGCCACGACCTTAGAAATGGTACGCTACACTTGCCCCGACACGTCCCAGACCGTCCGCATCTGCGAAAGCTTCGGACTTGCCGTTGTCGACGGCGACGGGATCCGCGAGCTCCACCGCCAGCAACTGATCGATAGCGCAGATGCTCTCAAGGACGGGCTCGGCGAAAAAGCGATGCAGATCCACATGCAGCGCATCGTCGGCTCGTTCGTCGGCTCGGCTTATGGCGCCGGGCAATTCTACAGCCGCTCGGTCACCGAGGCTCGAGATTTAACGACAAAGCTCGCGAACGATTTGCGCGACGAAGATCTCAGCGGCCCGGTCGGCTTCGACAGCCGCGCCCAACGCAAACGCGAATTCGCAGCCGACATGGGGCTGCAGGCGCATGTCCTTCGTATGGCGGCCGAAGGCGCGGTCTCCGCTTACGAATACATCACCGGCGAGATTTGGAAGCCCTATGAGCGCAGTGGGATGGCAGCGCCCGCAGCCTCGCTCGACCAAAAGGCGGCGTCGATGCAGATGTCAGCCTTCGACTGAAGGCGCAAAGAACACTCGTCCGTTTTCAAAGGCCGGCTTCGTCCGGCCTTTTTTTATATCGCAAGCCCCGGCTCGCGCGGAGCGCGGCGCGTCCCGGATTGCGGCCTAGCGCGAGGACGATGCGGCGCAACGGACAAGCCGTCCTCCACTGCCGTTTCGGCCCGGCACGCTTTCTCTCTCATTGCCACAACGGGACGGAGCCGGGTGCGCCGCTGCCGCCCGCGCGCTGGTCGACCGCCGTGACGAGCCGCGATCGGCGCGGTGTCGAAGAGGAAGGAAACGACGATGAATAAGCCAATGAAAAAGTCCGGCCAGACTGATGCAACACGTGCGGACGTCCATACACGGATCACCGAAATCATGCTCGCGCAGTTGGAGAAGGGCGTGCGCCCCTGGGTCAAGCCGTGGAGTTCCGCCCGGGTTGCGGGATGCGTGTCGCGCCCGCTTCGCTTCAACGGCGAACCCTATTCCGGCATCAATGTTCTGCTCCTTTGGTCTGAGGCCGTGAGCCGCGGCTTTGCCGCCACCACCTGGATGACGTTTCGTCAGGCGCTGGAACTTGGCGGCAATGTGCGCAAAGGCGAGACCGGATCGATGGTCGTCTACGCCAACCGCATCACGAAAACCAAGACCGATGCCAACGGCGAAGACGTCGAGCACGAAATCCCGTTCCTGAAAGCTTATACGGTCTTCAATCTCGAGCAGATCGACGGCCTGCCTGCCGGCTTCGGTGCAACGCCGGAGGCGCCAAACTTCGAACCGGTCGAGCGCCTTGAGCATGCAGACGCTTTCTTTCGGGCAACAGGGGCGACGATCCGTCATGGGGGCGCGTCGGCCTTTTATGCGCCCGGACTGGATGTGATCCAGATGCCACCCATCGAGGCGTTTCGCGATGTCGAGAGCTATTATGCGACCCTCGCGCACGAGGAAATTCACTGGACGGCCCCATCACATCGCCTGAACCGCGATCTTTCTCGCTATTCGAAAGACCATTCCGAAAGGGCGCGCGAGGAACTGATCGCCGAACTCGGCGCGGCGTTTCTCGCCGCCGATCTTGGGATTGTCCCAGAACTTGAGCCTCGCGCCGACCATGCAAGCTATCTCGCTTCGTGGCTTGAGGTGCTCCGCGGCGACAAACGGTTTATCGTTCAGGCCGCAGCTCAGGCGCAAATGGCTGTGGCTTATCTGCACGCGTTGCAGCCTAGCTCTGCACTCACCAAGCGCGGCAAGGAAAAACTCGTCATCCTGACGGCCGAACAGTATCGGCGGCTCGTCGGCGGCTCGCACACGGTCGCCTACGGCCTCGACGATGCCCCTGATGCCGTCCATTCAGAACTGATGACCGGCCTCGACGCGTTGCTCGAGGACGATCATGTTTAATGCAGGCGACGTCGTCCGTTTCCATTATCTCCGGAAACGACAGGCGGATGCCGGCGGGGAAAGCGGCCGCAAGTCGCGTCCCGTCTGCGTCGTCGTGCGGACACCTGATGTCCCGGAGTTTGCGCCGTTTTCCTCTTCGCCATCACGTCGCAAACTCCGCTTGCCGATCGGCTGTTTCTGCCGATCAGCCACATCGAATGCCGCCGCGCCGGCCTCGATTTCCCCTGCTGGATCATTCTCGACGAATATAACCGTGTCGAGCTCGACAAGGCTTTCGACTTCGAAACAAGCAGGCCACTCGGCAGCTTCAGCCCGGCCTTCCTGAGAAACATCGCACGCATCGTCAAGGATGCAGCGGCGAGCCGCAGACTGGCGGCCGTGAACCGTTCCTAGCCAGTCGCACCCTCGGGCTTCCGACAACCCGGCCGATCTCATCCGCCACGGCTGCAATCCAAATTGGCGGATCGAAGCGAAGCCGTGCGTGGCCAGGCATCTCGCAGTTCAATTGGCGATATGGGGCCTCCTTGGCTTGCCGTCCCCAGAAATGCCGGAGCGCCACGGAGCCATTATCGTCTGTCCTTCTTCAAGCAACGGCTCGCCCACTGCGGTCTCGATGCGGCTTGTCTGACCAAAAACCGCCGCGCAAGCTCGCCTCGATCGTCTTCCCGCAACGGCCTGCTCGTTTTCTTCCCCTGGCCGCTATGCGCCCATTCCTCGCGACACAAGAAAGCGTCGGCCAAAGGCCGTCCTTCACTTCGTTGCGGCCCCAAGGGGTGCGGTCCGATCGTTTCCGGTCTCTTCGACAGCCATCGAGGCCGCGATGGGCGCGGCCCGAGCAACTGAAAAGGATAACGACAATGGCAACCATCGGCTCTTTTACCGCTTCTGAAAACGGCTTTTCCGGCACCATCAAAACCCTCAACCTCAACGTCAAAGCCAAGATTGTCCGGGTCGAACGCTCGTCTGACGACGCACCGGATTTCCGGGTCCTGGCGGGCGGGGTTGAGTTCGGCGCCGGCTGGCAGAAGCAGGCCCGCGAGAGCGAGCGCGATTACATCTCGGTCAAGCTCGACGATCCGAGCTTCCCCGCCCCGATCTATGCGACGCTGATCGAAGTCCAAGGGCAGGAAGGCCTACAACTCATCTGGTCGCGCAGCACGCGCCGCTGACCAACCAGTCGAAAGCCCCGCTTCGAGAGAGCGGGGCTTTCGTCACGTCACTTATTGAGCGCGTCTTTCAACGCCTTGGCAGGCTGGAAGCTCAGCTTCTTGGCGGCCGCGACCTTTATGGTCGCACCGGTCGACGGATTGCGCGCTTCGCGCTCCGGCGTTGCCTTCACCTTAAACTTGCCGAAGCCCGGCAGAGATGTTTCGTTGCCGGCGACCGCGGCCTCGGTAATCGAAGCGATCACCGCTTCGACGATAGCTTTTCCCTGCGCCTTGGTAAGGTTGTGCTCGCCGGCGATCTTGTCGGCGATTTCGTTGGTGGTCGTCATTTTGCTCTCCAATGTGAATGCAATCCCAAACCCCTGCCATTCGGCCGCGCCTCTGTCATTGAGGAGGTGCGGTATATGTTGCCGAAGGTCCCGATTTTCCACAGTTTACGGGGTGGATCGACGCGCTTTGCACCCAGGTCTTTGAGGAACGCTCTTTCGCTCGCTCCAGAAGGCTTGAAGAAGGTGCCATACGGAGAGGTATTATCTGCTCAGTCCTTCAATCGTGCCATGGCGGCATGAAGGCCTCAAGGACGCGCGGTACCCCCAATTTTGTCTCCGCTCCGGTACCCTCTGCTCCGACAAAATCGGATCCCCCGCTCGCCGGCTTCACCGGTCGCTGCCGCGATCCCTGACCCCTCCATCCCGTCATGACAGCGGTCGTCGTCGTCTTTCAAGTCAACAAGGAGATGACGATGATGCTGGAACAACACGTTGAAGAGCTTCGCGCCGAGATGCAGGCGGTGGTCGACCCGGTCGAGCGGCGCGAGATCAAAATCGAGCTGGAGCTGGCACGCGCCGAGCTGGCAGTCATCATGGCCGAGCAGGAGGGCCACATCAGCACGGAGCCTCCTTTTTGACGGGGCTTCTTCCGTGTTACTAGCTGGACGCGTCGTATCGACCGACGTGTCCGGTTTGATGCTTCGGTTCTCCATCGGGATTCCGTTTTTGCAAGCTCTCTTTAGCGTTGGGAAGCAGGGGGTCTCTATCAAATGCCTTCCTTCGGGAAATAGCCGCGAGATTGCTTCAGGCGGAGAAGGTCGAGGAACAGCAACGCTGCCTCCTCCTCTCTAGCAAAGACCTGCATCTTGGATTGTCCGTGTGCACCGATCCGACCCCAGCGCCGCGTCAGGCAGGCTTGCCCAAACAACGTCGCAGATATGTCCATGGCGTAATAGCGAGCCATGTTCTTTGAGGTGTCCATGCGCTCCAGGTAGATTTCGTAGGGCTGCGTGATCATATCGCCAGGATCGCCGATCGCAGATTCCGCGTCCAACGACAGATTCGAATCGGTCGCTACACATCGATTCATCCTTGTGATGAGAGGAGGCGAGGAAACCTGAGTGTCTCAGACGATCCGCACGCGGCGGACGGCTCTATCCACGGACCTGCCGGACCGCTCACGGAGCCCGCCTCCGGTGACGATCCTCCCGCGAAGAAATGCTGGCGGAGCCGGCTCGCCGGGAAAAAGCGGCTGGCCCCCAGATGGAGTGGCGGCGCCTGTCGGCACCGCGGGCTCTGCTTCTATGACGTCCGATTGTGCACTCTTCGCTCAAACGTTAAGAACTGCGCGGCGCCTCCAATTTTCGGTCGGGGGCTGTGGGCCCAAACCAGAAATCAATTTCACCGCTTGCCGCCGCCTGCGGTCGCGTTTCGCGATCCCCTATCCCTCGCGGCTTCGGTGCAGCCTGCTTTCGTCAGAGACTTAGATCCCTCATGACAGCGGAAAAACAACAGTGACAGCCCAGAATACTGGCGGCAACGGACAGAGGCCTTTCACCTGATCCACGAGGTGGAACAACTTCTGTTGAGCGTCGATCATGCGCCGACATACATCGCCGGCGGATAAGTTGATGAATACGGCGACTACGAGCCGATCGAAATCAAGGAACCATTCGAAGGCATGGACGCGGCGATATGGGCAATCTAGGCGCATTAGACCGACGTCGATATCCTCGTCGCCCTACGCCGGACCATTTCGGCCTGTGGCCAGTCGAGCGTGCTCTGCTAACTCGAAGGGACCAAAACGTCTAGCACCGACTGAACCTTAGAGAGAGGCGGGGACCTCCGCCTCTCTTCTGCCGTTGATCCCTCGACCGCATCCGGCATCAACCCCGCGTGCGGTCTTGAGGGAAAAAACGTGCCGCCTCTGCCCTCGGGCACCCGCCAGCTGCGGAGCGGGTCGAAACCCGCCCGGCCTGCGGAGAGCGGACGCTGCCGCGACTTCTTAAAAAAGAGAGGACCAGTGTCTTGCAGTGTGCTCCCATACTGCGGTCATTCGCTCCAGGTGCTGATCGTCTCCTGCGGTGCGCTCGCCGTCTCCTCGTTCGCTTGCCATCGATGTTCGTTCTCGTCGGTCACGAACCGGCAACTCAAGAGGACGGCTTGCTTCAGCATCTTCGATCACTCGGTCAGGCTTCCGTGCTGTTCCTCCCGCGCGGATCACGGACTGGCGGCCTGTGATCGCTGTTGCTTTATCTAGCGAGTCGAAACAGCATTTGCGTGTCGGGCACGGCATCCTGACCGAGTGATCGAAGATGGCAGGATAGGCTATTGGTATACCAATAGCCGTTTCGCCCGAGGGGCGATTGTCGCTAGAGCGATCTGGCGATGGAAGCATCGTCCAATTTTCGCCGATCCAGAGACGAGACATCACAGCGAAGAGGCGCCGGGCAATCGGTCAAGATGGACAGGCGGTCCCTCAGTTCATCGACCACCGGATACGATCGGGAACAACAGATTTTCGGCGAGCAGGGGAATGCGCGAGCGCGCGGATAGGCGAAATGCCGATCCGCCGAATGAGTGATTGGGTGATTGGTTGGATCGCCAAGTCAGTAAATAGGGGGCTGAGCTCATGGGTCTTTGTGCCAATAAGTCACTGGGTGAATCAGCAAGTGCGTGGATCGGCGAATAGGTGTTCGTGCGAGTTGGCGAATAGGTGCCACGCCCATCCACCGAATCGCGGATCAGGTGATTGGGTAAATCGGCACACGAGCGAACGGGCCGCTAAGCGTACCGGCAGATCGGTGGATGGGCGGTTCGGCGACTGAGTGCATGGGTGGCTCAGCGAATAGGCGGTTGAGCGAATGAGCGAATAGGTGACATGCTGATCCACCGAATTCCTCATTCGGTGATTGGGCAAATCGGCGAATGCGAGAACGGGCTTGCAGAGTACCGGCGGATGAGTAAATGCGGTTCGGCGAATGGGTGCATACGTCGCTCAGCGAAACGGTGATTGTTCGAATGAGCGAATAGGGGAATCAACGATCTGCCGGATTTTCGGCAATTGGCATCGGGCGATGAAATTTAACCCACGTACCGCCTGCAGACACACCTTCCACGAATTCCGAGGCGGGTTTACTGCACGGCGCTTTCAGGAACGTGTCAGAGTTCGGACTCTAACGTTGCAAATAATTACACTGAAGTATAATTTGACCCGACGCTTGGTTTCGCCACTTTCCGGCCGCTAGCTGGCATACCCCGCTAATAAACGCACGGTTTCGATGACGCACAGCCGATCTCTTTTGACCAAGGAATGGTACAAGGTTCCGCTTAGCGTCGACTGCCCGAGCTGCGGCGCGCAAACACGAGCTGCCGGCATCGTCGTGGGGCCGTCGAGCTTGACTGGAGATCCCACCAACTCTGCTGAAAACAATATCCTAGCGAAGCCGCCGGCCTCGCTGGACGCGTTTGCATTTGTCGAAACGCTGAGCGGTCGAACTAAAAATATCGAGCGCTTCGTTGTCAACCGCTTCCATAGCATGTTCGCTTTCAGAAACGATTGCCTTATGCCGATTTGTGAGCATTGCACAGAGGCTCTCCCGTCACCCACGATCCGGTCTTCAGTGATGAACGGCTTTGTCCGTTTGGGACAGAGGCGACTGCTCGTGAATGAACGGCTGCTGATCTACTCCTCGAACGCCGTCTTGACAGAGTTTCACGGCGGCACCTCGATCGAGGAAACCGATTTCCCTTATCCCGACTACGCGGTTGTGCTCGTCTGCGACACGGAGATCCCAGGTGGCGATACCGGTACATTCGAATTGTGGCATAGCATCGCGCGCAACGACTACGCTGTTCTTGTCAGGGGGCATGACGGTCGCGATGTGCTTCGCGACGTCATCAACGACGATTTGGCCAGTGTGGTGGCAACCGTCTCCGATCTTGGATTGGTGCTGACACAGCTTCATCTCGCGCAGGCGTCGTCACCATATTGCGCGCTTGCCCGCGATCTCTTTCTCAAAGCGCTCGGCGACGCCGGGTATCAGCAGGTACATCAGGAGGCGGATCATGCAGTTCGCTAGAGCACTTTCGCGACTTCTCGCCATTCCGCTCGTCCTTTCAGGATGCGCGCAATTACCGCCACCAGCCCGCCCGTCGCCAGCACCACCATTTGCATATCTGAGCCTCACAGCCTGCCGAGGCTATCGAAGTAATATTGCAGAGTGCCAGCTGGAATATGGCACGAAGTTTGGGCTGCATCGCCTTGGCCCGGTGCAAGAGGTGGGGCTTGCCCTAGCTACCGATCGTGACGCTGTTTGGTATCAGGTATCATCGTGCTGGCCCGCTCCGCGAGTACAGCGGGAGCTCCCAAATTTCGTGTGCCGAATCTATGGGGCTCGATCAGGGGCTGATGCCGGCTCTGTCTTGATCAAGGGCGGGACGGCGGTTCGCCTCGCGCGTATTCTCGGCGATCGGGAACAATTTGAATACCGGTGGACGCCGGACCCGTGGTCGCGGCTAAAAGACTGAAGTCGCTTGTCAATCTGCTGACGCAAGAGGCGGACCCACTCGAATAATTATACTCAAGTGCAATTTTCCGGTTGATTTCCATGCCGGGATGCAGTTCAAAATATTACACCGCAGTGTAATTTATGAACTGGTTGGCCATGGATAGAAGCACGCTTTCTCCCCTCCAGAAACCGCAAACCAACTGGTCGCGGCACTTTTTTTGGCCTGCACTGACATCTGTTCTTTTCCTGACCTCTTTCACCACCAGTACCGGGAAGGCTGGTCAGTTTATCGCAGTCGCGCAACCGCCTCAGCGGGGTGACCGGCTGCGCCCTGTCGACAACTCCAGATCGGGATTCGCGCCAACCCAGCCGAGTTTGGCTGCCGTGGCCGCGACAACCACGGCGAGCGCAACCTCGTCGCCGGCAATCGAATGGAGCAGTTTCTCACAGCGGATCGGTGAACCCGACACTGCCGATAAGATGACGGCCAGCCTGTCTCCATTGGGGGCAGATGTAGTCGAGACGATGGAAAGCAGCGTTCACGCGCGCGGCACGGCCTCGAGCACAGGTGCCGGAGCCAAACGAGGCCTCTATTCCTCGATCAGCGTTTTCTCCACTGATGATCAGCCGGTGAGCGCGGCTCTCAACCAGACGGGCGAGCCTCGCAAGAGCAGCGCGACGGCCGGAGCGCGACCTGACCTCACCGCCCACATGCCCCGGGAGTATAGCGCGCTCGCCATAAAGATCGCCGTCGAAGAGGGCGTCGATCCGAACTGGGTGCTGTCGATCATGCGCGCCGAGAATGGCGATTTCGATCCCGAGTTGATCAGTGCCGCGGGCGCCATCGGCCTGATGCAGGTCATGCCAAAGATCGGGAAGGCTTTCGGCGCTGCCGACCTTACGGATCCCGAGCAGAATATCCGTGCCGGTACCCGCTTCCTGCGTGTCCTCATCGACAAATACCGCAATCCGGTTCTCGTCGCTTCCGCCTACAACGCCGGCGAACCCCGCGTCGACGCGCGTCATTCCTTGCCGCTGATTCAGGAGACGGCCGACTATGTGACGCGGGTCGTTGGCTACTACACGAGCGCATCGTCACCTTCATCAGCTTCAGGCACT
>JGI25152J39213_1000911_pt1 | contig 14503 bp, 16 predicted proteins | sample AraplaMF_Col_mMS_FD_39213 | JGI IMG/M metagenome (IMG submission 39213)
AATGGCAAGGTGCTGGCAGGCGGAAATGACATCCCGCGTCTCGACGCCGAGATTGTAGTTCGCCTTGTTGGCATCCCAATCGGACAGGCCGCGCCCGCGATAGTCGAGCGTGATGACGCGTCTCGGCATCCCTCGATCGGTCGACAGGAGCAGCGCCAGTTGGTGAAAGTCACGCGAGTTCCGCGTCAATCCCGGCAAACAGATGATCGGCAGCCGCTCAGTGATGTCAGGGCCACCGTAGTCTCGCGCATGGAGCCTGAGCCCGTCATCGCTCTGATAGGTTGTCGCTCGGAACCCGTCGTCTCTTGCCTCATCCACGCTTGGTCGTCCCCCGTTGCATGGGAACAGATTAGCGAGACCGGCAATAGGCGCCAATGGCGATCAGGAGGAGCGGCCGTAGGTCAGGTCGCGAACGATGTCGCTCGGCTGACCCAACCTTGCCTTGTACACTTCGAAATTCTCCATCACCCGCTGAACATAGTTGCGCGTCTCGGGGAAGGGGATGCGCTCAATCCAGTCGACGATGGCGTCGATCGATTGGCCGCGCGGGTCGCCATAGCGGCCGATCCATTCGGGCACCCGCTTGGGACCGGCATTATAGGCAATGAAGGTCATGATGTAGGAGCCGCCAAAGGCGTCGATCTGTTCGCCGAGATAATGCGCCCCAAGGGTCGCGTTATAGCCGGCGTCGGCGGTCAGTCGCTCCTTCGAATAGGCGATGTTGTGACGCTTGGCGACGGCCTTTGCCGTGCCCGGCAATATCTGCAGCAATCCGCGAGCATCGGCTGCCGAAACGGCCGCGGGATTGAAGGCGCTCTCTTGCCGGGCAATCGCGTAGGCGAGGGCCTTCCCGGAGCCGGAGATGTTGGCGTTCGTCGGAATGACGCCGAGTGGGAAGGCCAGCGCCGCGACATCCACGCCGTGGGAGTAAGCAATCTTACCGATCTGCAGCGACAGATGGTGGTCGCCGGACCGTTCGGCCTGCGCGCTCAGAACCGCAAGTTCTCCAGGGCTTTGCAGTTGCTCGGCGAGCGCGAGGTAGAGGCTATTGGCCCGCCAGCCATGCCCGGCCGCGTCGAGACGGGCGATGGCCTGCACGGCCTCACGCGCCAGATAGCGCTGGCGATCCGCAGCAGTCGGAGACGGGTACGCCACGTTCAGTTCCTTGCGGCCGAGCTTGTCGCTGGCGAGCTGCCCATAGAAGGTGGTCGGATAGCTTGCGGCCTTGGCGTAAAATTCCGAGGCCTTGCCAGGCCCACCCGCCTCGGCAGATCGACCCATCCAGTACCAGGCGCGCGATACGGATATCGGCCCATTGGAGAAATCGAGAATCTTCCGGAAATGGGCCTGTGCCGCCGCAGGATCCTGCAGCCCGCGCAGCGCGTACCAGCCTGCGTGGAATTCGGCCTCGACGATGTCGGTCGGCGTCGTCGCAGCATAATTGGCAACGATTCCGTAGGCCGCCTTGAATTCCCCTTGATCGACGAGGCCGCGGCTCACGATCCGCTGCTCGTTCCACCACTCGCCGGCATTGACCAGTTCATCCCGATTGCGTGGGGCCTGCCGCAGCAACTTGGCGGCTTCCGTATACTTGTCCTGTTTTCGCAGATGCTCGATGCGCGCAAAGAGGTAACCGGCATCGCCTTTCCACTGGCCATCGACCGCGGCAAGAAGCGCACCGGCGTTGGGTGCCTTGCTCATCACAGCGGCCCATGCCTTGTAGAGGGATCGGGCCTGACCCATGTCGCCAAAGCGCTTGGCCTGCTCAGTGCGATTGCGGTACATCAGGTAGTCCATTCGCGCCTTGTGATCGGCCGAGGTCAGCAAGCCGGAGAACTCAGCCAAAATCTTGTCTTCGGTCGGTTTGTCCAGCATCTCGCCGCACCAGACCTTGCGAATGGTCTTCGCCGCCTGGCTCTGTTTACCCGTCGCGACAAGCGCACGCGAAAGGATCATCGCGCCCGGCGTGGTCTCTGGCGCAGAATGGCCGAAGGCCGCCAAGACAGCGGTCGGGTTAGGGTTTTCATCGTAAAGTGCCCGCTCCGAATAAGCCCGCAGCTTTGCGAGTCCGGGCCATCCCTGCAACTCCTGCGCCGCAGCCGCGATCTCTGTCGAGGGAATGCCCTTCTGCCCCGAGACCGCAATCGCCCAGGTCAGGATATGCCGGTCAAGCGTCCCACGTCCCATGCCGTCGCGAATGGATAGCGCTTGCAGGGGATTGTTGTCCGAAAGCGCGTCCAGGCCGGATTTCAAATCACTGTTAACGGGTGCAATTGCCTGGCCGCGCGGAATTGAGCCGGTAACGATCGATTCCGGTATTGTCGTCTGGGGGACGAAACCAATCGGCTTCACGTCCGGAACGGGCGCGCCCTCATTCGGAAGCGACGACGCGGCGCTGCTCCACGCGGCGACTGTAAAGCCGAGGGCGGACACGATCAGGACTGCTCTCTTCATGGGACACTCACAACGAAAACACGCCCGACCATTTGGCGGGAGCCATCTTAACGAAAGCTTACTAACGTCAGTAAACTTCGTTCACATTTGCTATCGGAATTTGCCCTAAACCGATCCATGCGCGCTTGTCGCGGCGATTTCACCGCACTATGGTGCCCCACCAATATTCAAGGAATGCGGCCGAAGCGTGGATTTGGCCATGAGGAGTTTTGCATGTTCCAGGGATCCATTCCCGCTCTCGTCACTCCCTTCACCGATGCCGGCCAAGTGGATGAAGCTTCGTTCGCGAACCACGTCGACTGGCAGATCAAGGAAGGCAGCAGCGGTCTCGTTCCGGTTGGGACGACCGGCGAATCTCCGACGCTGTCGCATGCCGAGCATAAGCGGGTCGTGGAACTCTGCATTGAATCCGCAGCCAAGCGCGTGCCTGTCATGGCCGGCGCCGGCTCGAACAACACGCGTGAAGCAATCGAACTTGCTCAGCACGCCGAGAGGGCCGGGGCAGATGCGGTCCTCGTGGTCACGCCCTATTACAACAAGCCCACCCAGAAGGGGCTGGTCGCGCATTTCTCCGCGATCGCCGGGGCAGTGAAGCTGCCGATCTACATCTACAACATCCCGGGTCGCTCCGTTATCGACATGACGCCGGAGACGATGGGCGCGCTTGCAAAGGCGCACTCGAATATCGTCGGCGTCAAGGATGCGACGGGCAAGATCGAGCGCGTGTCCGAGCAGCGTCTTACCTGCGGCAAGGAATTCAAGCAGTTGTCGGGTGAAGATGTCACGGCACTCGGGTTTAATGCCCACGGTGGCATCGGGTGCATCTCGGTGACCGCCAACGTGGCGCCGCGCCTTTGCGCCGAGTTCCAGGCTGCGACGCTTGCAGGTGACTATGCGAAGGCGCTGGAATATCAGGACCGCTTGATGCCGCTACACAAGGCCATCTTCATGGAGCCCGGCCTCTGCGGAGCGAAGTATGGCTTGTCGAAGCTTGGGCGNATGAGCCGCAACGTGCGTTCGCCGCTGATTTCGACACTGGAACCTGCGACGGAAGCGGCGATTGACGCAGCCATGCGCCATGCCGGCCTGCTGAACTGAGGCAAGCCATTCGGCCCGCCTTCACAGGCGGTCGATGTTCCCCTACATAGGGGAGAAGAGAGAAGGGCGCGGTCGTCGCGCCCCTAAGCATTTGGAATGTGTCATGGCCCCCAAAGGCAGCGAGCGCGTGGTCAAGAAGATCGTGGCGGAAAACCGCAAGGCGCGCTTCAACTACGAGATCATCGATACCTACGAAGCTGGACTCGTGCTCAAGGGCACCGAGGTCAAGTCGTTGCGCGAGGGCAAGGCCAATATCGCAGAATCCTATGCCTCGGATGAGGATGGTGAGATCTGGCTGATCAATTCCTATCTGCCGGAATATCTGCAGGCGAACCGTTTCAATCACGAGCCGCGCCGCCGCCGCAAGCTCCTGCTTTCCGGCCGCGAGATCAACCGTCTGCGAGCGGGGATCAATCGCGAAGGCATGACCCTGATACCGCTGAAGATCTATTTCAACGATCGCGGCCGCGCCAAAATGGAACTGGCGCTCGCCAAGGGCAAGAAGCTGCACGACAAGCGCGAATCCGAGAAGGAACGCGATTGGAACCGGCAGAAGAGCCGTCTTCTCAAGGATAACGGCTAGTCAAAGGCATAGCCGGCGGTGAATTGCTGGCTTCAAGCTTCCAGATCGGTTGGCGTTGCCGTTTCGGTTGGCCGCGGTGGTCGCTCTGAAGGATCACGCCCGATTTCGCTCTTCAGCGATAGAAGGTCGATGAAGTGATCTGCCTGGCGACGCAGATCGTCGGCAATCATTGGAGGTTGTGTTGCCATCGTTGAGATGACCGAGACCTTTCGGCCCCGCCGCTGCAGCGCCTCGACGAGCGTCGTGAAATCTCCGTCGCCGGAGAAGATGACGAGATGATCGACGGTTTCCGACTGCTCCATGGCATCTATCGCAAGCTCGATATCCATGTTGCCCTTGATCTTGCGGCGACCCATCGAATCCGTGAATTCCTTTGCCGGCTTCGTCACGACCTTGTAGCCGTTGTAATCCAGCCAGTCGATCAGCGGGCGAATGGAGGAGTATTCCTGGTCCTCGATGAGGGCCGTATAGTAGTAGGCGCGCAGGAGATAGCCACGTTTCTGGAACGCCTTCAACAGCTTGCGGTAGTCGATATCGAAACCCAAACTTTTGGACGCAGCGTAGAGATTGGCGCCATCGATAAAAAGAGCAATTTTTTCGCGTGGATCAAACATCCCGTACCAATCCAATGTGAGCAATCGTCGTGCTTCCGTCAAAAACCCAACAAAACAATGAGTTATGAGGCCGCCTGGAACAAATCGTACTTTATGAACTTTTCATATAAGAAAGATTTAGGGCACGATTCGTGATATTCCAAGCAACTTCTGGTCGAAATCCGCTTTCGTTCCAAAATTCGTCACATTCGCCCGCAGAGGCGTCGTGCAATGAAAACTTGAATTTGCCCGGTTTTAATTGTATCGGGCGTGTTAATCCCGAGATCACGACGTAAAGGACAGGCAATGGCCCGTGTCACCGTAGAAGACTGCATTGATAAAGTTGAGAACCGCTTCGAGCTGGTTCTGCTTGCCAGCCACCGTGCCCGGCTGATTTCCCAGGGCGCCTCGATCACGATCGATCGCGACAACGACAAGAACCCGGTCGTGGCGTTGCGCGAGATCGCGGACGAGATGCTGTCGCCGGACGATCTCAAGGAAGACCTGATCCACTCGCTGCAGAAGCATGTCGAAATCGACGAGCCCGAGCCCGATCCGGCAAGCCTCATCGCAGCCGGCGGCGTCGCTGCGGCCGACAGCGAAGAGCAGGAAGACCTGCCGGAAACGATCACCTTCGACCAGATGTCGGAAGAGGAGCTTTTGGCTGGCATCGAAGGCCTGGTGCCACCGGAAAAGAGCGACGATTACTAATCGTCAACCTTGCACGATTATAGCTTCGGCATATTATCGCATATCATGTGCGCCAATCCGTGATTGGCGCGCTTTTCGTTTGTAATGGAGTGGTTTCGGGATGATGCGGCAGTACGAGCTCGTGGAGCGGGTTCAGAAATATAAGCCCGACGCCAACGAAGCCCTGCTGAACAAAGCCTATGTCTATGCAATGCAAAAGCATGGGCAACAGAAGCGTGCCAGCGGCGATCCCTANATCTCGCATCCGCTGGAAGTCGCCGCCATTCTGACGGACATGCATCTCGATGAGTCGACGATCGCNGTCGCGCTGCTTCACGACACCATTGAGGANACGACNGCCACCCGCGCCGAAATCGATGAGCTCTTTGGCGAGGATATTGGTCGGCTGGTCGAAGGGCTGACGAAGATCAAGAAGCTCGACCTCGTCACCAAGAAGGCGAAACAGGCAGAAAACCTGCGCAAGCTGCTGCTTGCCATCTCCGACGACGTACGCGTGCTGCTCGTCAAGCTGGCAGATCGCCTGCACAACATGCGCACCCTCGACCACATGTCGCCGGAAAAGCGCGCGCGCATTTCCGAGGAGACGATGGACATCTATGCGCCGCTGGCCGGGCGCATGGGTATGCAGGACATGCGCGAGGAGCTGGAAGACCTTTCCTTCCGCCACATCAATCCCGAAGCTTATGAGACCGTGACCAGGCGGCTCGAGGAGCTTTCCAAGCGCAACGAGGGTCTGGTCAAGAAGATCGAGACCGAATTGGGCGATCTGCTGGTTACGAACGGGCTGACGGGCGCCATCGTCAAGGGACGCCAGAAAAAGCCTTACTCCGTGTTCCGCAAGATGCAGTCGAAGTCGCTGTCCTTCGAACAGCTCTCTGACGTCTACGGTTTCCGTATCATCGTTGAAGATATCTCGGCCTGCTATAGGGCTCTCGGCATCGTCCACACCCGCTGGCGCGTCGTTCCCGGGCGCTTCAAGGACTATATCTCGACGCCGAAGCAGAACGACTACCGTTCGCTGCACACGACGATCGTCGGTCCATCCAGGCAGCGTATCGAGCTGCAGATCCGCACCAAGCGCATGCACGAGATCGCGGAATTCGGTATTGCCGCCCATACGCTCTACAAGGACGGGGCTTCGACGTCCGACAACGATATCCTCTCGCGCGAGTCCAACGCCTACTCATGGCTGCGGCACACGATCGAGGCGCTGGCGGAAGGCGACAGTCCCGAAGAATTCCTGGAGCACACGAAGCTTGAGTTGTTCCAGGACCAGGTCTTCTGCTTCACGCCGAAGGGCAAGCTGATCGCGCTGCCGCGGGGTGCGACGCCGATCGACTTTGCCTATGCCGTTCACACCAATATCGGCGACACGACCGTGGGCGCCAAGATCAACGGGCGCATCATGCCTCTCGTGACACGACTGGCGAATGGCGACGAGGTCGAGATCATTCGTTCCGGCGTGCAGGTGCCGCCTGCTGCCTGGGAAGAGATCGTGGTAACGGGCAAGGCGCGTGCGGCGATCCGCCGGGCCACCCGACTTGCAATCCGCAAACAATATGCCGGTCTCGGCCATCGCATCCTGGAGCGCACCTTCGAGCGAGCAGGCAAGATCTTCTCCCGTGAAGCGATGAAGCCCGCGCTCCATCGCCTTGGCCAGAAGGATGTGGAAGACGCCATCGCTGCGGTCGGTCGCGGTGAAATGTCGTCGCTCGACGTATTGCGCGCCGTCTATCCGGATCATCTCGAAGAACGCGTGACGGCCAAGCCGAGCGGTGACGACGGTTGGTTCAACGTTCGCAGCGCCTCCGGCATGATCTTCAAGATCCCGGGCAAGCCGAAGTCCGGCATCGATGGTGCCGATCTCAGTGCTCTGGAAATGGACACGGTGCCGATCCGCGGCATTTCGAGCAATGTTGATGTGCAGTTTGCGCCGACCGGCGCCGTACCCGGTGACCGCATCGTCGGGATCATGAATACGACGGAAAAAGGCAACGGCATTACGATCTATCCGATCCAGTCACCGACGCTGCAACGTTTCGACGATCAGCCGGACCGCTGGATTGATGTTCGCTGGGATCTCGACGAGGCCAACAAGTCGCGTTTCATGGCGCGCATCATGGTCAATGCGTTGAATGAGCCCGGTACGTTGGCAAAGCTTGCCCAGACCGTTGCCGGCGTCGACGTCAATATTCGGGTGTTCAATACGGTGCGCGTCGCAACCGACTTCACCGAAATGACGCTCGACGTCGAAGTGTGGGACCTTCGGCAGTTGAACCAGCTGCTTGCCCAGCTGAAGGACCTCGAGTGCGTCGCGACGGTTCGCCGGCTTTACGAGTAAGTCGGCAACCGCCACACTTGGTATTTGCACATTTTGTGATCGTTTCATGACGGAAAACGCACTGATATAAGGCTAGGTATGCGTCAATCGCATGGCTGTGCCCTTGTTAGAGCGTTGGTAATTGCTGCTGCGCGCGCCTATCTTCCAGTCATCAGGAAACGAACAGAAGATGAGGCAAAGAAATGTTTAAACCGATCAAGAAGATCGCCCGGGCATTGCGCGCTCCGACCGCTGAAGAACGAGAAATGGACTATCTGAACGGCTCGTTTGACCGTATCGATCTTGAATATCGTCAGCGTCAGGTTGACCGCGGTTTGTTTCGCACCCGTTAATATCGGTTCTATACTTGAGGAATGAAAGGGGCGTATTGCATATCGCGCCCCTGGTGAGTGCTCAGTCTGCTGTGATCAAATAATGACTGAGATAGTTTGACGCTCTTGTAACGCTGGTGCGAGTTGCACTACATACGCGCCATGCTGTTCAGACGTCGAAAACCTGCCGGATTTCGTGAAAAGATGCGCGAGTTGTTGTGGCCTCGCAAGGGATTCTTGCGGCCGCTCCGCTATCTCACGATGCGTGTTCTGCGCTTGACGGCGTCGCCGCACGCCGTCGCCATGGGCGTAGCCGCAGGGATCTTCGTGTCCTGGACGCCCTTTATCGGCGTTCATTTTATCATGGCCTTCGTACTCAGCTATCTATTCGCGGGCAATATGGTCGCCGCTGCTCTTGGCTGTGCGGCCTTCGGCAATCCGCTGACCTATCCGTTCATCTGGGGCGCGACCTGGGAGATCGGTCANCTGCTGCTTGCGCGTCAGGATACGATGCAAGGGCATTCGATCGACCTTGGGGCGCTGTTTCATGAGCTGCATTTCAGCGAACTCTGGCAACCGGTGCTCGAACCGATGCTTGTCGGCTCCATCCCGCCGGCGCTCTTGACCTCCGTCATCGTTTATTTCGGAACCTTTTATGCCGTGAAGGGCTTTCAGACGCGCCGCCGCGAACGCCTTATGACGCGTGCCCGCGTGCGGCTGTCCAATCCAGTGCAGGAAACCGTATGATCATCGGTATCGGCAGCGATCTCATTGATATCAGGCGCGTCGAGAAATCCCTCGAACGCTTCGGCGAGCGCTTCACCAATCGCTGCTTCACCGAGATTGAGCGGGCAAAGTCCGATCGGCGCGCCAATCGCGCCGCCTCCTATGCCAAGCGTTTCGCCGCCAAGGAAGCCTGCTCCAAGGCTCTCGGGACGGGCATGGCGCAAGGTGTGTTCTGGAAGGATCTCGGCGTTGTGAACCTGCCGAGCGGCAAGCCGACGATGCGGCTGACGGGCGGCGCGGCCGATGTGCTGAAGTCGCTGCTGCCGGCTGGCCACAAGGCTGCCATTCATTTGACGATAACGGATGATTATCCCTTGGCGCAGGCGTTCGTCATCATTGAGGCCCTGCCGGAAGATGTCTGAGCAGCGACGTAGAGTCGCTTTTAATGTTGGCGCCATTGCCGCAATCGGTCGAAGCCGCTAGAGAGAAGCAAACAAGAGTTGCGCCCTGGCGGTGCATTGAAGGAACAAGACTGCGTGTCCGAAAAAGTCGAAACCAAGCCGAACGCCCTATGGGAAAACATCAAGGTCATCGCCCAGGCGCTGATTTTGGCGATGGTTATCCGAACGGTGCTTTTTCAGCCGTTCACCATTCCGTCCGGCTCCATGATGCCGACACTGCTTGTCGGTGACTACATCTTCGTCAACAAGTTTGCCTACGGCTATTCGAGGTTCTCGCTGCCGTTCTCGCCGAACCTCTTCAGCGGTCGCATTTTCGCGAGCGAGCCGAAGCGCGGCGACATCGTTGTCTTCCGGTTCCCGCCGAACCCCGACGTCGATTACATCAAGCGGCTGGTTGGTCTTCCCGGTGATCGCATTCAGGTCAAGGAAGGCGTCCTCTACGTGAACGGCACGGCGGTTCCGAGGGTGCCGAATGGNACGTTCAATTCCGACTACGCGCAGGATCCGGGCCAGGATGTGCCGGTNTATCGCGAGACGCTGGATAACGGCGTCAGCTTTGACACGCTGGATCAGTCCCCGGTTTCGCGTGGCGACAACACCCGCGAGTTTATCGTTCCGGAAGGCCATTACTTCATGATGGGCGATAATCGCGATAATTCGCTCGACAGCCGCTTCGACGTTGGCTTTGTGCCTGCGGAAAATCTGGTCGGTCGCGCCAGCGTCATCTTCTTCTCGCTCGGCAACGACACCTCGTTCCGCGAGATCTGGAAGTGGCCGACGAACATGCGGTGGGATCGTCTGTTCAAGGGCGTTGAATGAGCAAGTCACAGACGCTTTCGGCGGCGGATCGAACACGGCTTGAAGCCCTGATCGGTCACGAGTTCGCCGAAAAGGAGCGGCTGGATCGGGCACTGACGCATGCAAGTGCCCGCACGCAGAAGGGCGGCAACTACGAGAGGCTGGAGTTCCTCGGTGACCGAGTCCTCGGCCTCTGCGTTGCCGAACTGCTCTTCCGGACGTTCGGTACGGCGACCGAGGGCGAACTTTCGGTGCGCCTCAATCAGCTCGTCAGTGCCGACACCTGTGCTGAGGTCGCTGATGAACTCGGCCTGCATCTCTTCATCCGCACTGGCGCCGACGTCAAGAAGCTGACCGGCAAGCGTATGATGAACGTGCGAGCCGACGTCGTCGAAAGCCTTATTGCGGCGATCTACCTCGATGGCGGGCTGGAGGTCGCACGGCGTTTCATCCTGAAGTTCTGGGAAAAGCGGGCAGCGCGCGCCGACGGCGCGCGGCGCGACGCGAAGACCGAATTGCAGGAGTGGTCGCACGCCAAATTCGGCATCACGCCGATCTACCGGGTTGAAGAACGCACCGGACCGGATCATGATCCGCGTTTCACGGTGACGGTAGAGGTCACAGGTGTTAAGCCCGAAACGGGCATCGAACGCTCAAAACGGGCCGCGGAACAGGTCGCAGCCACGCGAATGCTGGAACGCGAAGGCATTTGGCAGAAGTCCTCTGCCGGAAACTGACGGGACAAATGACGGAAGAACACGATATGGCGGACGACGCCCCTGAAACTGCGGGTGCCACACGGTCAGGCTTTGTCGCGCTGATTGGAGCGACCAACGCCGGCAAGTCCACGCTGGTCAATCGCCTCGTCGGCGCCAAGGTTTCGATTGTCAGCCATAAGGTGCAGACGACGCGTGCCATCGTGCGCGGCATCGCGATCCACAACAATGCGCAGGTCGTGTTCATGGATACGCCCGGCATTTTCAAGCCGCGTCGGCGGCTCGACCGCGCGATGGTGACATCAGCCTGGGGCGGCGCAAAGGATGCTGACCTGATCATGCTGCTGATCGACAGCGAACGTGGTCTGCGCGGCGATGCGGAAGCCATTCTTGAGGGCCTCAAGGAGGTACATCAGCCAAAGATTCTCGTCTTGAACAAGATCGATCGGGTCAAACGCGAAGATCTGCTGGCGCTTGCGGCGGCGGCCAACCAGAAGATCGACTTCACGCATACCTTCATGATCTCGGCCGAGAACGGCTCCGGCTGTGACGACGTCATGGATTATCTGGCAAAGACGCTGCCAGAAGGCCCCTGGTACTATCCCGAAGACCAGATCTCCGACCTTCCGATGCGCCAGCTGGCTGCGGAGATCACCCGCGAGAAGCTGTTCCTGCGTCTGCATCAAGAGCTTCCATATTCGTCGCATGTCGAGACGGAAAAGTGGGAAGAACGCAAGGACGGCTCGGTTCGAATCGAGCAGGTAATCTACGTCGAACGGGATAGCCAGAAGAAGATCGCGCTCGGCAAGGGTGGCGAAACGATCAAGGCGATTTCGTCGGCGTCCCGACGAGAGCTCTCCGAAATCCTCGAGCAGCCGGTTCATCTCTTCCTGTTCGTGAAGGTTCGTGAAAATTGGGGCGATGACCCCGAGCGCTTCCGCGAAATGGGTCTGGATTTTCCGACGTAAGTTGACGGCTTCTACCGCGTTGTTTCTGCGTTAAAAATTCCCGCGCGGGTGGAACAACCCTTGCCATTTGCGTGTTCTCGTAGGAAGCGCTGCCAATTCCGGCAGCGTCCTTCATTCGAGCACAAGGGCCTGTATGCCGACCGCGCGTCCCACCCACTCGTTCAAAACGCCCTGCGAGCACTGTCCGCTGCGTGCCAACCGGGTCTTCCGGGAGTTCACCGCCGATGAACTCGACTTCGTTTCGAAATTCAAGAGAGGCGAGCTGGCCGCGGATGCTGGTGCCACGATCATAGTCGAGGGTGCGCACAGCGCTCACCTGTTCACCGTCCTTTCCGGCTGGGGTTTTCGTTACAAGACGCTGGAGGACGGACGCCGGCAAATCCTGAACTACGTGATGCCGGGTGATCTGATCGGTCTTCAGGGAACGATTATGGGGGAGATGCAGCACTCCGTCGAGGCATTGTCGCCTGTATCGCTTTGCGTTTTCGAGCGCGACAAGCTGATGACCCTCTACAACAAGCATTCGTCCCTGGCCTTCGACATCACCTGGATTGCCGCCCAGGAAGAACGTATCCTTGACGAACACCTATTGAGCATTGGTCGCCGGACAGCGCTCGAGCGCGCCGCCTATCTCATCGCTTTCCTGTTCGAGCGCGGCAGGCAGCTGAAGCTCTTCAACGGCCACGCATCGATTCCAATCACGCAGCAACACGTTGCGGATACATTGGGACTTTCGATCGTGCATACAAACAAGACATTGAAAAAGCTCGCCAATCGCAACCTCATCCGCTGGCAGGAGCGTGCCTGCGAGGTGCTTGATGGGGAGGGGCTCAAGGCCGCTGCCGGTTGGGAGGGGCTTGGAGAGAGGGGCCGTCCGTTCATATAATAGCTGTAAGCGACATGTCTTATTTAAATGCCTTCTGAGCGGCGCGACCGTAAGGTCACCCTGCCATCTTTCTTCTGCCCTGCTTTTTATCGACCCGAAACGAAAAAGCGGCTATGCAAGCTAAGCGGTATATAGTCGTCGCCAATGAGCCATGGGGCGTCAGAGGTTGAAATCCGGGAAATGCAGGTGCCGAGCATCTTAGTTGATACTCAGCGAGGGGCGTATTGGGTATGAAGGCAAACCGTGTTCTTGTCCTCGAGGACAGTTTGATCATCGCGATGGAGGCGGAGGATATTCTCCGCCAGGTGGGCGTGGAAACGATTGGAATCGTCAGCAGCCTTGAACAGGCGATGGAGGCGACCAAGACCGCGACCTTCGATTTCGCGCTGCTGGACGTCAATCTTGGCGAAGTCATGAGCTTCGACTTTGCCCGTCATCTGGCGAACAGCAACATCCCCTTTGGGTTTGTGAGCGGTTATTCCGATACAAAGGACTTCCCCGAAGACCTTCGGAACGTGCCGCTGCTCGTCAAGCCGTTTGGAGAATCGGCGATGCGCGACTTCCTCCAGAAACTGTTCCCAGCCAGCGCCTGAATGCCTTTTTATGACAGGGCAACGGTCTTGCGTTAGGATCGAATCGTAAGTTTAGGGTTCGCTTCCGATGCAGTGGCATGACCGGGCAATCATCTTGGGCGTCAAGCGCCATGGCGAGACCAGCGTCATCGCCGAGGTGATGACGCGCGAGCGCGGACGCCATCTTGGCATGGTCCGCTCTGGTCGGTCTCGTGCCATGCAACCGGTTCTTCAACCCGGCAACGAGGTCGAGGTTACGTGGCGTGCGCGCCTAGACGAGCACCTTGGCGAATTCCGTATAGAGCCATTGACATTACGGGCCGCGCGGCTGATGGAAACGGCGACTGCCGTCTATGGCGTGCAGGCGATGGGCGCACTGCTGCGCTTGCTGCCGGAGCGCGATCCGCATCCGCATCTCTTCGAAGCGCTCGAAGTCATCCTCGACAATCTCCACAATCCGGCGGATGCCGGTGAGCTCTTCGTCCGTTTCGAGCTTGCCGTTCTGAACGACCTCGGCTTTGGNCTCGATTTGACCGAGTGCGCCGCGACGGGCAGTCGTTCCGACCTTGCTTATGTGTCGCCGAAGTCGGGCAGGGCGGTCAGCCGGACTGCGGGTGCTCCCTGGGCGGACAAGATGTTGCCGCTGCCACCATTTCTGAACAGTGAGGAAAACCGCGCGGCTGATATCGACGGCCTCAGCGCTGTCGCCGAGGTCGGGCAGGGCGGTCAGCCGGACTGCGGGTGCTCCCTGGGCGGACAAGATGTTGCTCCTGCCACCATTCCTGAACAGTGAGGAAAACCGCGCGGCTGATATCGACGGCCTCAGCGCCGCGTTCCGCCTGACGGCATTCTTTCTCCATCGCCATGTCTATGAGCCGCGCGGCGTGGAAGCGGCAGCTGCGCGCGAGGGCTTCGTACAGGCAGCTCTGAAAGCACTCAAGGCGGCCGCACCGCAGGACGAATTGTCCGCCTGACCGACCGTTTTTCATTGGCGAAAAACATCATTCGGATCAGGCGCTTTACGTGTCTCACGCATCTTCCTATTTCGATCGCATGGAGCCCAGCGATTGGAGGAATGCGATGCTGACCAAACCGGATGCGATGACGACGATAAATCTCTGGAACGATTATGAAATACCCCGGTTGGGTATGGGCTGCTGGGCAATCGGCGGTCCCTTCTATGCCGGCGACACGCCGCTCGGCTGGGGCGAGGTCGATGACGACGAGTCCGTCGCCGCCATTCATCGCGCGATCGAACTCGGCATCCGTTTCTTCGATACGGCTT
>JGI25152J39213_1000929_pt1 | contig 14372 bp, 16 predicted proteins | sample AraplaMF_Col_mMS_FD_39213 | JGI IMG/M metagenome (IMG submission 39213)
TGGAAAGCAGGGAATTTAACAATGAAAGATTGAACCGTGTCAGGGACATTTTTTTATTCAGTTGTTACACTGGACTGGCTTATATCGATATCTACCAGCTACACAGATCAGAAATCATCGATAAAAACGAAAATGAGAAATGGATCAACATCAACAGACAAAAAACCGGTACCCCCACCCGTGTACCCCTGCTGCCAAAAGCAGTAGCATTGCTTGACAAATATGAACACCATCCTTTATGCATCGACCAGGACAAAGCCTTTCCGGTCAGTTCCAACCAGAAGATGAATGCATATTTGAAAGAAATTGCAGACCTGTGCGGCATCACCATACCACTCTCCTACCACATTGCCCGTCATACCTTTGCCACAACTATTACCTTACAGAACGGCGTCCCTATTGAGACAGTCAGCAAAATGCTTGGTCACAAGGACATCAGGACAACCCAGCACTACGCTAAAACACTGGACGTGAAAGTTGGTAGAGATATGGCTGCCCTCAAAGAGAGACTTGCGGCAGAAAAAACCGTGTCCAAAACTACCGTTTACAACTACACTATCACCAAATAAGCCATGCAAGAATTATCAAAAATACCAACACAGGAGAATATCATTGAGAAAATCTTCCATTTCCGCGGCCTGAAGGTCATGATAGATTCTGACCTTGCAGCACTATACGAAGTTGAAACCAAACAGTTGAAACGCCAGGTCAGGCGAAACCTGTCCCGGTTCCCCGAGGATTTTATGTTTGAACTTACCGTTGAAGAAGAAAAACTTTTAAGGAGCCAGATTGGCACCTTAAAACGGGGCGCACATTCCAAATATGGAACAATAGCCTTTACCGAACAGGGAGTAGCCATGCTATCGAGCGTTCTGGGTAGCGAAAAAGCCATTCAGGTAAACATCGAAATCATCAGGATTTTCACCAGGATCCGTACGGCAGTTGCAGAGAATGCATCAATTCGGCATGAACTACAAAAGATTAAAAACCGACTGGACAGTCAGGATAAAAACCTGGAAATCGTTTTTAAATATTTAGACGAATTGACGGCACCACCGCACCCAGGAACTGTCCCCCGCCGGCGGATCGGCTTTAAACCCGACATGATATAACAAACACCCCCTGGAAGCAGCCTGCGTCCAGGGGTGTTCATAATCTGTATAAATGCACATTATTTCGTTAATCACACTCGACCCGCTAGCTAAATATTCTGCGCCCAATTCAATCGCTGCGAGTACAAGACTGGACCTGGTCAGATCTGCGTGTCGCATATCTGCGAAACTTTAGGCAAGCTCCGCCCTCTTTATAGATTTGGGCACCGATATCCAGCGCACTTCTTCCTTTCCCCGAACTGCACAGCGGTTGTAAGAGCGAACAAAGCTTGATTTGGATAGTATATCCGAAGGTGATTATTATCTCACGTTAACGAGATATAATTTTAATTTATTTTTTATATTTGCAGACAGCAACTACCATGTACACTGAGATCAGACTGCTCCATTAAAGGCAAAGCCCTCAAAAGTCGCCGCTATTTACGAGACACTATTTATACATATGAAACATCTTTTAGTCCTGCTTATACTTCTGTTCGTCAATCAGGTAACCTTTAGCCAAAGCAAAATGAAGTTTAAGGTTGCGTATGCCGAATTATATGCAACATATGATTTCCTTAGTAAACTTTCCGACAGCTATCCGGATAATGCATTAAAATCAGAATTTTCCAAATCAAGGTACAATACCGAAACTTGCAGGAAAATGATCAGGCAACTTGACACACTGAAATTAGATTATACCTATTATTTTGAGCAGTATCCACCCACGCTGAAGAATGCTTTTTCATCGAGGTCACAATTTGAAAAGAACCTGATAGATAGCCAGACAATCACCGAATTCAAAACAAAATCATTCGGCGTAGTTCCGAATAATGAGCTTACAGACCTCTCAAATATTATCGAGACTTTTGTACCCATCTATAATGAACTTATATATCAACCCAATAAAGCCAGCTTTCAAGCCCAGATATCCAGCATCAATAGCGCCTTAGCCTATAATGACGTTGCTACGATCTATCATGATGTAATGAGGTTTTATGGGACGGCTTGGGATAAGGATATCCCGTTTGAAGTAATCGCCTACCCCTCCATTGGAAAAAGCGGCATTGGTGCAAGGGCATTCTTGAATATTTCTGTTATCCGTTTCCCTTTGAACTTTAAAAGCTATGATGTACTGTTCAGTGTTATGCTGCATGAAATATTCCACATAGGGTACGATAGCCAGCCTATTAAGATGAAAAACAATATGAAAGCCTGGTTTGAAAACACACTATCAAACAATAGCCAGTACGCCTTCCTGTTATTAAATGAAGTTCTGGCAACTGCTATGGGAAACGGCTATGCATATGAAAAACTAAAGGGCAGTGTGGATACCGAAGACTGGTACTACACAAAATACGTGAACCTACTGGCCAGGGAGATCTACCCTGTAGTCTGTAACTATTTAGCACAGGGAAAAACCATCGACGAAGAATTTATCAAAACCTATGTAAACCTGTATGATACCAAGTTTTCAAGCTGGAGCAAAGAACTGGATAATATTCTGACCTACAGGGCCATTTTATGCGATGACATGGATGACACGCGTTATTTCCGCAGAAACTACCCCTATTCCATCCATAAAACAATAATGGAAGTGACCGCAAAAAGTATTGAAGAACTGCAGAAACTGCCAATCACAAAGGTCATCATCATTTCCGGTGACCACACTGGAAAGTTGAAGACCATTAAAAACCATTTCCCCGAGCTGAAGGATATGAAATTCAATCCAAAACTGGAATTCATTAAAACGGTTGATTTGGAGGACAGAACTAAACTGCTTATTATCAGCAGACATGCTTCGAGCGTCGAAAGCCTGATGAAAAAAAAGTTTCCTGAGCGAAAGCTTGATTAAGCAGACAGGATTAGGTTATTCGCGAATTCTAATTTAATAAAATCAAACACATCACAAATCAGCACGCTGATATTTACTACGCTAAACATGGTCAAATTTTTAACATTCAGCCTCTCTATTGCTACCATATCCTGGATTGTAGGCATGCTCATTACTGCACTAATTTCAAAAACCGGCTTTCATAACCGGAAACTGTCAAAGCTGAATTTTATAAACAATGAGAAAATCAACAGGTTAATCGGCATCTCCCCCTTCAAATGGATAATTATGCATAGTTTCTTCAAATGTTTTAATCCAAAGTTATCGGTACCCAAACGGATACTGGCGAGTGAGCTTGATGAATATAGATCAGAGATGACCAAAGCTGAACTGAACCATGTTTTTGCATTCATATTCATGATACCTTTCATCCTGGTAAAGATCTATTATGGCTTATATCTGTTTGCACTCGTGATGCTGTTGACCAATATTCTGATGAATTTGTATCCGACTCTATTGCAGCAGCGAAACAAAAGGAGAATTGACCGGTATCTCAGCGTACTCAACAGGCGAACAATAAAATCATCTGCTGTCCAGGACAAAATGGCGCACTCAAACCTGAATCTACTGTCCAGCGAAACACAAAACTTAAAGTATGATTAAAAACTTCTTCACATTTATAATCCTTGCAGTAATTTTCTCGAATGCCTTTTTTGCTCAAACAGGCTCACTGCTCGAAACCATTTTATTTAAATATTCATTATGGAACTGATGGCAGGGGAGCATTCGTACAATACCAGAGGCAGAAGGGATTATAACATTAACGCTAGAAAACAAACTCAACCAGAACCAACAGGAGGTTCAAGACTCCGTTATATCCTGAAAGAGGTAGTCAGAAGAGTGACTGGAAGCTCAATTCCCTTTCAAGAAAAACATATACAGCAGTACACCTATGTAAAAAAGCGTCCCAAGCCCTATTAGAATGATTACAACAATCCCTATTTGTTTCCCAGCACTCAAGGGTTTCTTCTTAAAGGAATTGTTTTTCAGAAAAGAACCAGGAACAAGCCATACGCCCAGAATAACGCAACCTAGTAATGCCCAGAGCAGGCGCAGGCGATACAGCATGTCTGTGAAATGCGCCCATCTCGCTTTTATTTTTTGCCGGCTATCTACATCAATTGAAGTTACGAAATCGTTTCCCAGCATCGATCGCCCTAGCGTGAGCTGAACGGATGATTTGCCACGAAGATAAAAATAGGCGAAAGGCCTGGCTTCCATGGTAATCTTTTGGCCCTTCACCAAAACAGTAACAGAAGTATGATCAAAGCCGGTTTTACGGCCAAATACCTTATGCACATCAACTATCTCCGCAACAACTGTTCGCTTCGGTTTTAACGCACTGCTGATCAGGATATCGCCATTAACAATAATGTAACCTGTCCCAAAAACGGCAACGATGCTATAAAGCAAGGTATGTCCGACAAAGGTTAGCCATTTCTTGGTTTTACCTTGGGCAGTTCTCCAGGCTGCAAAAGCAGAAAAGGGTATCGAAGCGCAGGCAATCCATAACCAATAGTCAACACCCCCCCGGTCGCTGGACATGATAAGGAAAAACCGGGAAGTAACATAAACCAATATCCATAAACCAAGAAAGCTAAAAAGTACATAGTTAGGGGTTTTCTTCAAATGCGTTCTAATATCCATTTTGTATTACCTTCCCCAATATGGCGTAAATTTCGTAATGATTGTATATCTACAGTTTGATTTTGGCGGTAGTCAATTTAATACCTTAATAGCTATTGCTGTGCGTCGAATTCTACATATCTATCGATATGACCGGAAACCCAAATTTCACTTCCCTTAAGTAACTGGGGATTCATTACCCCATGTTTTGTTGCACTAAATTTGAGTTCCAGACTGCTTATAGTTGATTTGGAACTAATATAGGCTGATTTTGAAAGCATATAAATACCATTAGGACCAATTTTTTTATTCACCTGCGGTTCGAAATCGTGATTTTGAACCTGAGCTGTTGAATTACTTAACAGTACTCCTTTAGTGACTGACAAACGGTCAATATCTTTGAGATCCTTCCACGAAACTAAAAAATCACGGGTAAAGTCACCTTTGTCGGCACAAACAATATTTCGATCAGTGTGCTCTGAAAGTGGAGCAATTTTACCCAAAAAATAGGTTTTACCATCTGACAAGGAAATCTGAAAATCATATTCATTTACAACCGGAATATCAGTTACCGAATATTTGGAACTCGTTGTATAGTAGAGTTCCTGCCGCTCTTGATAGGGCAATTCATGGCCATTTACTTTTATGCTGACGGCTTTGTTCCGGACAGGCTTACCATTTTCGTCATATATAAAAACGGTGATTTCATTTTTTCGTTTGTTGGTGAGGTCCTGAGCGATCTCGATACGGACATCCATTGCCGAGAGGTCATTTAAATTTCCTTCTGACAAAGGAGATTGACAGCTGCTAAGAAAAATACCCAGGCATAAGGAAATAAAACTTCTGAAAAACAACATCCTCATTTTTAATAGAGGCTTAAAGTTTAATGATCTTTTCATCATAAAGATTGTAAGCCACTTTATTCTTCAGGTCAATAAGGGAATACCCACCAGCTTCCGGACTTGCCGCTCCTTTGATTTTCAGTATGCTATACACAGCTAATGTGGTATTTTCAATAGGTTTTCCTTTTAACAATCCTTTGTAATACGAGCTCATCGAATCGATTGCCTCTTGAGGGCTGCCTACAACGATAACGTGGCTATCGATATCAGCACCAAGTCCGTTGCCTAAGGCACCTTTGCCGTACACCTTTAAGATTAAATGCTTGATAAACTTCACTCCATCGATTTTTTCCTGTGCGGTTTGGGCATTTTCGGCAAATGCCGTATAACCGTTCTTATTAAATTTAACGTAACCTGTATATACCTTCTGTGCGAAGGCATGTATCGCGAACACTGCGATAATGATAGTCAGCAATAAACTTTTTTTCATTATTTAAATATATTTTCGAATCAAGTACACAAATTGGCTGAGTAATAAGTCATTAATTTAAGGCTTTGATTTTATTTACGTCATTGATCTAAATAGTATTCTTTTCACTATAATCTCTAATAAAGTAATTGACTAAACTAAATTTTCCTGTGCAGAGGAAATAAGCAAGGTCAACAAAAAACATTAGCAGACAGTGATCTTCTCATATTTGAATTATCTGGGGTAAGAGATGTCTCAAATCTAAAAATAATAAATCACAAGTTAGAGATATATTTTATGAAATGTAAATTAAAGAAAAAATCAGTATGATATAACTGATGCTGCTACAAATCATAGACTGGTTATGCGTAAATCAAATTAATCAGATCCTTAAGTGCTTTTTTGATCTGCTCTTGCCCCACCGGCTCCTGTAAATCTATTCCACAAAATGGATTTTCCTGCATTTTGGCATGGAGCGTCAGGTAGTAAACGCCTCCCATAAGTATTGCATACATCGCCCTAAAGTTTTTATCACTGCTTTCAAAGTGACTATCCGCCACTGCACTTAACAGCTGATTGCCCATATCCTCACGTTTTAAGTCCAGTTCCTTTAGGGCTGGCAGCTTGTCAATGAGTCCCCAGGTAATAATTCGGCGCATCTCTTCATTATTGATCAAACTATCGAACTGATTTTCCAATACTGAATAGGCCACTCCCTTTCCAGCATCTGCCTGGCATGCCTGTACAATTCCATCGATTTCTTCGGGATTCATTTTCCAGTAATCATGGCTATTTAGGTATTCTTTTACCATTCCCTCCAATCCCCCGAAATAGTCATAGATCAGCCTCCTATCCACCTTAGCCTCATCTGCAACACTCGTAACGCTCAGCCCGGAAAAGCCATTTTTTTTGAGGACTTTCCCAAGTGCAGTCAAGAGATTCAACTTGGTGCGTTCCTTATTTCTAATCGGTCCGTCGGTAACTTTTCTAGCCATTTCTTCAACTTTGCTGCAAGTTGCAATTTTTTGAGCCAGCAACAAAGATTTGGCAACATAAAAACCCATCCCTTTCCAGGCGAATGAGTTTAAGTTCCAGCCCCAAATATATGCCCTGAGAAAATATTTTGAAATATTTATATCACTAATTTGTGATATAATAAGTATTCCCTACTTTTGAACCGGTCTGGAAACAGATAAATGACCAGTTTGAGCTCACCCGCAGCGATTGGAACCAGACTAGTGTACCAGTTTTCATAACTTTTAGAATAAACAATAGAGTATGGTTAACGATCAAAAAGACATTAAGACACTCACTAAAACCAGAGACCTTTACAAGTCGCTACTGATTTCTGTCTGCATCCTTTGAACATGCATTTTCATAGCGGCACTTTATTTTTATTCAAAAAAAGGAAATATTGCCCTATTTATCCCTGCTTTCACATCAATTGCTATATGGTTTCCTGTTTATATCCGGTTCAGGTCATTGAACGCCAAAGTGAGGTCCAGAAACAAGGTTTAACTAAGTTTATCAATAGTATCATAAACTGATGTTATGATGCCAGACTGCTGACCTATGCTTTGAAAAAAAATCAAAATAATATATTAAGGGTGCAAAATGAAGAAGGTAAATGAAACAATAAACGTAAGAAAGGTTGATTGGAGGATTTTTATAGTGAATCTTATCACGGTAATTGTCCCATTGTATTTCATTGTATCCTATGCTTATAAAATACAGCATACAGGTACGCAGACTGGATTTCTCATATGTTCTTTATCAATCCTAGGGGGAATAAATTTTCTTATCGTAAAAAGCGGGACTTATTTAATAGATGTTATATTAAAGGACGATGAAATCGAAATTATTGAGAAAGGAAAAATTATCTACCATTCGAAATTTAAGGAAGTAGACAATTATAACAGCTATTGGTTTATCAATAAACGGGGAGGCTATATTCTAAGGTTCAGTGGCCAAACGGGCTCTTTTTGCTCGCTGCTGACGTGGGTAAATTTCACAAAAAAAACCGATGCTGATCAACAGAACTATAACCTTATACAGCGCACAATTAATGCTAAGCTAGCTGCTAAAAAGAAAAACATCGGTAAAGATTATATCATTAAAATATTCTCGGCCATGCCTTACATTTTTTTGGGGTTAGCAATTCTGAGCATAATCGGAATATTTTTATTCATTACTACATTATAAATCAAAAAAAGTTTATAACTGGGTGTATGATTATGTATTTAAAAGGTCGATTTTTTAATGATTTTGGTTTTAGTCTTAGTTTTAGTCTGTACTTCCATTAAAGCTGGACCTGGGCATTCGAGGTCAATTATTATTCGCTTATCTTTTTACATCTTCAGTTCGTAGTAAGTCGAACTGTTATGATCTCGCTTGGGATTTCGTTAAATGGTTCTTCCCATCTTAAAAGTGAAAATGTTTTAAATGTTCCAATCCAGGAAGGTTAGATCAGTAAACTGGTCTTTGCGAAATATAAAGCCCAATTCATTATAGACGGGCATAATTGCGCTGATTCCTTTTCGTGTTATTTTAAAAAAAAAAGCTACCCAATGCAAAGTATGTATTTGGTTGTCAATTCATAATAAGGTTATTTAATAGTCCAAATTAATCGGGACAAATCGGTAGATTGCACTTGACCGTTAATCTTTTCAAAATTTCATTCAACAGGGGACTCTAGTGATACTAATGCAGAGCAAGGATTAATTGACCGGTTACTTACTAAGATTTAGGAAAGTCACAAGATTTCAACACATAGATAAATTATGAGCAAAACCGAAATAACACCCGAAACCATATCCGGACTGGACGCATATTGGCGAGCATCAAACTATCTTGCAGTTGGGCAGATCTACCTCCGGGCAAATCCATTGCTACGAGAACCTCTAAAACCAGAACATATCAAACAAGTCCTACTTGGCCACTGGGGTACTACTCCCGGGCAAAATTTTATATACACCCATCTCAACCGAATCATCAAAAACCATGATCTGAATATGTTCTATATATCCGGTCCAGGACACGGAGGGCCAGCAATGGTTGCACAAACCTATTTGGAAGGGACATACTCAGAAATATACCCCGAAGTATCACAGGACATAGCAGGATTGACAAAACTCTTTAAACAATTCTCCTTCCCTGGAGGGATACCCAGCCATGTTTCGCCTGAATGCCCGGGATCTATGCATGAAGGGGGCGAACTTGGATACTCTTTAAGCCACGCCTTTGGCGCCGTTTTTGATAACCCTGGACTAATTGTGGCCTGCGTTGTTGGAGACGGCGAGGCGGAAACAGGTCCATTAGCGACAGCATGGCATTCCAATAAATTTCTTAACCCAATCAACGATGGTGTGGTCTTACCGATCTTACACTTAAACGGTTATAAAATAGCCAACCCAACTGTCCTGGCAAGAATTCCCGAAGCGGAACTGTTGAACCTATTCAACGGATATGGATGGAAACCGTATCTTATTGAGGGATACGAGCCATATGAAATGCATACAAAAATGGCACATCTGTTGGATCAGGTCATTGCCGATATCATTGACATAAAACAACAAGCGGAAAATGGCAATAACTATCGTCCGCGCTGGCCAATGATTATTTTACGGACACCCAAAGGCTGGACAGGCCCCAAGACTGTAGACGGACTCCAGGTAGAGGGTTCTTTCCGTGCCCATCAGGTTCCGATTTCAGATCCTGCTGAAACTCCTGACCACCTTGCAGAACTTGAAAAATGGCTGCGCAGTTACCGGCCGGAAGAACTATTTGATGAGAAAGGCAAACTGGTAGCTGAATTAGCAGCATTGGCGCCGGATAATGAAAAACGTATGGGGGCCAATCCACACACCAACGGAGGACTTCTGCTTAAAGACCTACAGATGCCTGATTTTCGTAAATATGCAATCAACTTAAAAGAAAAGGGGGATACAGGGCCGGGTGATACCTTTGTTTTGGGTAGTTTTATAAGAGACATCATTCAACTGAACATGAAATCAAGGAATTTCAGAATTTTTGGGCCGGATGAAACACTTTCTAATAAATTAAATGCTGTCTTTGAGGTCACTAACCGGCAATGGAATGCCATCACCCAAAGTACAGATATCTTTTTGGAAAACGAGGGCAGGGTTTTGGAAATGCTCAGCGAGCACCAATGTGAAGGATGGCTGGAAGGTTATCTGCTTACAGGCCGACATGGTTTATTTAATTGTTATGAAGCGTTTATACACATTATAGATTCTATGTTCAACCAGCATGCCAAATGGCTGAAGGTAACAGCCGGATTACCATGGCGTCGGAAGTTGGCATCGCTAAATATACTGCTTGCATCACATGTTTGGCGACAGGACCACAATGGCTTCACCCACCAGGATCCGGGGTTTATTGACCATGTCGTCAACAAAAAAGCATCTGTAGTACGGGTTTATCTACCACCTGATGCAAATTGCCTTCTATCGGTCATGGATCACTGTCTGCGGAGCAAGCATTATGTCAATGTTGTGATAGCTGGTAAGCACCCATCTCCACAATGGCTATCAATTGAAGAGGCGACCATTCATTGTATGAAAGGCATTGGAATCTGGGGCTGGGCAAGCAACGATGAAGGCTATGCCCCGGATCTGGTTATGGCCTGTGCTGGAGATGTACCAACCCTTGAAACCCTGGCGGCCGTCGAGATCTTGAGAACAAACCTTCCAAAATTAAGGATCAGAGTGGTAAATGTAGTTGATCTGATGAAATTACAACCAGAACAAGAACATCCTCATGGATTGAGTGATGATGACTTTGATGCTTTATTCACGATAGACAAACCGGTCATTTTCGCCTTCCACGCCTATCCTTGGTTGGTCCACCGCCTCACCTATCGCCGTACAAACCACGCTAATATTCACGTTCGCGGATATAAAGAAGAAGGTACGATTACCACACCATTCGATATGACGGTATTGAACGAAATGGACAGATATCATCTCGTTCTTGATGCACTGAAACGTTTGCCGAATTTGGGAAGTTCAACTGCTTATCTAAAACAGGATATGGAGGAGCGGCTCATTAGACACAAATTTTATATCTCAGAAAACGGTATCGACATGCAAGAGATCAGAGACTGGAAATGGAGCGATAACAAATAATTGCTGTTTTTCTGCGGCTGAATAAACAATTTAAATCCTGACGCCAGGAAAACAGTCAAACCTTATTGGAATTTGAAATTCAACCTTTTAGTGATTTCGAAATACAAATCCCCTTCAAAATTCTTCAGAGCTTGAAGCAACGGATTTTAAAACCCTTGAGAAATGGCTATAAGAAACCTGCCTTTATGAACTGAACCATACCACTCTCCTACCACATTGCTCGTCATACCTTTGCTACAACCATTTACCTTACAGAATGGCGTCCCCATTGAGACGGTCAGCAAAATGCTTGGTCACAAGGACATCAGGACGACCCAGCACTACGCTAAAACACTGGATGTGAAAGTTGGTAGAGATATGGTTGCGCTAAAAGAAAAACTTTCGACTAAAAAACCGTATCCAAAACTACCGTTTCGAACCACACTATCACCAAATAAGCCATGCAAGAATTATCAAAGAAACCAACAAAAGAAAAATCATTGAGAAAATCTTCCATTTCCGCGGTCTGAAAGTTATAATAGATTCTGATCTTGCGGCACTATATGAAGTTGAAACCAAACAATTGAAACGCCAGGTCAGGCGAAACCTGTCCCGGTTTCCCAAGGACTTTATGTTTGAACTGACTATTGAAGAAGAAAAACTTTTAAGGAGCCAAATTGGCACCTTAAAACGGGACGCAGATTCCAAATACGGAACAATAGCCTTTACCGAACAGGGAGTAGCCATGCTGTCAAGCGTTCTGGGTAGCGAAAAAGCCATTCAGGTAAATATCGAAATCATCAGGATTTTCACCAGGATCCGTACAGCAGTTGCAGATAATGCAACCATCAGGAATGAAATACAAAAAATTAAAAACCGACTGGAGAGCCAGGATAAAAACCTGGAAATCGTTTTTAAATATTAAGGTGAATTGACTGCACCACCGCCCCCAGGGACTGTCCCCCGCCGGCGGATCGGCTTTAAACCCGACATGATATAATAAACATCCCCTGGAAGCAGGCTGCTTCCAGGGGGTCCACAATCTGTATAAATGCACATTATTGTTGTTTCCAACGCTCGGACTGCTAGCTAAATATTCTGCGTCCCAATTCTATCGCTGCCAGTACAACACTGGACCTTGCAGAACCGACCCCCTTAAACCTGGTCAGATCTCCATGCCGCAAACCTGCAAAACTTTTCAGGCAGGCTCCGCTCTCCTTATAGATTTGCGCACCAATATCCAGCGCACTGTTGTCAGGCGTACCCGAACCAATCAAAATGGCCAGCAATTCCTCCGTTCTCATCGCATCTGCCCCATTCATGAGCAGCTTCTCTCTCGGTCTTATCTCTGCGGGCAACGACTTTATCCCATAAATACGCTCCTGTTTTTTTTTATGAAATAATTCCAGTACAGACTTCTCCCTTTCTCCAAACTGCACAGCAGTTGTAAACAGCGAGCAAAATGCAGCTATTAAAAAATCAAAGTCTTCCTGAAATACTACAATCTGCTTACGGCTGTAACTGCCATCCAATTGTTCATCACTTCTGGTGATCTGAATGTAATTGGTATTATTCCTGGCAATTTTAAAATCGAGGAAAAAATTTCTTCTTCCGGAATTAAAGGTCTCTGTGGCAATGGTTCTGTTTTTCATGGCGTAAAAAATTGATTACACAAAACTGCCGACCAGGATCTTTTTAAACGGAAATTAACCGAGCTATTATAAGACCTTAGATGGAGATCTTTATCACTTCTGTTTTGACCTGGGTTACCTGCATATAAAGGGTGATAGAATACTCATTGTAAGCCAGCAGTCCCAGGTAGAAGCCTGATCGTTCAAAAAAGACTAGTTAAAAAAATACAATGCCGGATTGCCCATAAAGAAAGAATTTCTATTTTTGTGTGCTATCCCTATATGATAAAAATAAACTCCTGTTATGAAGACAACACGATGGTCATTATCGAGCTTTCCCGGGAAGGGGATAAAGATAATGACTGGTTGTACTATGAAAAAACCACCGGCGAGTTTATCCGGTTATGGCTTAGAAACAGGGACTTTGCCAATGAGGTCGCAGAATACTATTTCGAACAAGGTTTTCTGAAAATACGCGAGGACAGTGCAGTGTTTATTGAGAAGTTTAACTTTCAGCAACATGTGCTGAACAAAGTTCCGGCAGGAACTAAGATCCTGAGCCTGATTGAAATCTACGCAGGAAAAACGAAAACCATTGTAAAACACCCTTAAACTTACTTTCTAATCCAGATTTTCAGCCCAGCAAACCCTGCTGCCCAATCTTGGATGATAGGAAGGCAAATAATGTATGTACCCCAATACCATTAAATTCCTGATGCTTTTATGATAGGTCCGGGTAGAAGATATTTTACTGATGTTCATCAGCACACTACGCGAGACCTGAAAATGGTCAGATGATGTGTCTCTTAGCTGGCAGATCATCAATGCAAACAGTAATGCGATATCAGTCGTAGTGATGCGCCTGTCCTCCCGTATTGCAGATAAAACCCGTTGATTCCTTTCCTCCCCACCTGAATTTCTATTCAGCATATTACGTTTTAATTTATGTTAACTTTCTTTTTGCGCACCCAGCAAACTTTCCACTATTGCTGAATCATAATAATAGATATTCCCTATCCTGGAAAATGGAAGTGTTCCATTGAGCCTCAGGTTCTGCAGGGTACCCTGGGAGATACTTAACACCTTTCTCACCTCTGCACCCTTGATAAATCTGCGCCTAACGGGCGTTTCGATTTTAACTATTTTCCTGATTTCTTCCAGCAGACCGTTCCCAAAATCTACCAGGTCCTCTTTCGTTAATATTTCTAGGTTCATACCATTCAAATTAATTGCTTAAAAAATAATGACATAAAAATACAGGGGACTAAAAAGCCCCCTGTATTTTACACTCACACACCGAGCATTATCTCGCCATCCCATTTTTCTCCTGGGAAACCCGCGCATTTTCGCTCAGCATCTCTCCGTTATTGGCTACTTCTTTTTTTTCGGGCCCTTCATGCCTGTCTACCGATTTGCTGTATACCTGGCTCAGGTCTGCGTTATAAAAATCAAGCGTTTTGAACTGCGGATTTGCAGCGACAAAACCTGTAGTTTCCTTGCCATTTTTCATAAACGAGACCCCATGCAGGTTACCCCTTTCCAGGCTCTTTAGCAACTGGTCGCTGAAACCGGGTTTTTCCATATCCAGAATCTTGAAGCGGTCAATGGTATCCTTGAGATGGAAACCATATTGCTCACCATAGGTATTCATCGCATATCCCTTTTCGGGGCTATGATCGGAAAAGTCCAGTTT
>JGI25152J39213_1000935_pt1 | contig 14317 bp, 10 predicted proteins | sample AraplaMF_Col_mMS_FD_39213 | JGI IMG/M metagenome (IMG submission 39213)
CTGCCGAAGCGAAGACCGCTTCGGCTGAGATAAACGCTACGGTCTATCCGGGTTCCGCACCTTACATCTGTTCGCCGAGCGGTTTCGGCCAGAAATCACGCTGTTTTGCCCGCTCGTCCCGGACGGATTGATGGCCTAGTGTGGCCATCTGCCGGAGAGATCGCCGTTGTCCGAGGTATCGTTGAAGAACCGCGAGGCCGCTTCGGTATCGTTGAAGAACCGCGAGGCCGCTTCAGTGCGATTTCTCACATTCATCTTCTTATAGATATTGCGGACGTGGACCTTCACCGTATTTTCGGACAGGTGAAGCTTGTCGGCGATGATCTTGTTCTGCGTCCCCTTGCAGATNAGGTCGAGAATCTGGACCTCGCGAGTGGTCANAGCCGCCATGCTGCTGCGNCGAAGCTTCAGCGCATTGGCGCGTGCTGCGTCGACAGACTTCGTCTGATACAACGAGGGCTCGAGCTGCGCCGTAGCACGGTTTGAAAGTCGGCCCAGAAGCGCGGATGGAAAATGTTCGCCGCCCTTCATCAGCAGATCGATTGCCGCCATGAAGACGTCCAGGCGCAGATTGAGCGGCAGGACGCCGTCGACGACGCGGGCCTCGACCAGCCGACTGATATAGGGCTCCATCATATCGATGGCTTCGACGACAAGACCGATGGATGCGTCCGGACGGTTTTCACGAACGATCTGCAGCGCATCGTGCAACTCGGCGCCGGCGACATGATAGAACAGAACAAGCCGCATATCGTGAATATCCTTTTCGGATATGGACTGCGCGCTCGATACGCTTACGACATCGAAATTCGGGAATTTCTTTGCCAGTGCTTCAACCATGCACTCGGAGAACAAGTCTGCCTTGGCGATTACCAGGACTGTTTCTCCATTCGGGCTCAGTCTTCTTGCCTGATCCGAATCTCCTACTTCCGACCCAACCATGAACATATACGCCTCCCCTAGCGCTACACTATACTAAAACTCGGAGCATCTACTCCCATTGGCGCGGTGGCGGGTATTACATGCCGACGAACATTGCCCCTAGGCATGCGGCCGCCTTATCTTTTAGGCATTTCTTAATTATGGTAATATGGATTTCAAAGGAAAGAAATGGCCCAAATGGGTTAGTTGTCACGAAGTTATATTTATTTTTTGCCACTTTATGGTTGCATTTCAGACAAGAAACATACTTGCGGGCGGTATTTCGACTAGATCACGGTATAAAGCAGCATGTATTAGTTCGAGACATACAAAAGCAAAGCGGTAATGGGCAGACGATATTTCAAAATAAGACGGAGAACCTTCCGAGCTTAACTTCACGATATCATAATCCGTCGACTCCCCCGGATTCCGAGGTAGAGGACGCGGTCCCCAAATCTTACAGAGCTTTCTTCGATGCCTGCGATCCGGCCCTGACTTAAGCGGATTATCGAGCTGGGCCTCCGATGTCTTAGCCCGAATTGGTATCTATCGGGGGCCTGCTTTTTCCATCAATCTGTGACTGTCGCTGAAAGTGGCGACGTGAAAATCGAGTATCAGCATGTGTTTTTGATACTTGGTCTTCTTTCGAGGGAACTCAAAAAGAAGTTCGAATGCCTTGCTCGCGCTCANATCGAGTCCGGGACTGGATTAGTGCGTCTTTGTACTGAGTAAGCACGATCCCAATACAGAATTTGGTCAACAAATCACGATGAGGCTGCAGATGAAAAGGTACNGTGTCCATCTGCCGACATTAACGTATTGGAGCAAGCGCGAGCAAAGATCCCATTTGAGATGAGAGGGACTTCGAAAGCTGCTCCAGTTTTTTTCTGGAGGAAACCGAAATGCCTTATGACCCCAAGCCCGGGCCGGGCTCTGATGACGACACCGTCAAGGTGGGCGCCTTGGCCGATGGCCTTTCCAGCGCTATAAATTCAACAGAAATCGATGATAATTCAACGGGTTACGTCGGCGGNATCGCCAATGGNGACAATCGCAACAACACCGACAACAGCACGGACGTTGACGTCAAGGCAAACGTCGATCTCGATGTGAAGACCGACAACGGCGACAACCGCGACAACGACTACGACTGGAGCTACAAGTCGGACGACGACACGAACATCAAGACGACCAANATCAACGATAACGACACGACGACGACCACAAAATCGGACTACGACTGGAGCTATGACGCCAAGTCGTACAGTGACGACGACGTCGACATCAAGACGATCACCGACAACGACACGACCACCAAGACGGACACGGATATCGACACCGACATCAAGACGATTACCGATACCAAGACGACCACNGACAGCCACAATACCAGCGACAGCTTCAACAAAACGGACACGGACTTCGCCGTNATTGACGATGTCAAGGACTTCGGGAACCTCGGCGTAGCCGGCCACGACCTCACCTTCGACATCGGGGATGACTTCTCCTTCACCCTCAATATCGACAATATCCTCAACGGCTCGCTTTCCGGCGAAGGCGCCGATTCCGTCTTCAGCACTGTCCAAGCCAACCATCTCGCAGACCAGGATAAGGCCTGGAACATCACGATGGAGAATGGCGGCGCTCAGAACCACCTGAGTGCGAATGCCGGCACNGCGAACGGTGCTGACGGCATGGATATGGACAGCAAGGGCTGGGACCTCAAGGCGGGTGACGACGTCGCAGGTACTTCCACGGCAGATGCTTCGGCAATTCTTGCCAATTCGGGCTTCCATCTGGAGCTCGTTCAGGGCGCGAACATGCTCAGCAACGCTGTGGACTCCAGCGTCATCGGCGGTAACTCGCATGTTTCCGATGTCGGCGAAGATTCCAGCGGACACTGACCTCCAAGACCAAGAAAAGACTGCACCGGCTTCCGCCGGTGCAGTTTGAATGCTTGCGTGCGAATTGACGAACAGCGCGGCTCCAGCAGAAGGGGATCGCATGGCCGGTCGTTTCTTCGAAAGGGAGGGCCAAGGCAATGCAAATCGAGAAATTCTCAGAAATTATCGCCCATTTCATCGGCATATTCGAAACGACGACCGAAGAAATGAGACTGCGTGCAGAGCTGACCGCGGGCACGGGTCCTGTTGAAAATGAGCCCACGCTCGACGACCTCGTCGCCAACACCCCCGCCTTCGCTTCCGATCTTATGCTCAAAGACTACGATCCCGACGTCGACTACAGAAGCGTCAGTTATGAGATCGTCTATGGCGGGGCCCGCCGCTTCGGCCGCCCCTTCGAGGAAAGCATCGAAAAGCTCTCCGAGATTGCGCACCGCGATGTGTCGTCGTTGCCTCGGTTCGGCAGTCCGCAGGACATCAACGTCGAGGACGACGAACAGCTGCAGGTTTTCAATGGCCCCGGATCGGTGATCGGATACGTTACGCAGGTCAACGTTCTCTTTGACGACGACTATCTCGATATGACGGATGGCTACCACGCCCCCCGGGACACGAGCTTCGTCACCGAACGGCTGGCAGAGTTCAACGACCAAACCGAAATATTCACTCCCTTTGCCAGTCTGCAACGGACCGACACTTTCGAAGGTGTCAAACATATCGCCAACGATATGGAATCCTACATTCAGGTGGTGAAGGATTCCGGCCAGACATCGCTCGGAACGAACGAACCGCCGGCAGACAATCCAAACGACCAGGCGCATGATTTCGTCCTGGCGGGATCCGAGATCACCGGAACCCACATGAACGGCAAGCTTGTTTCAGAAATACCGGCGCTGGACGATCTGCTGCCGGACCGTGGCCTTGCCAAACTGCCGGAAGATCCCGACGAAACCCAGACCTCGGTCGAGCAGCATGACCCGGCTTCAAGCAGCCTGGAGGTCACTGCCGGCGCAAACCTCGTCGCCAATATAGCCTCCGTCATCAATACCGCGGTAATCTCTTCCGTGACGGCCATCATGGGCGACTATCACCAGATCGATGCCATCACGCAGGTTTACGCCTACAGCAACGATGACGATATCGCCTCGATGTTCCACTCCTCGGCCGATGCTGCCGATGACGCCGGTGTCACGGCCTACAATATAGCCAGCTTTGAACGCAGCACGTATCAATCGCCCCAACCGGAGACGACCGTCGATGCACATGGCGACCCCATCTTTCCGATGGCCTGGCGGGTCAGCATCGTCAACGGCGACGTATCCTTCGTAAACTGGATCGAGCAGTATCATTTCGTCAGCGATAACGACACGATGACCGTCACGACGAGCGGCTCGCAAACGACCGTTCTGACCGGCGGCAATACGACACTGAATTTCTCGTCGTCCTTCCAGATGGGCCTGCAATACGATCTGGTGATCGTCGGCGGCAGTGTCTACGACATCAATAGCATCACGCAGATTTCACTTCTCTACGACAACGATTGGGTTCGCGCCGAGGACGGCGCGGACGGCAATGCCNCCGTTCAGTCCGGCAACAATCTCATCTGGAACTTTGCAGCGATCCACAATGTCGGGGCCAACGACCGGTTCGAGACCATGCCCGACTATATGCATCAGGCAGAGAAGGGAATTCTGGAGCGCGATCCGTCAATGCCTGAGGGCTTGTCCACCGATCTCAATTTCCAGGGCTATGTCGGCCTGAATGTTCTCTACATTACCGGCAATCTCTTCGACATGACCATCATCAAACAGGTCGCCGTGCTCGGAGATTCCGACGACGTGACCCAGGCAGCAGCCGAGCTCCTTAAGAATAACCAGGACGCCGTGATCACGATCGATACGGGCAGCAATACCGTCGCCAATATCGCTCAAATCGTCGACTATGACAGCTTCGGCAATACTACTTACGTTGCCGGCCAGCTCTATTCCGATGCCATTCTCATCCAAGGCGGGATCATAGAACACGATGCCACTGCGCCCGAGGCGGCAGGNGCAAAGCTTGCCAATGAAGTCATTGCCTTTCTCGATGACGATGGTCCCCATGGCACGGACAGTGGCGATGGCATCATCAACGGCGGCCATGACCTTTCATGGTCGTCCGCCCACCCCTCAGATGTAATGCAAGTCGTGGTCGCGTGACCTGGTATTGGGAGAGACCACGATGAACCAGATCTCAAAACAGATTTTTGCCAATGGCAGCGCGCTCGATCTGCGTGGCGACAAGCCGTCCCCCACAGCGGCGGATCCTCAGGATTTCATGACGCAGGCCTGCGTTTCGGCAATCGATGATGCGGTGGATCATCTTCGCCAACTGACACACACGGCGCCCTCCCATCCAGATGAAGCCGGCACTGTCGCCGAAGAGAAAGTGAACGAAGTGCAAGCGATGCCTATCGTACGATCTGAAAGGCAGCTTTCCGGTCATGATGTTCCCGCCGTCGATACCGTAGAACCAGAAACAAAGCCGCAGTCTGGCGAAGAACTGCGAACGATACCCGATATCGAGGCACGGCGGGCGCCTGGTGACGCCGACGAGATGAAGGCCAAGCCGGATATTCCCTTTGCCAAGACGATCGACGGCAACACCGGTCCGCTGAAGGAAAATGAGCGCCGCCCGCGGACTGGGGACGGTGGCGGTGGCGGCAAAGAACCGGATCTCGGTGGCGGTGGTGGCGGTGGCGGCGGCGGAAACAGTGGCTTCCACAAGCGCAGCGAGCCGGTGAATTTCGCCTTGAGCCTTGCGCGAGGTATCGCGGTCATCAGGCGCAACCTCGCCATCGTGATGATCTTCACGGTCGCGATCAACGTGCTCCTGCTGGCGATCCCACTCTACCTCTTCCAGATTTCGGACCGCGTCCTGACCAGCCGTTCGATCGACACGTTGGTGATGCTTTCGATCGTGGTGGTGGGCGCGGTCCTCATACAGGCTTTCCTGGATTCTGTCCGCCGCTTCATCCTGATGCGGACCGCTGTGGAACTGGAAGTCCAGCTGGGCGCCCCGATCCTCAGCGCGGCGGCTCGCGCCTCGCTGCATGGAAGCGGCAAGGATTACCAGATCCTGCAGGATCTTCAGCTGCTGCGAAGCTTCCTGACGTCCGGCACGCTGATCGCCTTCCTGGATGCGCCGTTGATGCCGCTCTTCGTGATCGTTGTCTACCTGGTGCATCCGCATCTCGGCATCATCATCATGGTCTGCTGCGCGGTCCTGTTCCTGATCGCCTTCCTGAACCAGAAGCTCACCGCCAAGCAGTTCGCCGAATCCAACAGCTATCTCAGCCGCGCGAACTTTCATCTCGATTCCATGTCGCGCAATTCGCAGATCATNAATGCGCTCGCCATGATTCCGGAGGCAGTGAAGATGTGGGGCCGGGAAACGGCCGGCTCGCTGAAATCCCATGTGCAGGCGCAGGACCGCAACATCGTCTTCACCGGCGTTTCCAAGGCTTGCCGCATGATCACGCAGGTCGGTCTTTTGGGCTGGGGTGCCCATCTGTCGCTATCGGGCGAACTGACTGGCGGCATGGTCATCGCAGCTTCGATCATTTCCGGCCGCGCGCTGGCGCCGATCGAAGGGGCAATCGAAGGCTGGCATCAGTTCAACCGCTCCGCCGCCGCCTATGGCCGCATCAAGAACCTGCTGCTCACCTCGCCGCTCAANTTCCCGCGCCTGCGACTTCCCAATCCGGAAGGGCGGCTGGACGTTGAGCGAGTCCTCTTCGTCCCTCCACCTCAGAAGAAGGTGATCCTGAACGGCATCTCCTTCTCGCTGAAGAAGGGTGAATCGCTGGCAATCATCGGCAATTCCGGTTCTGGCAAGACGACACTCGGAAAGATGCTGGTGGGCTCAATCCTGCCGACCTCGGGCAATGTCCGCCTCGACCTCATGGATCTGCGCAACTGGGACCAGCGGCAGTTCGGCGAAAGCATCGGCTATCTGCCGCAGGATGTGCAGCTGTTTCCAGGAACCATCAAGGCAAATATCTGCCGGATGCGTGACGACGTCGAAGACCGGCAGATCTACGAGGCAGCTGTCCTGGCCGACGTGCACGAGCTGATCGCCGGTTTCCCGCAGGGTTACGAAACCGTCGTCGCCGCCGACGGCGCGCCGCTTTCGGGCGGCCAGAAGCAGCGCATCGCACTGGCCCGCGCCTTCTTCGGCGACCCCAAATTCGTCGTGCTCGACGAACCCAATTCCAACCTTGACACGCAGGGCGAAGCCGCTCTGGCAAAGGCGCTGATCCACGCCAAGAAACAGGGGATCACGACCGTCACGATCACGCAGCGCCCGGCGCTGCTGCAATGCGTGGACAAGATCATGGTCCTCAAGGACGGCACGGTCGCCATGTTCGGCGAACGTACCGAAGTGCTGCAGGCAATCTCAAAGGGCAATGGCCGCAACGGCCAGCAGCCCCCGCGTATCGAAGGGTGACGGCCATGGGAAAGAAGAAACAGGAAACGGCCGGCCCAGCGCAGCTCGAGTGGTACGGCGACGTGCCGCGGTCGATCCGNCTGCACAGCTTNGTTGGCCTAACGGTGCTTTTCGCTTCGTTTGGCGGTTTNGGATATTGGGCCGCAACCGCGCCGCTTGCCTCTGCAATCATTGCCCAGGGCAGTTTCGTTGCGACCGGNAACAACAAGGTNGTCCAGCACCTTGAAGGCGGCATCATCAAGGAAATGATGGTTGGCGAAGGCGCAACCGTCAAGGAAGGCGACGTACTGCTGACGCTCGACCAGACAGCCGCCCTGACCAACGAACGCATGTTGAACTTGAGGCGTCTGCGCCTGGAGGCGGTTGTGGCGCGGTTGAGGGCGGAAGCACAGGGAACAAATGAATTCAAGGCTCCCGAGATCGTCATGGCAGAGGCCAGCGATCCNGACGTCAATGCGATTATCCAGAGCCAGAACGTGGTCTTTCACAGCAANCGGGTCAAACTCGAAGAACAGCTGAACCTCATCGAGAAGAACATCAAGTCGCTGGAATATCGCTTCGATGGCTACAAGGGACAGCGCGAATCCTTCGAGCGGCAGCTGTCATTGCTGTCGGACGAGCGGGACTCCAAGGCGCGACTCGTCAAGGTCGGCTATATGCGCAAGACCGATCTACTGGCCATCGAGCGCGCCATCGCCGATGCGATGGGCGATATTTCGCGCCTGAATGGTGAGCTGAACGAGAGCGAGGCAGAAATCGCCAAATTCCGCCAGGAGGCAGTCATTGCGGTCAATTCCAACAAGCAGGCGGCACTCGATGCGCTGGAGACGGCCGAATCCGATCTCGACAGCGTTCGNGAACAGGCCCGGGAAGCAACCGGCGTCCTGGAGCGTACGGTCATCCGCTCGCCTGTGACAGGTACGGTCGTACGCTCCTATTACCANACTGCCGGCGGTGTTATCACCACCGGAAAACCGATCATGGAAATTCTGCCGGCCCATGTGCCGCTGATCCTGGAGGCGCAGGTATTGCGTACCTCCATCGATCAGCTTCACGAGGGCCAGACGGCGGCGATCCGCCTCACTGCCCTCAACAGACGCACGACGCCGGTCCTGGAAGGAAAGGTCTTCTATGTTTCGGCAGATTCGGTCGAGGAAAACTCCGGCTTGTCCGTCAAGGACGTGTACATCGTGCGTGTGCAAATTCCCGACTCTGAAATTGCCCGCATTCACAATTTCCACCCGGTTCCCGGCATGCCGGCAGAAGTGCTGATCCAGACCTCGGAGCGTACCTTCTTCGAATATCTGAGCAAGCCAGTTGCCGACAGCATGTCGCGCGCGTTCAAGGAGCGTTAAACACAGAAATGGCCGAAGCACTCAACGAAATGATCTGATATAATCCATGTATCATCAACGTTGAGCCGAGGGAGTTCAGCATGACGGCCATGTCCGATGTGTTATTGAGGGTTGGCCGGCTAAACTATGTTTGGACGAATACAGAAAGCCTGCTGATCTATATTATCGCCCATCTTCTCAACGTGGAGAAGGAAGCTGCAGTGGTTGTTTTTCTGACACTCAACACGACGCGCGCGCGCATCGATCTCGTCGAGCGTCTCGCAAAGCTTCCTTCGACTCCGGCTGCGGACCGCAAGGCCGTTCTTTCGGCCATGTCGCGCCTGAAGAAGGAATCGAAGATGCGCAACAAATACAATCACTGCATCTATTCCTTCGATGAGAAGGGCGAAATTTCCAGCACGCAACTCATGCGCCTGGTGGAGGACGACAAGGAAATCCGCTACGGAAAGATCGAGCAGATGAATGACCGGGAAATCGAGCTTCTTGAGAAATCGATTGCTGAGATCGTCAATATCAGCAAGGCGCTTTGGGCCTTCATCCACGCAAGCCCGCGGATCGTGGCACTCTGATATTGCTGTCTGAAAACAATCGCTTCGGGCTAATCCGATTTCGTCCCAAGGAATCACCCGGACGGTTTATTTGAAGATCGATGTTTCTCACTAGACTGGATTCTCCCGAATTACGTATGGGGTATTGGGAGGGGGCATGCGCATCGATATCATTGATACGGTAGCCGGCTTCGATGCCGTACGCGATAACTGGGATCAGGTTTATCGGGACGATCCGGACGCCCAACATTTCCTCTCCTGGACATGGCTCAAAGACTTTCTTGCGCACCGTGGCCGTTGGTTTGTCCTGGCGCTGCGCGAGCGGCAGCGGGATGCTCGCTATGTTGCCTTTTTGCCGCTCAGGTTGCTGACCAAACTCGATGAGCAGAGCGGGCTTTTCTATGACGAAATCGTCATGGGCGGAAATTATTCGGCCGACTATACCGGCCTCCTCGTCATGCCCGGCTACGAGCAAAAAGCCATCGACGGCTTTGCGGCCTACCTCAAACAGCAGAACTGGACGCATCTTCGGCTGGAACATTTCAGCGGGCCGGCGGAACGCCGGGAGAAGATGATCACGGCGCTGCAGGGGCCGCTCGTCATGTTTCGTGATAATGCCCCGACCAGCAAAGACAATATCGACAATACGATCTGCCCGGTCGTCTTTTTGCCNGAGAGCTGGGACGATTATCTGGAGCAGAAGATGAGCAGTCAGACGCGCCAGAAGCTGCGTCGCTTCCTGCGCAAGCTCGATGGCGACGAGGGCTACCGGATCACCATGGCGACGCCCGACACCATCGATCGGGACCTTCGCATTCTTTTCGATTTCTGGCGCACACGGTGGACGGAGCGCAAAGGAGCGGAGCGAACGGAGCGGCTCATCAATTCCACCCGCGAAATGCTGATGGACTGCTTCAGGAGCGGCACGCTCGACGTCCCGGTCTTCTGGTTCGGTGAACAGCCGCTCGGCGTCCTCGCCAACATCATCGACCGCCCGAAAAAGACGATCCTCTTCTATATCACCGGTCGCGACGAGAACTGGAGGACGCCATCTCCCGGTCTGGTGCTGCATGGCTATTGCATCCGCCGGGCCATCGAGGACGGCTTCCGTTTCTATGATTTCCTGCGCGGAAACGAAGCTTACAAATACGCCTTCGGCGCTGACGAGCGGCGGATCAGTTATACGCTCTTCAGGACCCGCAACGGACACAATCTCGGCGGCGTCCTGCATCCGCGCAGCGTCAACTATGCCTACCAGCAGGCGCTCGAAATGTATCAAAAGGGCGAAAAGGGAAGGGCCGAGATTGTCTTCACCCAGATTCTGCAATCCTCGCCGGGCCATGTGGGCGCCGAATTCGGCATTGCTAACCTGCTCTTCGACCGGGGGAAGCTGACCGAAGCCCTTGCTGCCTATCAGTCGCTGCTGGAGCGCACCGCCGAGCCGCTGCCGATCTCGCTTCGTCTTGGAGATACGCAACTGGCGCTGAAGCTCTATGAGGACGCGGTCGTGACCTTCCGTCGCGTCGGCGAGCAGGCACCCCATGTGGTACAGGCCCGCTATAAGGAGGGTATCGCGCTCATCGCAGCTCGCCATCTCACGCAAGCCGAGACAGTCCTCGCGGCGATCCAGGATATCCATACCGACGATCCGGCAGCCATTCCCTATACCCAGCTTGCTTCCGTTGCGCTCGAGCGCCTACGCCAGCATAATGCGGCACTGGCAGCCGACGAGCAGGTCCCACAAGGTATGATGGGACTGCCGCGAAAACGCGGCGGCGAAAAACGCCGCCCCCGCATGCACTAAAATCCTTGGCAAGCATGTCGCTCAAAGCCGCTGCGCTGCTGCGCAATGCTTCGGGCCTGCAGAGTTCAGGCACCTGTTTCGGTCTGGTGCCTGATATCATCAGCGAGCGGATGCAAGATATCGGCCGGCAGGGTGCCGACAAGGCTGTAGCCCATGCCGCCGGATGCCCAGCTCCAGCCTTCAACATTTCCCTCAGCATGCGGGGCCATGGGCTTGTTCTGATCGACGAGCATGGGCCGCGTCAGCACGACGAGACGCGTTCCCCGATTATCGTCATACATCAGCATCAATCCGGCACCATGCGACGTCGAGATCATCCTGCCACCCATTAGGCGATAGCCCGATCCGGAGAGATCCGGCACTACCGGTTTTCGGCCCATGCGCTCCGTCGCCCAGTCGACGAGTTCGGCCATATTGTCGGCACGAAGCTCGACCGGCCTTATTTTATCGGGAGCGTAAGTGGCGAAGCTGTCGGCTGCTTCATCAGCGAGCGCCACTATGCCTTCGCCTGGATGCCGATACATTCCATGCAGCATCCAGCCCCCTGAACCGCCTGCGACGAGAAGAACGACAGCGGCAGCCGCCATACGCCATAAGGGCAGCCGGCCCGGCTTGCGCGCTTCCAGCAGATGGCTGAGGTTCAGCCGGCTCGGGATCGGTTCTTCGGCGACGGCGCTGAGCGCAGTCCGCAAATCGAGCCGCTGCCTGCCGTAACTATCGATTCGCGCGGCGATATCAGGATGGGTTTCAAGATAGGCGCAAACCTCGGCTTCACGTGCCTCATCCAGCGCACCGTCCACAAATCCGTGGAGATCATCCTCGGTGATCGGTTTTACGCTCATTTTATTCTCCGAAGATGGGCGGCTGCCCCCTGTGTTGCCTGCCCGGGGTTCTCCAACATCTGCCTTAGCCGCTCACGGGCGCGCGACAGGCGCGACATGACGGTGCCGATCGGGATCGCCAGGACCTCGGCTGTCTGCGAATAGGACAGATCCTCGACCGATACCAGCAGCAACACGCTGCGCTGCTCTTCGGGAAGCAGCTCCAGCGCCTGAAGGATATCGCGGCTCATCAGGCTGTCTTCCTGTGTCGGCTGTCGGGCAAACGCACTTTCATCCACCTTCTCAATGGGCAGATGTTCGCCACGGCGTGCGTTCTGCTTCAACCGGTTGACGGCAAGATTATGAAGGATGGCGAATACCCAGGTGCGCGGATCGTCGTTTCGGCGATGATGCCAATGAGCAATGACCCGCTCCAGGCAATCCTGAACGAGATCGTCGGCTGCCGTTGCATCTTTCAACAATCCGCGGGCATAGCGGCGGAGCGCCGGTATGATCGGTTCGACAAGCTGCAGAATATCACTCATGAGAGGCTTACCTTCAGGAGCTTTCGCCCGCGACCCTATCACAGGCCGCGGGCGAGAGGGATTTACTTCGCTTCGACCTGGACGACTTCGGCTGGCCCCTTATCCCCCGAGGCAGTGATGACGAGATAGCGGCGCTCAGCCTTCTCGCTGCTCTGGACGATCTGCCGGATGGGGCCAACGGCATTGACGATCGCCGAACCGGCCGGGTTTGTCATGAATGACGCCAAGGGTTGAAGATCACCAGAACCGTCAGCCCGCGTGGAGAGTGCGAGGATATAAGGTTTCTTGGGCTCCAGGCCGGTCACGGATGCCTGCAGCACCTGTGACAGACCTTGGTCGAAAAGAGAGACACTCGTTGGTGCAACGTCGCCCTGGCTTGCCTTCGGTGCGTGCAGGGCAAGATGCGCCACCTGGCCGGCGATGCCAAGCGGCTGGAGATTCTGCATGCCATCGCCCTCAGGGACTGCATCGGGGACATAGTTGACAGCCTGCGGCGCCTGGCCGATCGGTATCGTCGCGATGACCTTGTTTGTCAGTGTGTCGATTGCTGCAAGCGCATCGGCATTTTCGAGACCCACATAGACGCGCGTACCATCGCCTGATGGCCAGACGCCGTGCGGAAGATTGCCGACAGGAATTGTCGCGACCTGTTGGAAGTTATCCGTGCGATAGACCTTCACCTGATTGAGTCCGCCGACGGAAACATAGGCAAAGTCGCCATTGGCATTGTGAACGATGTTGACGTGATTGGTGATCGGCCCGGTATCGATCGTCTTGATAAGATCAAAGGGTGCTTCGGCGTTAAAGACCTGCGTCTTGCCGGTATCCTTCAGGGTGAACCAGACCTGTTTTCCATCAGGCGTTGCCGCAATATTGGGACAGAAAGGGCTCTCCTGCTTGATGTGGCCGACAATCTGGTGATCGGCGACGGAAACGACTACGGTCTCAGGGTTGAACGAGGAGCAGATGTAACCGTACTTGCCGTCCGGCGAGAAGATTTGCATGCCCGGACCAGCCGGCACCTTGATCTGCATCTTCTCCTCATAAGTATGCGCATCGATGACGGAGATGTAATCCTCTCCGCGAACGGTGACCCAAACTTCGTTGCCGTCGGGTGTAAAGAATGCCTCATGCGGCGAGCGGCCCACATAGGTGGTGTGCTTTACCGTATTCGTGGCCGTGTCGATGAAAGTCACCGAATTCGAGCCGATCGAAACGACGGCCAGCGTTTTGTGATCCGGCGAAAAACCCATGCCATGGACCAGGACCTGCCCCCGATAGAGCGGGCTCAGATTGCCGGGCTGCGGATCGCCGAGACGGATGACGCCGAGCAGTTTGTTTGTGGATGGATCAGTAACTGAAACCGTATTGGAGAACTGTTCGGCAGCATAGACGCGATCCCTGCTGCTGACCGGGATATCCGGATCGGAGACCGCGCCCGGCGCCTGGCCGGCGAAGCTCACTGAGGGCGCCAGCATCGTGCCGGCGAGAAGGCTGAGGGCGAGAAGGCTAGACTTCATGACAGGGTCCTTTCAGTTGCCCATTTTCATATTCGGATCCATAGCCGGCATCATCGACATGCCGGCGCCGGAGGGAACGGGAGTTTGCGGGGGAATTTGAGTTGGCGCCGGATCCGAAGGCGGAAGAGGATCACCGAGAGCCAGTCGCATTGCAGCAATTTCCTGCTGCTGATCGACGATGATTTCCTGGGCAATGCGCTTGAGCTGCTCATTGCTGCCGTAGCGCAGATAAGTCTGCGCCATATCGATCGCCCCTTGATGATGAGGGATCATCATCTCCACAAAATCCCTGTTGACGTCGCCCGTCGGTCTCACCGCCATGTCGTTCATCATCTTCGCCATGGCGGCGTCATTTTCCGACAGAAACGGGGCCTCTTCCGTAACCGCGGAGGTGGCATGTTGATGCGATGC
>JGI25152J39213_1000951_pt1 | contig 14163 bp, 14 predicted proteins | sample AraplaMF_Col_mMS_FD_39213 | JGI IMG/M metagenome (IMG submission 39213)
CCGGCCAGATCAGCCTCGATACCCCCATCGTCATGAGCAAGCGGGCGGCAGCCCAGCCGCCGGCAAAGATGTATTTCAAGCCGGGACAGAAGCTGACGCTCGACAGCGCGCTGAAGATCCTGATGGTCAAGTCGGCAAACGACATTGCGGTTGCCGTTGCCGAGGCCGTCGGCGGAACGCAGGAAGCCTTTGTGCTGAAGATGAACGCCGAGGCGGCGAAGCTCGGCATGACCGACTCGCATTTCGTCAATCCGAACGGCCTGCCCGGCAAGGGCCAGTATACGACGGCGCGCGATCTTGCGGTCCTTTCCGTGGCGCTTCGTCGCGAGTTCCCGCAATACGCCGGATACTTCTCGCTTGAAGGCATCACGACGGGCACCAAGAACGTGCCGAGCATCAACGTGCTGATCGGTCGTTTTGCCGGCGCCGATGGCATGAAAACCGGCTTCATCTGCGCCTCGGGCTTCAACCAGATCGGTTCGGCGACGCGCAACGGCCGTACTTTGATCTCTGTCGTGCTCGGCACAGACAGTCTTGCGGCGCGGGCGGATGCCTCCGCCGACCTGCTGCAAAAGGGCTTCACTTCGCAGTTTGCCGCGCCCGATACGCTCAGTTCATTACGGCCCTATGGCCCGGGTCAGGATCAGGTCGCCGATATTACCGCCGATATCTGCAGCGCCAAGGGTGCCAAGGTCCGCAGCGAAACGCGCGACGAAGTGGGCCGCATGAAGGTTCAGTCTCCCTATATCCAGGAAATGGACCACGACCCCAACTTCGTCTTCGCAGGACTGATCGCGGGCCAGAACGAACCGCAGCCGGACAAGTTGGCGACCGCGGATACCGCGGGAACGATTGCCAAGGTCCCGGTTCCGCTGCCACGCCCGACCACTTTCTGAGGCCTCTTTGACATGAGCACTGCTTCCGATCGGATACCGGTCACCATCCTGACCGGNTTTCTTGGCGCCGGCAAATCCACCTTGCTGAACCGGATCCTCAAGGATCCGGCGATGAAGGACGCCGCCGTGATCATCAACGAGTTCGGTGATGTCGGCATCGATCATCTACTGGTGGAAAGCTCGGGCGATGCGATCATCGAACTGTCGGACGGCTGCCTATGCTGCACGGTGCGCGGAGAGCTCGTCGATACCCTCGCAAATCTGATGGACGCGGTACAGACGGGCCGCGTCAAGCCGGTGAAGCGCGTCGTGATCGAGACGACCGGCCTTGCTGATCCGGCACCGGTCATGCAGGCGATCATGGGCAACCCCATCATCGCCACCAATTTCGACCTCGATGGCATCGTGACGGTGGTCGATGCAGTCAACGGCTCGCAGACCCTCGACAATCACGAGGAAGCGGTGAAGCAGGCCGCGGTTGCCGATCGGCTGATTCTCTCCAAGCGGACAATGGCTTCGCCAGACGTGTTGGAAGCACTGGAGGCGCGTCTCGATGCGCTCAATCCGCGTGCTGCATTGATGGATGCCGACAGCGCCGAAGCAGGGCAGGTCAGTGTGCTCGTCAACGGCCTCTACGATCCGACAAACAAGATTGCCGACGTCGGACGCTGGCTGCGGGATGAGGATGCGCATGAGGCGCATCACCAGCATGACCATCATCACCATGGTACTGACGACCATCACCGTCATCATCACGGGAACGATCACCAGGACCCACATGATGTGAACCGCCACGATGCCTCGATCCGGTCCTTCTCGATCGTCGAGGACAAGCCGATCGACCCGATGGCGCTCGACATGTTCATCGATCTCTTGCGTTCGGCGCATGGCGACAAGCTGCTGCGGATGAAGGCGATCGTCGCGGTCTCGGACCGCCCGGATCGGCCGCTGGTGCTTCACGGCGTGCANAGCATCTTCCATCAGCCATCGCGCCTGCCCGCATGGCCCGACCCTCAGGACAGGCGCACGCGCATGGTGCTGATCACCAAGGATCTGCCGGAAGCCTTCGTCAAGGATCTGTTCGACGCGTTNCTCGGCAAGCCGCGCATCGACACGCCGGATCGCACCGCGCTGCACGACAATCCGCTTGCCGTGCCGGGCATGCGATTTTAATCTATCGCTTGCGGATGAGGAAGCGGTGGCCGCCTTCCGTCGTCTCAGCCTCGATCAGTTCGTGGCCGTCTTCTTTGCAGAAATGAGGGATGTCGATGCCAGCGAGCGGATCTGTCGTTTCGACGCGGATCAGTGAGCCGCTCGGAAGGGAGGACATCTTGCGNCGGGTCTTCAGCACGGGAAGCGGGCACTTTAGCCCGCGTAGGTCATAGAGGATGGCGCTCACGCCGTCAGTCCCTGCCCCAGAATTTCCAGAACGGCTTCTTCGAGGCGACTTCCACCGGTTCGGGCTGTTGTACCGGCGCGAATGCCAGCGGGCTCGGCGTTGGGATCGGAACCTGAGCCGGAACGGCAGCGGCGACGGCAATTTCCTTTGCTTCGGAGGATGCCGGCGTAGCATTGGGCGCCGCATTTGCGGCAACCGCGGACGCGGTCTTGCTCGCCATCATCTCTTCGAGGTCCGCGACCTTGACCATCTTGCCCGCCTCCAGCGAGGTGCCGGTCGGTGCATAGGCCAGTTCGCGACCCTTTCGCAGCTTAGCGACCACGGCCTTGCGCTCCGCCTCGCTCGGATCGTACCAGACCATGCCATCGTACTTCTTCATGGCCTTGGCGTAGTCGGCATCGTAGGTCTTGCCGTAGGAGGCAAGCGCGGCGGTCAGCGCCGGCGGCGTCGACATTGCCGGGCACTTGCCGGCCGGATTGAACTCGCCATTGTCGGTTGACTGCTGGTTGAAGACGTATTTCTTCTCGCAGAAATTCACCTCGGGAGGACGCTTGGTGACCTCGAAATTGTCGTAGCCGACCTTCAGCATGTTCCAGAACTCGATGTTCGGGTTCAGGCGATGGCGCACCATGTTTTCCGCGGTCATGCGGAAGGGGAAGGCCTGAAGCTGCACTGTCGACTGGCCGCCGGCAAAGGCGTCACGGGCAAAGGCGTAGATCTCCAGTACCTGCTGGTCGGTCATCGAGTAGCAGCCCGACGAAGAGCAGGCGCCGTGAATCATCAGGTTGGTGCCATTGTGGCCGTTCACAGCGTCATAGCGGTTCGGAAAGCCGGTGTTGATCGCGAGGTAGTATTTGGAGTTCGGATTGAGATTGGCGCGCGTCAGGTTGTAGAAGCCTTCCGGGGCCTGCCGGTCGCCCTCTTTTACCTTCGGGCCGAGGCGGCCAGACCAGGCGCAGATCTTGTAGTCGGCGATCTTGTCGAAGCGATTGTCGGTTTTCGCCTTCCAGATCTCCAGCGCGCCTTCTTCCTTGAAGATGCGGATCATGATCGGCGAGTTGCGCTGCATGCTCTTGGCCGACATCTCGGACAAGATGCGTGGCGGCAACGGCTGCTCGACCTTGTTCTTGACGCTGGAAAGATCGACCTGGGCGGTTTCCAATGCATCGTTGCAGCCGGCCAAAGCCAGCGCCATCAGGGAAACATATGCAAAATGACGAATGCGCATTCAAAAAAGCCCATCAACAGTATGCAACCCGGCCCCGGCACGCGGAGCGAATCATAGGCTGACTATGGTTCACAAACTCTTAGCAGCCTATGAAGCGCGCTCGCGTCCCCCGCAAGTAGTAATGTTATTGATAACATTATTGTGGCCAAGGTTTGGCCTCATTCACGGCGCAGCCGCGCGTTTGTGCACTACAAATTGCGGCCCATATTGAGGAATTTCTGCCGACGCTCGTTGCGAAGCTGCTCGCCGGTGCGGTTGGAAAGCTCGCCCAGAGCTTTGGCAATGACATCACCGGTCGTGGCGATCACGCTGTCCGGATCGCGATGCGCGCCGCCNAGCGGCTCGCTGATGACGCCGTCGATGATGCCGAGCGCCTTCAGGTCCTCGGACGTGATCTTCATGTTGGTGGCGGCTTCCTTGGCGCGAGCGGAATCGCGCCAGAGGATCGAGGCTGCACCTTCCGGCGAGATGACGCTGTAGATCGCATGTTCCAGCATGTAGACGCGGTTGCCGGTGGCGATCGCGATCGCGCCGCCCGAGCCGCCTTCGCCGATGACGACGGAAACGATCGGTACCTTCACAGAGAGACACATTTCCGTCGAGCGGGCGATGGCTTCGGCCTGGCCACGCTCTTCGGCGCCGACGCCCGGATAGGCGCCTGCCGTGTCAACGAGCGTGATAACAGGAAGGCCGAAGCGGTCAGCCATCTCGAGAACGCGGATCGCCTTGCGATAGCCTTCGGGGCGGGCGCTGCCGAAATTGTGCTTNAGGCGGCTCTTCGTGTCGTTGCCCTTTTCCTGGCCGAGAACGGCGACGGGCTGGCCGCGGAAGCGGGCAAGGCCTGCCTGGATTGCGGCATCTTCGGAGAACTTGCGGTCGCCGGCAAGCGGCGTGAATTCCTGAAACAGCGTCTTGGCATAGTCGACGAAATGCGGTCGCTGCGGATGGCGCGCAACCTGCGTCTTCTGCCAGGCGTTGAGCTTCGAGTAGATGTCGACCATCGCTTCGCGAACGCGAACTTCGAGCCTGCCGATTTCATCTGACGTGTCGATGCTCTCGTCTTCCGTGGCGAGCTTCTTCAGTTCGATGATCTTGCCTTCGAGGTCGGAGATCGGCTTTTCGAAGTCGAGATAGTTGTGCATGAGGTGCGTTTCCGTTCCTTTGCCGGGGCTAGTTTGATGAGCTCGCCCTTTGTCGCCGGTCCTATTCCTGCTTTTTGGCCTGTTTGGCAAGGGGGTGGTGCGTTTGGACCAGTTGTTGAAGCCGTTCCTCCAACACATGCGTATAGATTTGCGTGGTTGAAATGTCCGAGTGGCCGAGCAGTTCCTGAACNACGCGAAGATCCGCGCCATTGGCGAGAAGATGACTTGCAAATGCATGCCGCATGACATGCGGCGAGATCATAGATGGGGTAAGACCTGCCCGGATCGCAAGATTTTTCAAATCACGCGCGAAAACCTGACGCGGCAGATAGCCCTCCTTGGACGCTGCGGGAAACAGCCAAGGGCTTTCCTGCGGCACTTTGGCGGCGTCGTTTTCAGCGGCGAGCATACGGCCGTAGAGCTTGAGCGCCACGATCGCCGACTGCGATAGCGGCACAAGCCGTTCCTTGTTGCCCTTGCCGCGGATCATCAGGAAGCGTCCGTCCTGGTCGAGCACGCGGGCCGGAAGCGAGACGAGTTCGCTGACGCGCATTCCCGTTGCGTAGAGCAGTTCGAGCAGGGCCAGCATGCGAAGGCGCTGCAACTGTCCGGGCGCGGAATCCTGCGCTTCGGTTTCCGCCTGCTCGAGCAACCGGCCAACTTCGTCGACCCCCATCGTTTTCGGCAGAGCCCGGCCTTTCTTCGGCGCATCGAGAACGCCGGTCGGATCGTCGGTGCGCAGACCCTCGGCGTAAAGGAACTTATAAAACTGGCGCATTGCCGCCAGTCGCCGCGCCTGCGAGGAAGGCTTGAAGCCTTGGGCGGCAAGGGAAGACAGGTAGGCCGAAAGATCGGCCGACGCCGCCTCCAGCAGGCGCACTCCCTTGCCGTTCAGGAAACCGTGCAGATCGTCAAGATCCCGCTCATAGGAAGAGAGTGTATTGGCCGCAGCGCCCCGCTCCGCGCTCATCATTTCCAGAAAGGCTTCGACGTGAACCCAGCCGAGATCCTTCATTGTCTCACTTCTTGGACGGGTTAATGGCGCCGGTGGCCGGAGGATTGACCCGCTCGGACGGAAGGCGGATCGTCACGTCGCGCTCCTGTGGCTCGACAAAAGCAACCAATGCCCACATCGTTCCGTATATCGCACCGGCGATGATCGCCAATATGGCGAGAAAACGGAACAGACTCGGCATTCGGCGACTCCATTGCTCTGCTTCTTTATGAAGAAGCATGTTTGCAAGTGCAAGAAGGTGCATTTGGACCACGTTTCCCTTGCCCGCGACTTGACGCTACACCTGCATTTGTCGATACCGTTCGCAAACAAAGTGTGAATGGACCAATGAGCGACCCAGTTCTGACCGTTGCCGAAAGCTTGAAAGACAGGGCTCGTGCTGCGCTCGGTTCTCGTAATCTGATCCTCGTCGGATTGATGGGCGCGGGCAAGTCCTCCGTCGGCCGGATCGTCGCGCATCAGCTCGGCATCCCTTTCGTCGATAGCGACGCCGAGATCGAGAGGGTCTCCCGCATGTCCATCGGTGAGCTCTTCGCCGCCTATGGCGAAGAAGAATTCCGGGCGCTCGAAACCCGCGTCATGAAACGCCTGTTGAAGAATGGTCCGCGGGTGGTCTCCACCGGCGGCGGCGCCTTCATCAACGACCGGACGCGCAAGCATATCAAGAAGGGCGGCGTCTCCGTCTGGCTGAAGGCCGACCTCGACGTTCTCTGGGAGCGGGTCAACAAGCGTGACACGCGGCCGTTGCTCAAGACCGAGAATCCCAAGCAGACCCTCGAAAACTTGATGAATGCGCGTTATCCGATCTACGAGCTCGCCGACCTCACCGTCCTCTCGCGCGATGTGCGCAAGGAACTGATGGCGGAAGAAGTACTCAAAGCCGTGATCGACGCCCGAACCGAAAGTGCAGCCTGATGAATGCTGATGCCTCCGCCTCCGAACGCAAGGTTCACGTACCGCTCGGAGAGCGCGCCTACGATATCCTGATCGGGCCGGGCCTGATCGCACGCGCCGGTACTGAGATCGCCTCGCGCCTGAAGGGCCGCAAGGCGGCTGTCATCACCGACGCACATGTGGCGCCGCTCTATCTGGATGCGCTGGTTCAAAGCCTCGAGGCGGCGGGCATCGCGTCTGCNACCCTCGTGCTTCCGGCGGGCGAGAAGACCAAGAGCTTCGAGCACCTGATGACCGTTTGCGACAAGGTCCTCGAAGCGCGGATCGAGCGCAACGACTACGTGATCGCCCTTGGCGGCGGCGTTATCGGCGACCTCACGGGCTTTGCGGCGGGCATCGTGCGCCGCGGCGTGCGTTTCGTGCAGGTTCCGACCTCGCTGCTGTCGCAGGTCGATTCCTCGGTCGGCGGCAAGACGGGTATCAACAGCCGCCACGGCAAGAACCTGATCGGCGTTTTTCATCAGCCGGATCTGGTGCTCGCCGATACCGATGTCCTGAATTCGCTGAGCGCTCGCGAGTTTCGCGCCGGCTACGCCGAGGTCGCGAAATACGGACTGATCGACAAGCCTGATTTCTTCTCCTGGCTGGAAGCCAACTGGCAGGCAGTCTTTGCCGGCGGTGCCGCGCGCATCGAGGCGATTGCCACCAGCTGTCAGGCAAAGTCGGATGTCGTCGTTGCCGACGAGCGCGAAACTGGACAACGCGCCCTCCTCAATCTCGGCCACACCTTCGGCCACGCGCTGGAGGCTGCGACCGCCTATGACAGCGCTCGCCTCGTTCATGGCGAAGGTGTTTCGATCGGCATGGTTCTGGCGCACGAGTTCTCGGCGCGCATGAACCTGGCAAGCACGGATGACGCCCGCCGTGTCGAAACCCACCTGAAGGCCGTCGGCCTGCCCACCCGCATGTCGGAAATTCCGGGAGCGCTGCCGCCGGCCGAAATGCTGATGGACACGATTGCCCAGGACAAGAAGGTGAAGGGCGGCAAGCTGACCTTCATCCTGACCCGCGGCATCGGGCAGTCCTTCGTCGCCGATGACGTACCTGCGTCGGAAGTGCTGAGCTTCCTCAAGGAGAAACACCCGCGATGACCCTCGACGGCACGTTGGCATTTTTTTCCGCATACTGGCCGGAAATTGTCTCTATCGTGGCCCTCGTCCTCATGTCGGCGTTTTTCTCCGGCTCGGAGACCGCGCTGACCGCCGTCTCCCGCAGCCGCATCCACACGCTCGAAGCCAACGGCGAGCAACGTGCGGGGATCGTGCGTCAGCTTATCGAACGCCGCGACCGACTGATCGGCGCGCTGCTCATCGGCAACAACCTCGCCAACATCCTGTCCTCGTCGCTGGCGACCAGCCTGTTTCTTGGCGTCTTCGGCAATTCCGGCGTGGCGCTCGCCACCTTGGCGATGACCGTCATCCTGGTCATCTTCGCCGAAGTGCTGCCGAAGAGCTGGGCGATTTCCACCCCCGATCGGTTTGCGCTGAACACGGCTCCTGCAGTCAAGATGTTTGTCGCCGTCGTCGGTCCGGTTTCGTCCTTTGTGAATGCGATCGTTCGCCGGATACTGTCGCTCTTCGGCATCAATCTCTCGCGCGAAGTCTCGATGCTCTCCGCGCACGAAGAACTGCGCGGCGCCGTCGATCTGCTGCATCGCGAAGGATCGGTGGTGAAGGCGGACCGCGACCGTCTGGGCGGCGTCCTTGATCTCGGCGAACTCGAGCTCTCCGACATCATGGTCCACCGCACCGCGATGCGGGCGATCAATGCCGACGATCCGCCTGAGGTCGTCGTACGGACAATCCTTGAAAGCCCCTTTACCCGCATGCCGCTCTGGCGNGGCACGACGGATAATATTATTGGCGTTGTTCATGCGAAGGATCTTCTGAGGGCGCTTGCCGAGCCGAATGTCGAGCCGGAGAATCTCGACATTTCGAAGATCGCCCAGAAGCCCTGGTTTGTGCCCGATAGCACCAGTCTCGAGAACCAGCTCAACGCCTTCCTGCGCCGCAAGCAGCACTTTGCCGTCGTCGTCGACGAATATGGCGAGGTGCAGGGCATCGTGACGCTGGAGGACATTCTGGAAGAGATTGTCGGCGATATTTCCGACGAGCACGATATCGAGATGCAGGGCGTGCGCCAGGAGGCCGACGGCTCGATCGTCGTCGACGGAACGGTGCCGATCCGCGATCTCAACCGGGCGCTCGACTGGCACCTGCCCGATGAGGAGGCGACGACGATCGCTGGTCTGGTCATCCACGAATCCATGACCATTCCGGAAGAGCGCCAGGCCTTCACCTTTCATGGCAAGCGCTTCATCGTCATGAAGCGCGAGAAGAACCGTATCACCAGGCTTCGTATCCGCTCGGCCGAGGAGGACGGGGCGAAGCCGGCCTGACCTTCGCCGATCTGGCCGAGGGGGCCGGCGGCACATTTTTGATGGGATTTCACATGCTTGATATTATCTGGCGCTCTGTGATCATCGGTATCGGCGCGACCGCGCTCATGGATATCTGGACCGTGCTCTACGGCGTCACGTCTGGTGGCGGGCTGCCGAATTGGGCGCCGGCCGGGCGCTGGTTCAGGGAAGTGGCCAAGGGCCGCGTCTTTCACGACGACATCAATGCCGCCGAACCCTATCGGCACGAGCGGGCGCTCGGCTGGATTGGCCATTATGCCGTCGGCATTATCTACGGTCTGCTGCTGGTGCTGATCGTCGGCTCCGCCTGGCTCGATACGCCGACTTTCCTGCCTGCCTGGATCTTCGCCATCGTCACCGTCGGCGCCGGCTGGTTCCTGATGCAGCCGGGCATGGGGCTCGGAGTGGCGGCCTCCAAGACGCCCAATCCGAACAAGGTGCGCGTTCTCAATCTCGTTGCGCATACCTTCTTTGCGCTCGGGCTCTACGGCACGGCGCTTCTCATCCGCTAAGTCTTTGCGGCGCTCTTGGGAGAGCGCCGCCCAGTTCCTATATTCACGCAGCCGCCTACCAGCGCACCGGCTCCCCAGGGGCTGCCGGTTCGACGGCGAGTGCATGCAATCCGGCATCCAGTTCTGGCTTCAGAAGCTCCGTGATCGCACGGTGCCGCGCCAGTCGCGGCATGCCGGCAAACTTGGCGGATACGATGCGCACCCGGATATGGGTCTCGCCGGTGCCCGTCATGTCAGGCTGATGGCCCGCATGAAGATGGCTTTCGTTGATGACGCTGAGGCGCTCCGGCGCGAACGCGGCGGTCAGCTTTTCTTCGATGCGGGTCTGCAGTGTCATGGTCTCGTTGCTTTGCGAAAAAGGTTCCCACCAAGCCAGCAACATTCCGGTTTGTCAATTCTTGTTGTCGCCTCTTCGCAGGCCCATAATTAGCGCCGTCATGAGACTCGATTCCAAATACTTCGACCGCATCCGCACCCGCCGCAAACGCGAGCAGGAAACCGAACAGGCACCCCCTGCCTGTCAGTGGGATGGCTGCGACAAAAAAGGCGTGCATCGCGCTCCCGTCGGACGCAATGCCGAGGGACAGTTCTTCCTGTTCTGCTTCGAGCACGTCAAGGAATACAACAAGGGCTACAACTACTTCTCCGGCCTTTCCGACGGCGAGATTGCGCGCTACCAGAAGGAAGCGATAACAGGGCATCGCCCGACCTGGACGGTCGGCGTCAACAAGGCCGCCAAGAACAGCCCGCTGCACTCCGATATGCGCTCGGGCTCCTACCGGGTGCGCGATCCCTTCGGCTTCGTCAACGGCACCAAGGGGAGCGGCCCGCGCTTTCCNGAGCAGCGCAAGCTGAAAAGCCTGGAAGCCAAGGCCTTCGACACGATGGGGCTTGATGCCAGCGCCACCTCCTCTGAGATCAAGAGCCGCTACAAGGAACTGGTCAAGAAGCACCATCCCGACGCCAATGGCGGCGACCGCGGCTCGGAGGAACGCTTCCGCGCCGTCATCCAGGCCTATCAATTATTGAAGCAGAACGGTTTTTGTTAATTCCCGTCCTTGCTCTTGGTCTTCAATCAGGTATGGTCCCAAATCGGCTGAGGCCGCAGGCAACCGCGGCATAAGTTTCTGCGTTTGTCCCACAGGCGCCTCGGCCACTTCCGGGCGCGGCGTTTCTTGTCCGGGACTTTGTTCAAGAATGCTCGCTAGCGGTAGATTATCGCCCCCGAGGTTTCGTTTCAGTCCCGGAGAAGCATCGCCGACGTTCCGACATGAGCGAGCGCGGGGTAAACTGCGGCGTCATGGTTGCGAAATGGGCTGAGACAGTATGGCCGGGTGTCGGGCACCCGCCTTGGAGACATGATGAGCAAGATTGACCTTGATATTTCGGAGCTTCCGGACACCACCGTTTCGGTCAGGGAGGTCTTTGGTATCGATTCCGACATTCGCGTGCCGGCCTACAGCCAGGGCAGCGCCTATGTTCCGGACCTCGACCCCGACTATCTCTTCGACCGCGAGACGACGCTCGCCATTCTTGCCGGCTTCGCCCATAACCGACGCGTGATGATTTCAGGCTATCACGGCACGGGTAAGTCCTCGCACATCGAACAGGTCGCCGCCCGCCTCAACTGGCCCTGCGTGCGTATCAACCTCGACAGCCATGTCAGCCGTATCGACCTCGTCGGCAAGGACGCAATCGTGCTCAAGGACGGCCTGCAGGTCACCGAATTCAAGGACGGCATCCTGCCCTGGGCATACCAGCACAATGTCGCGCTCGTCTTTGACGAATACGATGCCGGCCGCCCTGACGTCATGTTCGTCATCCAGCGCGTGCTGGAATCGTCCGGCCGCCTGACGCTGCTCGACCAGAGCCGTGTCATCCGTCCTCACCCAGCCTTCCGCCTGTTTGCGACGGCAAACACGATTGGTCTTGGTGACACGACCGGCCTCTATCACGGCACGCAGCAGATCAACCAGGCGCAGATGGACCGCTGGTCGATCGTCACCACACTGAACTACCTGCCGCACGACCATGAAGTGAACATCGTCGCTTCAAAGGTGAAGAGCTTCGGGAAGAACAAGGAAGGTCGCGATCTTGTCTCCAAGATGGTGCGCGTCGCCGATCTGACCCGCGCTTCCTTCATGAACGGTGACCTGTCGACCGTCATGAGCCCGCGTACGGTTATCACCTGGGCCGAGAATGCCGAGATTTTCGGTGACATCGCCTTCGCTTTCCGCACCACCTTCCTCAACAAGTGCGACGAGCTGGAGCGTCCGTTGGTTGCCGAGCATTACCAGCGCGCCTTCGGCGTCGAGCTGAAGGAAAGCGCCGCCAACATCGTCCTGGAGGCCTAAGGCCGACCGATCATGGCTGCTCGCGGTGACAATTCGAAAGCAAAGCCCGGCTCGCCTGTCGACGTCGAGCCGTTGCGCCGGGCGATAACCGGCAGCGTGCGCGCGATCGCCGGCGACGGCGACGTCGAGGTGACCTTCGCTAATGAACGCCCTGGAATGACGGCCGAAAGGATCCGTCTGCCGGAGCTTTCCAAGCGCCCGACCATGCGTGAGCTGGCGATTACGCGCGGTCTCGGCGACTCGATGGCGCTGCGGCTCGCATGCCACGACGACAAGGTTCATGCGACGATGGCCCCGCAAGGCTCCGACGCGCGGGCAATCTTCGACGCCGTCGAGCAGGCGCGCGTGGAATCGATCGGTGCGCTGCGGATGGAAGGCGTCGCCACGAATCTCCGGACGATGACCGACGAGAAATACTCCAAGGCGAATTTCTCCGGCATCGAGCGGCAGGAAGACGCGCCGATCGGCGAAGCGATGGCCATGATGGTGCGTGAGAAGCTGACGGGCGAGAAGCCGCCAGCCTCCGCCGGCAAGGTGCTCGATCTCTGGCGCTCGTTCATCGAGGAGAAGGCTGGGTCCGACCTCGACGACCTTCCCTCCGTCATCGGCGACCAGCAGGCCTTTTCCAAGGTGATCCGCCACATGCTCTCCGCCATGGAAATGGCGGAAGAGTACGGTGACGACGACAGTCAGCCAGAGTCCGACGATGAATCGGAGCAGGAAGACCAGCCGAACGGCGACGAGCAGGATCAGGAGGAGGTCGATGACGATGCGGGTTCGGATGCCGCGCCCGTAGAGGACAGCGAGGTCGCCGACGAGCAGATGGAGGACGGCGAGACCGAAGGCGCCGAGATCTCCGACGACGACATGAAGGAAGAAGGCGAGGAAGATTCCGAGACGCCGGGCGAGACCCGCCGTCCGAACACGCCCTTCGACGACTTCAACGAGAAGGTGGACTACCACGTCTTCACCGAGGAGTTCGACGAGACGATTACCGCCGAAGAGCTTTGCGACGCGGCCGAGCTCGAGCGCCTGCGGGCCTTCCTCGACAAGCAGCTTGCGCATCTGCAGGGCGCGGTCGGTCGACTGGCCAACCGCCTGCAACGCCGCCTGATGGCGCAGCAGAACCGTTCCTGGGATTTCGATCTCGAGGAAGGCTATCTCGACCCGGCACGCCTAACGCGCATGATCATCGACCCGATGCAGGCGCTCTCCTTCAAGATGGAGCGCGACACGCAGTTCCGCGATACGGTGGTGACGCTTCTGATCGACAACTCGGGCTCGATGCGCGGCCGTCCGATCACGGTTGCCGCCACCTGCGCCGATATCCTGGCCCGTACGCTGGAGCGTTGCGGCGTCAAGGTCGAGATCCTGGGCTTCACGACGAAGGCCTGGAAGGGCGGACAGGCGCGCGAGAAGTGGCTTGCCAGCGGCAAGCCGCAGACGCCGGGCCGTCTCAACGATCTGCGGCATATCATCTACAAGTCGGCCGACGCGCCCTGGCGTCGCGCGCGGCCCAATCTCGGCCTGATGATGCGCGAAGGGTTGCTCAAGGAGAACATCGACGGCGAAGCGCTTATGTGGGCGCATAACCGCCTGATCGGCCGCCGTGAGCAGCGCAAGATCCTGATGATGATCTCCGACGGTGCGCCGGTGGATGACTCGACGCTGTCGGTCAATCCGGGCAACTATCTGGAGCGACATCTACGTGCCGTCATCGACCGGATCGAGACGCGCTCACCGGTNGAGCTNCTGGCAATCGGCATCGGCCATGACGTGACGCGCTATTACAGGCGCGCCGTAACGATCGTCGATGCTGACGAGCTGGCCGGTGCCATGACCGAGCAGCTTGCGTCGCTGTTTGAAGATAAGACCGCCCAGCCGCGGGGCGGTCGCCTCCGCCGCGCCGGTTAACCGCGAAAGGACGCTTTCTGGATGCTCCGGAAGCCCTTCGCCAGCCTGATGTCAATTGCTTTCGGGCTGGCGGCTCTCACGTCGTCGGCGCTTGCCGAGGGCGACGTCGAGGTCCGCAGTCGCGTCATCACCGATTTCAAGATCGGCTCCGATGAGATCAAGTTCGGCTCTCTCGAGTTTCTAGGCGGGCTGGAAATGGTCTCGCCGCATCGACTGTTCGGCTCTTTGTCGTCGATCCGGTTTCGATCGGACAAGACGCATTTCGTCGGCGTGCTGGACACCGGTCACTGGATGACGGGCCGTATCGAACGCGATGCGCGGGGACGCCTG
>JGI25152J39213_1000989_pt1 | contig 13783 bp, 10 predicted proteins | sample AraplaMF_Col_mMS_FD_39213 | JGI IMG/M metagenome (IMG submission 39213)
AGTTCGTCACTCGCAATCCGCGCAACCCTCGACGGTTTTTCGACGACGGCGAATTGCATGAGCTCGCGGGCTCGATCCGGCAGCACGGTATCGTGCAGCCCATTGTGGTTCGCACATTGGCCGTCAGCCAGTTCGAGATTATAGCCGGCGAGAGACGGTGGCGCGCGGCACAGCTTGCAGGCCTCGTTGAGATCCCGGTGATCGTGCGCGATGTCGATGACAAAACCGCTCTTGAGATTGCAATCGTAGAGAACGTTCAGCGCTCCGACCTCAATCCGCTGGAAGAGGCCCTCGGCTACGAGCAGTTGATGGCGGAGTATGGCTATACCCAGAACGATCTCGGCGAAATTATCGGCAAGAGCCGCAGTCACGTGGCGAATTCGCTGCGCCTCTTGAAACTGCCAGAGCCCGTTCGGGACCTTTTGGCCGCGGGAAGCCTCTCGGCCGGTCATGCCCGCGCCTTGGTGCCGACTTCCGATCCGACCGCCCTCGCCCGCACGATCGTTTCGAAAGGCATGTCGGTCCGTGACGCGGAGCGTTTGGCGCAGAATGATATCAAGGCTCAGTCGGAGCCGAAGATCCCGGCGCATCAGAAGGATCAGAAGGATTCAGATACGCTCGCCCTGGAACGCACCTTGTCGGATACGCTCGGCCTGGACGTGACGATCAATCACAAGGCAGGCGGCGGCCAGATCAGAATTTCCTATAAGTCGTTGGAACAATTGGAAGAAATCTGCCGGCTGCTCGAGCGCCGCTAAATGGAATCGCTATCGGCGCGCCGATTGCAGCGTCGTCGATAGCAGGCTCTGTAGGGCGATGCTGTCTTCCAACGACGCCCGTTTGCGCGTCTGCAGGATTGCCGCTTGCAGACGGTTTGCTTCGCGTGCCACTGCTTCTGCGGACCAGGTACGCAATGCTTGCTCGATAATCGGCTTGCGTCGGAAATGCAGATGACGACCAAGCGTCTGCATGACCTGAGCGGCCGACAATCGCTTCTCCTCCATCTCCGTCTTCATGGCGTCCAGCAACTGAAACTGCTTCAGACAGGCCTGGATCACGAGAAACACCGCCGTCTTCGACGATATGATCTTTTGCATTGCATGCAGGAAGCTGCTTGGATTTCCGCTAAGGACGGCATCGACGGCGTCGTCCACCGAGATGGCGCTGGCGTCGCCTATTATTTCCGTAACGTGGTGCTCTTCGATGGTCGATTTTCCCCGACAATAGAGCGCCAGCTTTCGCAGTTCGTTGCGAGAGGCAATCCGATCCCCCCCTATCAGCTCCAGCAGGGCCTGGCGTGCATCGGGCGTGATGCCCAGGCCAGCGCTTGAAAGTTCGCTATCTATNAGGCCGTTGAGGGCGCGGGCATCGTCGGCATAGCAGGGTATCGCCATGACAGTGCGTGCTGTCTCGGCGGCTTTCCGCAGCAGCGAGCCCTTCTTNAGGTCACCGCCCTCGATAAGAACGAATGTGCCGTCCGGCATGTTCGCTGAAAGAACCTGGAGGGAGTCGACAAGATATTTCTCGTTGGCTGCACCACGGATCCAGATGAGCTTGTCACCTCCGAAAAGGCCAATTGCTCCCGCCTCGTCCAAGAGGCGACCTTGATCGCGCTGTAGGTCGCCGATATCGAGCTTGATCAGCGAAAACGGATCATCCAATGCCACGCCCGTCCTGCCGGCCAGCGAGGTGGCGCGCTCCGAAACAAGACCGCGATCNGGCCCATAAATCACAAAGAGCCGGTAGTTGCGGGCGGATCGCTCAAGAAAGCCTTCAAACTCGTGCGATTTGATTTCCGCCATGTATCCGCTCCTCAGCGGCCAAGCGCAGCCGCAATATCGGCACCAACGAACTCAGCAGCCTGCCGTGCGGCGCGGTTCTCGGCGTCGCGGATGGCGCGTTGCTTGGCAAATTCCTGAGCTGGGAAGTCGACGAGCGCAGTGGCATAACGATTGCCGGCCTTGATGACGTGGCCGTCCTTTGTGGACTTCAGAGTGTAGTCGACGCTGACGGTCGCACGTCCGGCAAGCGATTCGTCTGACGACGCCACCAGCAGCGTGCTGATGACATTCGAGCGAGCGCTGAATTCAACCTTGTATTCGGGATTCTCAGGCTCGCCGGCGCCACGCGAAGCGATAAAAATCAGTCGATTGCGAACCTCTTGTTCAACGCGCCCCCCCGCTTCCGAGAAACCGACGGACGCCAGCTTGCCCGCAGCGCCGGAACTTTCGGAATAAAGAGGGCGAACCTGGCAGGATGCGAGAAAAGCCGTGGACGCTAGGATTGCGGCAATGCCGGTGCCGCGCACCAGCTTAAAAGCGATATCAAACGACAATGTTCACAATCCTTTGTGGAACCACGATGATCTTCTTAGGCGTCTGACCGTTCAGCGCCTTCTTGACGTCATCCAATGCGAGCACACCCTCGGTGACGGCATTCTGATCTGCGTCGCGAGAAATTGTCAATTCGGCGCGCTTCTTGCCGTTGATCTGAACCGGCAAAATCACATCGTTTTCAACGACGAGGGTTTCGTCATAACGCGGCCAATCAGTGTGCGCCAGCAATCCGCCGTTGCCCAGCGCCGCCCAGCACTCCTCAGCCAGATGCGGCGTCATTGGTGCTACCAACTGGATAAGGATCTCGGCCGCGTCCCGCACTGCGGCGCGATACGCCGTATCGCCTTCGCCTGCAGCGACGCGGGTCAATGGCGACGCCAGGGCATTGACGAGCTCGTAGATCCTCGCGACGGCCTTATTAAACCAGAGACGATCATAATCGTTCTGGACGGCCTTCAAGGTTTTGTGCGCGATCTGCGAAATCGCTTGAGCTTCCCCATCCTTAGCCGGAGTCGGCGCAACATCGCGAAGTTTGTCCGATGCCTCGGCAATCAGACGCCAGAGCCGCTGCGTGAAGCGGTGGGCGCCCTCTACGCCTGCCTCCGACCAGATAACGTCGCGCTCAGGCGGCGAGTCCGAAAGAACGAAAAAGCGGGCAGTGTCTGCACCGTAAGAAGCGATGATATCGTCCGGATCGACGACGTTCTTCTTCGACTTCGACATCTTCTCGATCGAGCCGATCGCGACTTCCTCCCCGCTGGAAAGGTGATAGGCGCGGCGTTTCCCGTCCAGCTCCTCGATGCGAATATCCGCCGGTGCAACCCACTCGCGGCCCATGCCCGTGCCGCGGCTGTAGGTCTCGTGCACGACCATGCCCTGGGTAAAGAGACCCTTGAACGGCTCCTTTGCATCGACGTGGCCTGTCTCGCGCATCGCCCGGGTGAAAAAGCGCGAATAAAGCAGGTGCAGAATCGCGTGCTCGATACCACCAATATACTGATCGACTGGCAGCCAGCGATTGGCAGCGCTTTGGTCGGTCGGCTTGCTCTCCCAGGGAGCGGTAAAGCGGGTGAAATACCAGCTCGAATCGACAAACGTGTCCATCGTGTCGGTCTCCCGCCGTGCATCCTTGGCGCACTGCGGGCAAGCGACGTGCCGCCAGGTCGGATGACGATCGAGCGGATTGCCGGGCTGGTCGAAGGTTACATCCTCCGGCAGCTGCACCGGCAGGTCCTTCTTCGGAACCGGGACAACGCCGCAATCGTCGCAATGGATGACAGGGATCGGGCAACCCCAATAGCGCTGGCGCGAGATACCCCAGTCACGCAAGCGGAAGTTCACCCTGCGCTCACCCTGCGGAGCATTGCCAAGCGTCATTGACGACAGGCGGTCGGCAACGATCTCGAATGCCTCAGTTGTGCTCTTGCCATCAAGGAAGCGCGAATTGATCATGACGCCATCGCCGTCATAGGCAACGTCGCCGACGCTGAAGGTCGCGGCATCGTCATCCGCCGGCATAACAACGGGAACCACCGGCAGGTCGTATTTGCGTGCAAAATCCAGGTCACGCTGGTCACCGGATGGGCAACCAAAAATCGCGCCGGTGCCGTAGTCCATGAGGACGAAGTTTGCGACGTAGACAGGCAATTCCCATGACGGATCGAGCGGATGCTTGACGCGAATGCCGGTATCGATGCCCTTCTTCTCCGCAGTCTCAAGCGCAGCAAGTGAGGTTCCAGCACGGCGGCATTCTTCGCAGAAAGCATCGATAGCCGGATTCTTCGCTGCGGCATCCTTGGCCAGCGGATGGTCGGCTGCGATAGCCAGGAAGGAGGCGCCAAATAGCGTGTCCGGACGGGTCGTGTAGACCTCGATCTCGGTTTCTCCGGCCGGAGCCGTCTCCTGGACGATCTCCCAGCGCAGCATCATGCCTTCCGAGCGACCGATCCAGTTCTTCTGCATCAATCGGACCTTTTCCGGCCACTGATCAAGCGTGTCCAATGCCTCGAGCAGATCCTGGCTGAAGTCGGTGATCTTGAAGAACCACTGCGTCAGTTCCCGTTGCTCAACCAGGGCNCCGGAACGCCAGCCGCGTCCGTCGATCACCTGTTCGTTGGCGAGAACGGTGTTGTCGACCGGATCCCAGTTCACCTTCGACTGCTTGCGATAGACGAGCCCCTTCTCGAGGAAATCTAGGAAAAGATGCTGCTGGTGCTGGTAGTAGGCGACATCGCAGGTTGCGAATTCGCGGCTCCAATCCAGTGAGAGGCCCATCGCCTTCAACTGGGACTTCATCGATGCGATGTTCTGGTAGGTCCAGGAGGCCGGATGTACACCGCGCTCCATTGCCGCATTTTCAGCCGGCATGCCGAAGGCGTCCCAACCCATGGGATGTAGAACGTTGTAGCCGCGAGCGCGCTTATAGCGAGCTACGACGTCGCCCATTGCGTAATTCCGCACATGGCCCATGTGGATGCGGCCGGATGGATACGGAAACATCTCGAGGACGTAATACTTCTCGCGCGGATCGCTGTTGTCGGTCTCGAAGACCTTCGCTTCGTTCCATTTTTGCTGCCAGCGAGGTTCAGCATCACGCGGGTTATAACGTTCGGTTGCCATGGTATTCGTATTTCCGAAGGATCAGGGGAAGTTGGTGGTGACCTTCACCATGAAACCACGGTAGCGTCAAGTTTTACGGGCGCCGCAAGCGTCCNATCTCGGCCCGCCGGCCACTATTTCGGGCGCGTGGGCCTTGGCAAGCACAGCCGGGGCGTTTAGTGCATTGCCATCTTCTCATGCAGTCATGTCGAGGCGAGTGATGGAACTTGAAGAGCGATTGAACGATGTGCGCTCGCGTATCTCCGCGGCCGAGCAGCAGGGGAAACGGCCCGACGGTTCGGTTCAGCTTGTCGCCGTTTCAAAGACATTCGACGCAGACGCGATCCGCCCGGCGCTTCAGGCCGGGCAACGGATCTTCGGGGAAAACAGGGTTCAGGAAAGCCAGGGAAAGTGGCCTGAACTGAAATCCGAGACGTCAGGCATTGAACTTCATCTCATCGGCCCTCTGCAGTCGAACAAGGCGGCCGAGGCAGTCGCGCTGTTCGATGTCATCGAAACCATCGACCGGGAAAAGATCGCCCGTGTGCTCGCCGACGAAATGAAGCGTCAGGCGAAGACCCCTCGCCTCTATGTTCAGGTGAATACCGGGCTTGAGCCGCAGAAGGCAGGAATCGCCCCTGATGATACAGTAGCGTTTGTCGCTCTTTGCCGCGACGAACTCGGCCTCGCCATTGAAGGCCTGATGTGTATTCCGCCGGCGGACGAGAATCCGGGTCCGCATTTCGCGTTGCTTGCCAGGCTCGCCAAGGCTTGCGGCGTCGAGAAACTCTCGATGGGAATGTCCGGCGACTACGAAACCGCGATTGCCTTTGGCGCGACCAGCGTTCGCGTTGGCTCCGCGATCTTCGGTGCCCGCTGATACGCTCCTTTCGTCGGGCTTTCTCTCCTGCCATGCCTCTCCTAGATTGATAGGATAANTTGCGTGTCCTGGGGAGGAGCAGATGCAGGGAAGCTATCGCCAGACCTATTCCAGGTGGAAGGANGATCCGGAGGCTTTTTGGCGCGAGGCGGCGGCNGAAATCAGCTGGTTCAAACCGCCGGCGCAGACCTTTTCGCGAGAAGGTGGTCCATACGGCCGCTGGTTTGCCGGGGGCGAAACCAATACCTGCTACAATTGTCTCGATCGGCACGTTCTAGCGGGCCGTGGTGACGATACTGCCTTTATCTACGATAGCCCGATTAGCGGCACCAAGGCTGTGTTTAGCTATGGTGACGTCCTTGCCGAAGTCAGTGCCATTGCAGCAACGCTCCGGCAACGTGGAATCGCAAAGGGTGACCGCGTCATCATCTATATGCCGATGGTCCCGCAGGCAGTTTTCTCAATGCTTGCCTGCGCGCGCATCGGCGCGGTCCATTCCGTCGTGTTCGGTGGCTTTGCGGCAAATGAGCTCGCGGCCCGTATCGACGATTCGGGGGCGAATCTCATCATCACGGCAAGTTGCGGGCTCGAGCCGGGACGGATCGTGCCCTACAAGCCCTTGGTCGATCAGGCGATTGCCATCGCGCAGTCGAAGCCGGCCCACTGCCTTGTCTTGCAGAGGCCGCAGCTTGCAGCTGATCTCACAGCCGGTCGCGACGAGGATTTCGACACTACTGTCGCGAGAAATCGTGGTGTGACCGTTGAGTGCATTCCCGTCAGTGCGACGGACGAACTCTACATTCTCTACACCTCAGGCACGACGGGCCAGCCGAAAGGGGTCGTGCGCGACAATGGCGGTCACATGGTAGCCCTCAATTGGTCGATGGCAAATATCTTCGGCATCAAGCAGGGCGAAGTGTTCTGGGCGGCTTCGGACATCGGGTGGGTCGTCGGCCATTCCTACATCGTTTATGCACCGCTGCTGGCAGGCGCGACCAGCGTGATATTCGAAGGAAAGCCAGTTGGTACACCGGACGCTGGCGTCTTCTGGCGCATCGCTTCAGAGCACGATGTCCGCGTTCTCTTTACGGCGCCTACCGCTTTCCGGGCCATTCGTCGGGAGGATAGCGATGGTGTTCGCCTCAAGGCCTATCCGATGCCGAATTTTCGTGCCCTGTTCCTTGCGGGAGAGCGCGCAGATCCGGAAACGCTGAAGTGGGCAGAGCGCATGCTTGATGTTCCCGTGATCGATCATTGGTGGCAAACGGAGACCGGATGGCCGATGGTGGCAAACCCGCTCGGCCTCGAAGCTCTGCCGGTGAAGCATGGCTCCCCTTCGATGCCTATGCCCGGGTATAGTATCCATGTTCTTGATGATGCCGGCCACGCGGTTGAGCCAGGGACGCTCGGTAATATCGTTGTCGAACTCCCCCTGCCGCCTGGCTGCCTACCCACGCTGTGGAACGCCGACGAGCGCTTCCACTCGGCCTATCTGGCCGAATTTCCCGGTTACTACAAAACGGCGGATGCCGGCTATATCGACGACGACGGCTATCTCTTCATCATGTCGCGCACGGACGACATCATCAACTGCGCAGGCCACCGGCTGTCGACGGGAGCGATGGAGGAGGTTTGTGCCACGCATCCGGATGTTGCCGAATGCGCGGTGGTCGGAATCGCAGATCAGGTTAAGGGTCAGGTCCCTTGCGGCTTTCTCGTTCTGAAGAAGAATGTTTCACGGGAAACATCGGNNATTGAATCGGAGGTCGTGCAGCTGATCCGCGATGCNATTGGCCCGGTCGCTTCGTTCAAGACGGCGATAACCGTCGAGCGCCTCCCCAAGACGCGCTCCGGCAAGATCTTGCGCGGCACGATCCAGAAAATCGCCGACGGTGTGCCTTGGAAAATGCCGGCGACGATCGACGACCCCACTATTCTTGAGGAAATAGCCGAAGCCCTGCGCAAACGTGGGTATGGTTCCCTGCCGATGTAGGTACAAAAAGAAAAGGCCCCGCTTACGCAGGGCCTTGTGGATCGATCACCGTAGGCAATCAATACTGGTCGTCTTCGTCCTCATCCTTCGGAGAGGATTTCAGCGACTTGAGCTTTGCGAAGACGGCATCGGCATCGATTTCCTTCTCCTCTTCGCGCTCATGGCGGGTCAGGCGCTCGGTTTCATGCGCCGACTCCAAGGTCGCTCCGAGTTCGGCCGCTGTCGGCAGCGGGCGTCCCTTTGCCGCCTTTTCGACTTCCATGTCGAGATCGATCTGGCTGCAAAGACCGAGTGTCACCGGATCCATCGGNGCGAGGTTNGCCGAGTTCCAGTGCGTACGCTCGCGAATCTGTTCGATTGTCGACTTCGTGGTGCCGACGAGGCGGGAAATCTGTGCGTCCTTCAATTCCGGATGATTGCGCACCAGCCAGAGAATGGCGTTCGGACGATCCTGGCGCTTGGAAACCGGCGTGTAGCGCGGGCCGCGGCGCTTGGATTCTGGCACGCGAACCTTCGGTTCCGAGAGCTTCAGCTTGTGTGCCGGGTTCTTTTCGGCGCGGGCGATTTCATCGCGCGAAAGCTGACCTGTTGCGATCGGATCGAGACCTTTGATGCCCTGTGCGGCTTCGCCGTCGGCAATTGCCTTCACTTCGAGCGGATGCAGTCTGCAGAACTGAGCGATCTGGTCGAATGACAGGGCTGTGTTGTCGACGAGCCAGATGGCAGTCGCCTTCGGCATGAGCAATTGTTGAGCCATGGATATAGTCCTTCTGTCGTCCGCGCCGGTGTCGCGGTCCGTGGATTGTCACCACTATGTCCGGGAAATATGGCGCTATATAACCGCAGTGATGCAGAATTGCAATTGATCACGAATGAAATGACCTTTGTCTAATTGCCGGGCAGATGTGAACTGCTATGAATGCCTATAGCCAGTCCGGGCTGCTTCGCTTTTTGGTCGCCCGGTGCCCGAGTGAGGAGGAGTTCCATGTCCGAAAAGATCTACCCGGTGCAAAAGCCGGTGAAGAACCATGCGCTTATCGATAAGGCCAAGTACGAGCAATGGTACGAGGAAAGCGTCGAGAACCCCGACAAGTTCTGGGGTAAACATGGCAAGCGGATCGATTGGTTCAAACCCTACACGAAGGTCAAGAACACGTCTTTCACTGGCCGAGTCTCGATCAAGTGGTTCGAGGACGGGCAGACGAACGTTTCGTACAACTGTATCGACCGGCACCTGAAGACCAACGGCAATCAGACGGCGATCATCTTCGAGGGCGACAATCCCTACGTCGACAAGAAGATCACCTATAACGAGCTCTACGAGCATGTTTGTCGCATGGCGAACGTCATGAAGAAGCATGGCGTCAAGAAGGGTGATCGTGTTACCATCTACATGCCGATGATACCCGAGGCTGCCTATGCAATGCTCGCCTGCGCGCGCATTGGTGCGGTCCATTCGGTGGTGTTCGGAGGGTTTTCTCCGGAGGCTCTGGCCGGCCGTATCGTCGATTGCGAATCCACCTTCGTGGTTACCTGCGATGAAGGGGTGCGCGGCGGCAAGCCGGTGCCGCTGAAGGACAATACAGACACGGCAATTCACATTGCCGCCCGTCAGCATGTCATCGTCGACAAGGTTCTCGTCGTACGGCGTACAGGCGGCAAGACGGGCTGGGCACCGGGTCGCGACCTCTGGTACCATCAGGAAATCGCCACGGTTAAACCGGAGTGCCCGCCGGTGAAGATGAAGGCGGAGGATCCGCTGTTCATCCTCTACACCTCGGGGTCTACCGGAAAGCCGAAGGGTGTGTTGCATACCACGGGCGGCTANCTCGTCTATGCAGCGATGACCCATGAATATGTNTTTGATTACCACCCCGGCGATATCTACTGGTGCACCGCCGACGTTGGNTGGGTTACCGGACACTCCTACATCGTTTACGGTCCGCTTGCGAACTGCGCGACGACGCTAATGTTCGAAGGCGTGCCGAATTTTCCGGATCAGGGCCGATTCTGGGAAGTCATCGACAAGCACAAGGTCAACATCTTCTACACGGCACCGACGGCGATCCGGTCGCTGATGGGTGCCGGCGACCACTTCGTCACCCGCTCGTCGCGCTCCAGCCTGCGCCTGCTCGGAACGGTTGGCGAGCCGATCAATCCGGAAGCGTGGGAATGGTACTACAATGTTGTCGGCGACAAGCGCTGCCCCGTCATCGATACCTGGTGGCAGACGGAAACCGGCGGCCANATGATCACGCCGCTGCCGGGCGCGACCGATCTGAAGCCNGGTTCGGCGACGACNCCGTTCTTCGGCGTGAAACCGCAGCTGGTCGACAACGAAGGCAATGTGCTTGAGGGTGCCGCCGACGGAAACCTCTGCATTACCGACAGCTGGCCGGGGCAGATGCGTACCGTCTATGGCGACCACGAGCGCTTCATCCAGACGTACTTCTCGACCTACAAGGGCAAGTATTTCACCGGCGATGGCTGCCGACGGGATGAGGACGGCTACTACTGGATCACCGGTCGCGTTGACGACGTGCTGAATGTTTCGGGCCACCGCCTGGGTACCGCCGAGGTCGAGTCCGCACTCGTTTCGCATAATCTTGTCTCGGAGGCTGCTGTCGTCGGCTATCCGCACCCGATCAAGGGTCAGGGCATTTACTGCTACGTCACCCTGATGGCCGGCAATGAGGGTTCGGATGATCTGCGCCAACAGCTCGTCAAGCATGTTCGCGGCGAGATTGGCCCAATCGCTGCACCTGACAAGATCCAGTTTGCACCGGGTCTTCCGAAGACCCGCTCCGGCAAGATCATGCGCCGCATCCTGCGCAAAATCGCCGAGGACGACTTCGGCTCTCTGGGCGACACCTCGACGCTTGCCGATCCGGCGGTTGTCGACGACCTGATCGCGAACCGCCAGAACAAGGCGACTGCCTAAGCAAAAGCCGCTCCGAGCGATCGGGGCGGCTTCAATTCTCTACGGACAGGTTTCTCGTGGCTTTCGGCCGCCGTTATAGGCCTGGACAATCCCTTCCTCCAAGAGGTCCTGAGCCGGATTCCTGCCATCCGAAAGGGTTACATCTGCGAGGATGTGACCCAAATACTTGTCGCCTGCGATCTACGTAAGCTGGATCTCGGAGGATCCGGATGTAACGCTTTCCAGGGCGTGACGGGCGTCGATTCCCGCGCGCCTTACGTCAGCGCAGCTCGAGTGCATCTCGGGCGCGTCGATCCCGCGAATACGGACATAGACTTCCATTGTCTGCTGCGGCCAAGGGCGCGCTTCGACCAGCAGTGTGTCTCCATCGATCACTCTCAGGATTTCGGCTGATACTGGCCCTTCAATTTCGTCGCGCGCCGCGGCGTTTACCGCAGTCACAAGAAGGGTCATCGCAACAAACGAAGCAATCGCTCTCATGAAAGGAATAAATTCCACGAGCGAAAGTCAATAGGAATATTTACTTAGAAATCGATGGCCCTGCCGTTGATTTCCCAGTCTCCAAAGCGGGAAGGATCAGCGCCGCCGCGGCCACCTATCTCTGATGGCATTTCCACCGGCTTTTCGTTTCGGCGCCGCTCTTCGGCCTCGGCGAGCGCACGCTTGGCGGCTGGCGAGAGCANCTTGCGTGGCGCCTCGGCGGCTTCAGTCGCCAGGGTTTCATTGTTGTCGTTGTCCGCTGCCTGCATCACGCGATTCCGCCCGAAATATATTGAAAATGGCTGGTGAATGACCAAATCATAGAGCGCCGGCGCCTCAATTGAAACCCTCCGGTTTTGCGCGGCCCGCTTAGGGGTNTTTTGGAGATAGCAATGAACCTCGTCCGTACAGCCATGTTGCTTGCCTTCATGACCGCNTTGTTCATGGCCGTCGGCTTTCTGATCGGCGGGCGGAGCGGCATGATGATCGCGTTCGTGATCGCCGCTGGGATGAACNTCTTTTCCTACTGGAATTCGGACCGCATGGTGCTGTCGGCCTATCGCGCGCAGGAGGTTGACGAGCGNAATGCGCCCGAGTTCTTCGCGATCGTCAGGGATCTGNCGCGCAATGCNGGCCTGCCGATGCCGAAGGTCTACCTCTACGACAGTCCACAGCCAAATGCCTTCGCGACTGGTCGCAATCCCGAGAACGCTGCCGTTGCCGCGTCCACCGGCTTGCTGAGCGCACTGACGCCGGAAGAGGTCGCAGGCGTCATGGCCCATGAGTTGGCTCACGTGCAAAATCGCGACACCCTGACGATGACGATTACGGCGACCCTCGCCGGTGCAATCTCGATGCTGGGCAATTTTGCTTTCTTCTTCGGCGGCAACCGGGGAAACAACAACAATCCCCTGGGTTTCATCGGGGTATTGCTGGCGATGATCGTCGCGCCGCTTGCCGCGATGATGGTTCAGATGGCCATCAGCCGGACGCGCGAATATTCCGCCGACCGCCGAGGCGCGGAAATCTGCGGCAATCCTCTGTGGCTGGCTTCGGCACTGGGCAAGATTGCACGTAGCGCCTCGCACGTGCCGAATTACGATGCCGAGCGAAACCCGGCAACTGCCCACATGTTCATCATCAATCCGCTGACCGGTGCTGGCGTGGACAACCTGTTCTCAACGCACCCGAACACGGAAAACCGGATNGCGGCGCTGCAGGAAATGGCGCGCGGCGGCATGAATGGCTCGACGGCGCCGGCGCGCGCTGCTAATCCGATGCGCAAATCGCGCTCGGTTCCGAATACCGGTCTTGATCGCGGTGGTTCACAACCGCCGAAAGGTCCGTGGTCTTGAATTCAGACGGCAAGAAAAAACCATTTCGAAAACCAAAGTCGTCCAATCCGGGCGTTGTGGCTGGTCCGGCAAAGCCCGGATTCCAGGTTCGTGCCGCCGCCGCAAAGATCCTGGCAGCGGTCGTGGACCGTAAGCTTTCGCTGGACGGCGCCTTGGACAATGAACACGGCAATCCGGCCTATAAGGCGCTCAACGAGGGTGACCGCGCCCTCGTCCGCGCCATTCTGAATACAACGCTTCGGCATTTGCCGCGCATCGACGCCGCGATCTCCCGCCTGCTTGAATCGCCGCTTCCCGAAGGTGCGCGAGCGCTGCACCATGTTCTTGCGATTGCCGCNGCGCAGATCCTCTACCTTGATGTTCCGGATCATGCTGCGGTCGACCTGGCAGTCGAGCAATCAAATCAGGACCCGCGCAATCGTCGCTTTGCAAAGCTGGTGAACGCCGTTCTGCGCCGACTTGGACGCGAGAAGGACCAAATCCTTGCTGAGATCGCGACCATTCCGGTGATGCCGGAATGGTTTCTTCAAAGGCTCGAAAAGGCTTACGGCAAGGAAAGGGCGCAATCGATATCTGAATCGCAGCTCGAGCCGGCAGCGATCGATCTTACCGTCAAAGCTGATGCGCAGCGTTGGGCGGAACGTTTGGGTGGTTTCGCGCTGCCGACGGGTGGTGTGCGTCTGGCTGCCTTCGAGGGCAGCATCCCCTCACTCGAGGGATTTTCGGAGGGCGACTGGTGGGTCCAGGACGCGGCCGCCAGCATCCCAGCTCAGCTCTTTGGTGATTTGACAGGAAAGCGAGTTGCCGATCTATGTGCGGCGCCCGGCGGAAAGACTGCCCAACTGGTTCTCGCCGGTGGTGACGTTACTGCGGTTGAGCAGTCTGAAAACCGCATCAAGCGTTTGCGCGCGAACCTCGATCGGCTTGGACTGAAAGCCGAGACAGTCGCCAGCGACCTGACGAAATATGAGCCTGCAGAGCTGTTCGATGCGATCCTGCTGGATGCGCCCTGCTCATCGACGGGAACGACGCGCCGGCATCCGGATGTTCTCTGGGCCAAGGGGCCGGAAGATATAGCGAAGCTTGCTGCGCTTCAGGAGCGGCTGCTGCGCCATGCGATCACTTTGCTGAAGCCGGATGGCACGATCGTCTTTTCCAATTGTTCCCTTGACCCCGCCGAAGGCGAAGACGTCGTGGCTC
>JGI25152J39213_1001028_pt1 | contig 13358 bp, 12 predicted proteins | sample AraplaMF_Col_mMS_FD_39213 | JGI IMG/M metagenome (IMG submission 39213)
GGGCAATGTGATCCAAGGTACCGACCAGCTTCTGTCGGCGGATAGCCAGAAGCAGAAGGAAGACCTCTTCTCGGAGTTCTTCGCAAATCCGTCAATGACGCCGGAAGCCGCTCAGAAGCGCTTCGCTGAAATCATCGCTTCTGCCGACTGATCGTCGCTTTTCCGACGCTGTTGCGATCCGGCTCCGTGTGACGGAGCCGGATTTGCCCGGAACTCCCATCGTGTCCGGGTGGCGGCAGCGCTCGAGGCTGGTAGCAGCTGATGCAGGGCATCCGGCCTTGGTATGGGAGTGAGAAGAGGAGGCGACCGGTAGACGGTTCGCTGCTCTGGATCACAGCAGAATTGCGATTCAGGAGGAATTACAATGACGGGTCAAGCGAAAGCCGGCCGGCCAAATCAGTTACTGCGCAATCTGAATTCGAAGATTGCATCCATTCCGATGATCCTGACCGCCTTGGTCATCTTCGTCGGTGGCTCGGCCTGGACGGTCGTTTATTCATTCACGAACTCGAAGCTCCTTCCGCGGTTGAGCTTCGTAGGTCTCGAACAATACAGGCGCCTGTGGGCTGCCCCGCGCTGGATCGTGTCCATCGAGAATCTTGCGATCTACGGCGTGCTATCGATTATCTTCAGCCTGGTGATCGGCTTTGTGCTCGCGGCGTTGATGGACCAAAAGATCCGGTTCGAAAATACGTTCCGTACGATNTTCCTCTACCCATTCGCCCTGTCTTTCATCGTTACCGGCCTCGTCTGGCAGTGGATCCTGAACCCTGAGTTTGGCATCCAATCAGTTGTCCGGTCGCTTGGCTGGACAAGCTTCAATTTCGACCCGCTCTACACACCTGAAATCGTCATCTACGGCATTTTGATCGCCGCGCTGTGGCAGGGCACGGGTCTCGTCATGTGCCTTATGCTCGCCGGCTTGCGCGGTATCGATGAAGACATCTGGAAGGCCGCGCGCGTCGACGGCATCCCGATGTGGAAGACCTATCTCTTCATCGTCATTCCGATGATGCGGCCTGTCTTCATCACGACGCTTGTCATCATNGCCAGTGGCATCGTCAAGGTCTACGACCTGGTGGTGGCGCAGACATCAGGTGGTCCAGGCATCGCCTCTGAAGTGCCTGCGAAATACGTTTACGACTACATGTTCCAGGCTCAGAATCTGGGGCAGGGTTTCGCCGCCTCGACCATGATGCTGGTCACCGTCGCGATCATCATCATCCCGTGGGCCTATCTGGAATTCGGAGGGCGTAAACGTGCCTGATTCTGTTACTCTCAAGACCTCCGGTGGCCGCGCGTCCGGCCCCAGCGGCCCGAAGCCGAAGCGGGTGATCTCTCCGCGCAACATCATTCTCTATGGCACGCTTTTTGTTGCCGCTGCATATTACCTTCTTCCGCTTTACGTGATGATGGTCACGTCGCTGAAGGGCATGCCCGAAATCCGCCTCGGCAATATCTTCTCACCGCCGGTCGAAATCACCTTCGAGCCCTGGGTGAAGGCTTGGGCGACTGCCTGCACAGGCCTGAACTGCGACGGCCTCTCGCGCGGCTTCTGGAATTCGGTGCGTATCACCGTTCCCTCGGTGGTCCTGTCGATCGCCATTGCCTCGGTGAACGGCTATGCGCTCGCCAACTGGCGCTTCAAGGGTTCGGAAGTCTTCTTCGCGATCCTCGTCGTCGGCGCGTTCATTCCCTATCAGGTAATGATCTATCCTATCGTTATCGTGCTGCGTGAGATCGGCGTCTATGGAACTCTGACGGGCCTGATCATCGTGCACAGCATCTTCGGGATGCCGATCCTGACGTTGCTGTTCCGCAACTACTTCGCATCGCTGCCGCAGGAGCTCTTCAAGGCTGCCCGCATCGATGGGGCCGGCTTCTGGCAGATCTTCCTGAAGATCATGCTGCCCATGTCGCTGCCGATCTTCGTCGTCGCTATGATCCTGCAGGTCACCGGCATCTGGAACGACTTCCTGTTCGGCGTCGTCTTCACTAGGCCGGAATACTACCCGATGACCGTGCAGCTCAACAACATCGTCAACTCTGTCCAGGGCGTGAAGGAATACAACGTCAATATGGCCGCAACGATCCTGACGGGTCTGGTGCCGCTCGTTGTCTATTTCGTATCGGGACGACTTTTCGTCCGTGGTATTGCCGCTGGCGCAGTGAAAGGCTGATCCATGAATTCAAGTGTTTCCATCCGAGATCTCTCGTTGAACTTCGGTTCGGTCAGCGTTCTCAAGGACCTCAACCTCGAAATCAACGACGGCGAGTTCCTGGTTCTCCTGGGCTCTTCCGGCTGCGGCAAGTCCACGCTGTTGAACTGCATCGCTGGATTGCTTGACGCATCCGACGGCCAGATCTTCATCAAGGGCAAGAACGTCACCTGGGAAGAGCCGAAGGACCGCGGCATCGGCATGGTCTTCCAGTCCTACGCGCTTTATCCGCAGATGAGCGTCGAGAAGAACCTGTCATTCGGCCTTCAGGTCGCCAAGGTGCCGCAGCAAGAGATCGACAAGCGCGTGGCGCGTGCGGCAGAGATCCTGCAGATCCAGCCGCTGCTGAAGCGCAAGCCGGCCGAGCTTTCGGGCGGCCAGCGTCAGCGTGTTGCGATCGGTCGCGCACTGGTTCGCGATGTGGATGTATTCTTGTTCGATGAGCCGCTTTCCAACCTGGACGCCAAGCTGCGCTCCGAACTGCGCGTCGAAATCAAGCGCCTACACCAGTCGCTGAATAACACCATGATCTACGTCACGCACGACCAGATCGAAGCGCTGACCTTGGCCGACCGTATCGCGATCATGAAAAACGGCATCATCCAGCAGCTTGCCGACCCGACGACGATCTACAACAAGCCACGCAATCTCTTTGTTGCAGGCTTTATCGGCTCGCCATCGATGAATTTCTTGCGTGGGGAGATCACCAAGCAGGGTGACGAGGCGTTCTTCACCGCCAACGGCGTGAACTTCTCTGTTGCAGCCTATGAGGCGCCCGAATCGCTGCAAGCGGGCCGCAAGGTCATTCTCGGCGTTCGTCCTGAACATGTGAAGGTCAACGAGAATCTCGGCGCCGAGGTCCACGAAGCGACCGTCGACATCGAGGAACCAATGGGCGCCGACAACCTGCTTTGGCTGAAGCATGCCGGCCACACGATGTCCGTGCGNATCAATGGTGCACGCCGCTTCAGCCCCGGTTCCGCCGTCAAGCTCGGCTTCGATATGTCGCTGGCGTCGCTCTTTGATGCGGAGACTGAGCTTCGCATCTAGAAATCGCAATTGGGCGGAGCGTATAGTTCCGCCCGTTCTCCAATCGGCCATCTGGCCACCAAGTTCGGCTGCGGCCCGCGATTGCGGGCGGTCCTAGGCGCGGCCCGATCGGGATAATGCTATGACTTCCTTGCCGACAAACGGGTTTAACCTCGACCTATCCGGATCGTGGAAGCTCACCTCAGCCGACGGCGAGGTCACGACATCGATCACGCTGCCGGGCGATGTGCACACGGCGCTGCATGCCGCTGAACTGATCCCCGATCCCTATTTCGGCCGTAACGAGGAGATCGTTCAGTGGGTGGCGCAGCGCGACTGGGTGCTGGAACGCAGTTTCACGCTGTCCGAGCCGGACGGCGAGTGGTATCTCGATATCGACTATCTCGATACCGTTGCCGCGGTGTTCGTCAACGGTTCTCCGGTGCTGCTCGCCGATAACAGCTTCCGTCGCTACCGGCCCGATGTAGGTGGCCAGCTGAAGACTGGCGAGAACCACATTCGGATCGTGCTGCACTCGAGCATTTCGGCCGGTGCCGACCGGCAGGCCAAGCAGCCGTTCTACATCCCATATCACCCCGGCAATTCCCCTATTGCGAATGGCAATATGCTGCGCAAGCCGCAGTGCCATTTCGGTTGGGACTGGAACATCGCGATTGCGCCGCTCGGCCTCTATGGCACGATCGCTTTGCGCAGGCTCGAGACTGCGCGCATCGACCACGTCACGACACGTCAGGTCCATAANCTCGACGGCTCCGTCGATCTGCAGGTGACGGCGACATTGTTCGCCAAGAATCCGGGGATTGTGCCTGTTCATTTTACGCTCGACGGGGAACGCATTCGGCTCGACGTCGGCGTCGGCGCCGGCGAAACCGTCGTCAACCACGTCTTCCAGATCGATAAGCCGCGCTTGTGGTGGCCGGCGGGCAGTGGTGAGCAGGCGCTCTACACATTGACTGTCGATCTTCCGTCGGATGCGGTCAGCAAGCAAATCGGTCTTCGCACCGTCGAGCTGATCACGACGCCCGATGCCGCCGGCAGCCGTTTCGCGCTGAAGGTCAACGGCCGCGAGATCTTCTGCCGCGGCGCCAACTGGATCCCGGCTGATGCGCTGTTTTCGCTGTCATCGCCCGAGAAGACTGAAGACCTGCTGCAGTCGGCTCATGCCGCAAACATGAACATGATCCGCGTCTGGGGCGGCGGCTTCTACGAACATGACTATTTCTACGATCTTTGCGATCGGATGGGCCTGATGGTCTGGCAGGATTTCATGTTCGCCTGCAACCTCTATCCTTCGACGGAGGATTTCCTCGACAACGTCGCGCTTGAGGTCGACTATCAGGTGCGCCGTCTGTCCTCGCATCCGTCGATCGCGCTGTGGTGCGGCGACAACGAACTGGTCGGTGCGCTCACCTGGTTCGACGAGTCGAAGAAGGATCGCGACCGCTATCTNGTCTCCTACGATCGCCTCAACCGNACGATCGAGCAGNCGATGAAGAAGGCGGCGCCCGACGCCATCTGGTGGCCGTCGAGCCCGGCATCCGGTTATCTCGATTTCGGCGATGCCTGGCATGCCGACGGTTCCGGCGACATGCACTACTGGTCGGTTTGGCACGAGAACAAGTCGTTCGACAATTATCGATCGGTGCGCCCGCGCTTCTGCTCGGAATTCGGCTTCCAATCCTATACGTCGCTGCCTGTCATCAAGACCTACGCCGATCCGAAGGACATGAACGTAGCGTCGCCTGTCATGGAGCTGCACCAGAAGAATGCAGGTGGCAACGAGCGCATTGCCGGGACGATGTTCCGCTATTTCCGCTTCCCGAAGGACTTCCCGAATTTCGTCTATCTCAGCCAGATCCAGCAGGGTCTCGCAATCAAGACCGCAGTGGAATACTGGCGGTCGCTGAAGCCGCATTGCATGGGCACCATCTACTGGCAGCTCAATGACACATGGCCGGTCGCCTCGTGGTCGAGCCTCGACCACGGCGGTCGCTGGAAGGCGATGCATTATCTGGTCAAGCGCTTCTTCCAGCCGGTCGCCGTTGCGGCGATCCCTGATGAGGACGGCAAGCAGATCCGCTTCTCGCTGGTCAACGACACGCTTGCCGAGGTCAGCATCGACCTGTCGGTCTCGGTCCTCGACATGAAGGGCGAACGCAAGCACCTGAAGGACGTGCAGGCGGTCTGCACCCCTGACGCAGCCGTAACGGCGACGAGCATCGACGTTTCCGAAATTCCTGCCGGGACACTGCTTGCCTGGCGCTTCACGGCGTCGAATGGCATGGGTGGCGAGGGGCACTATGTGCACGGCACCTACAAGGCACTGGAGCTCGAGGCTGCGGGCCTCATGGTCACACACGAGTATGTCGAGGANGACGGCTCCGTGTGCCTTAACGTCACTGCGAAGGGACTTGCGCTCTTCGTGATGATCGAGACCGAGACCGACGGCAAGTATTCAGACAATGCCTTCGATCTGGCGGCGGGCGAGACGCGCCGCATTACCTTCACCCCGGCAAAGCCGCTCGAGGGCGGCACCTTGCCGGAATTCCGTTTCTACGACCTGCAATCCTGTCAGTCCGTGGATTGATCCTGACTGAAATGCAATGGGCACGAGGCCCGAGGAGGAATGATGACGAAACTGAGTTTCCAGCTTTACAGCGCCCGTAACTTCCAGCCCTATTCGGCGATNTTTGAAAAGCTCGGCAAGGCCGGCTATCAGGAAGTCGAAGGTTTCGGCGGCATCTATGCCGACCTCGATGATGCCGGCCTGAACAGCCTGCGTGCCGAACTCGACAAGAACGGTCTTGTCATGGCCAGTGGCCATTTCAGCCCCGATTTCCTCGACGGCGAAGTCCAGAAGTCGCTGAACATTGCAAAGGTCCTCGGCATGGACTCGATCTATGCGCCGCATCTCGCCGCCGAGCAGCGCCCGACCGATGGTGCCGGCTGGCTGGCCTTCGGCAAGCGGCTGCATGAGATGGCAAAGCCCTACAAGGATGCCGGCTATGAGTTCGGCTGGCACAACCACGACTTCGAATTCGTGAAGCTCGCCGATGGCTCACTGCCGATCGAACGCATCTTTGAAGGCGCTCCTGACATTTCCTGGGAAGCGGATATCGCCTGGGTCGTTCGCGGTGGTGCTGACCCGTTCGCTTGGATCGAAAAGCTCGGATCGCGCATCACCTCGGCTCACGTCAAGGACATTGCGCCGGCTGGCGAGAACAAGAACGAGGATGGTTGGGCAGATGTTGGCCACGGCACTCTGCAGTGGGCCAAGCTCATCGCTGCACTCAAGAGCACCAAGACCAAGCACTACGTCGTCGAGCATGACAACCCGGCCGATGTCGACCGCCTGATCACGCGCTCGATCGCATCCTTCAAGACTTATTGAGGCATATCATGACCAAGGAACTTGGCGTCGGCATCATCGGATGCGGCAACATCTCCACCACCTACTTCTCACTCTCTCCGCTTTTCAAGGGTCTGAAGGTCCTGGCCTGCGCCGATATCAACGTGCAGGCTGCCCAGGCCCGCGCCGAGGAATACGGCGTAAAGGCGCAGACGATCGATGAGCTTCTCGCCAATGACGAGATCGACGTCGTCGTCAACCTGACGATCCCGGATGCTCACTTCCCGGTTTCCAAGGCGATCCTTGAATCCGGCAAGCACGTCTATTCGGAAAAGCCGCTGGTTCTCACCCTCGAGCAGGGTGAAGAGTTGCGCCGCATTGCCAAGGAGAAGAACCTCTCCGTCGGCTGCGCGCCGGATACCTTCCTCGGCGGCGCGCACCAGCTTGCCCGCAAGTTTATCGACGACGGTGGCATCGGCCGCGTCACCTCGGGCGCGTGCTACGTCATGAGCCCGGGCATGGAGATGTGGCATCCGAACCCGGACTTCTTCTTCCTGCCCGGCGGCGGCCCGATCCTCGATCTCGGTCCATACTACATCGCCAACCTGATCAACCTGATCGGTCCGGTGAAGCGCGTCGGCGCGATGACCTCCATGGCGTCCGAGACCCGCACCATCACCAGCCAGCCGCGTCATGGCGAGACCATCCCGGTCAAGACGCCGACGACGATCCAGGCGATCCTCGAATTTGTCAGCGGCGCGACTGTCACGCTGACGGCGAGCTGGGATGTCTGGTCTCATCGCCACGCCAACATGGAGCTCTATGGCACCGAAGGCTCGCTTTACGTGCCGGATCCGAACTTCTTCGGCGGCGTCGTCGAGGCCAGCGGCAAGGACAAGGACATCAAGCCGGTCGAAGGCTGGGAACATCCCTTCGGTATCTTCAACCAGGAGAGCCCGCAGGGACCGCGCGCCAACTACCGCACGGCGGGTCTCGCCGACATGGCGATGGCGATCATCGAGGGGCGCGATGCGCGTTGCTCGCTCGATCGCACGCTGCACGGCGTCGACGTCATGACTTCAATCCTGAAGTCGGGCGAGGAAGGCCGTTTCATCGAGCTGACGACGACCTGCACGCAGCCGGCCGCACTCGGCATCGAAGAAGCGCAGGCGCTCTTGAAGTAAGCGACCAAAGGACTATGGTCCGGCGCGGGCGACAAGTCCGCGCTTTTTCGCTTAAAGGATCAGAATTATGAGCTGGCAACCGGCTTCCGACCGCTATTCAAAGATGAAGTATAACCGCACAGGCCGTTCCGGCCTGAAGCTGCCTGCGGTATCGCTCGGCCTCTGGCACAATTTCGGCGGCGACACGCCGCATGACCGCAAGATCGACATGTGCCGCACGGCCTTCGATCTCGGTATCACCCATTTCGACCTCGCCAACAACTACGGCCCGCCTCCTGGCAGCGCCGAAACCGCCTTCGGTGAAATCCTGCGCACTGAATTTTCAGGCCTGCGCGACGAGTTGATCATCTCGTCCAAGGCCGGCTACGACATGTGGCCNGGTCCCTACGGCGAATGGGGCAGCCGCAAGTATNTGATCGCGTCGTGTGACCAGAGCTTGAAGCGCATGGGTCTCGACTACGTCGATATCTTCTATTCGCATCGTTTCGATCCGGATACCCCGCTCGAGGAAACCTGCGGCGCGCTCGATCATATCGTCCGCTCCGGCCGGGCGCTCTATGTCGGCATCTCGTCCTACAATTCGCAGCGCACCCGGGAGGCTGCCGCTATCCTGAAGGATCTCGGGACGCCGTGCCTGATCCATCAGCCGAGTTATTCGATGCTCAACCGCTGGGTCGAGGACGACAAGCTGCTGGATACGCTTGACGAGGCCGGCATGGGGTCGATCGTGTTCTCGCCGCTGGCGCAGGGTATGCTGACGACCAAGTATCTCGGCGGCATCCCGCAGGATAGCCGTGCTGCCCAGAACCACTTCCTCAAGAAGGACTTCATTCGTCCTCAGATCATCGACAACATCCGCAAGCTCAATGAAATCGCGGAGCGTCGTGGCCAGACGCTGGCGCAGATGGCGATTGCCTGGGTTCTGCGTGGCGACCGGGTGACGTCGGCGCTGATCGGCGCGAGCCGTTCGTCGCAGATCGTCGATTGCGTCAAGGCGCTCGACAATCTCGAATTTACCGCCGCTGAGCTCAAGGAGATCGATGTCTATGCCCGCGAGGCCGACATCAATCTCTGGGCAAAATCTGCGGAACGCGAATAAACCGAAGCGCCCGGACTCGGTACTCCGGGCGTTTCTCCTATCATTTTTTGATGTACGTGCGGCAAGCCGCGCGTATTTCAGGGAGGAGACTTCACCATGATCCGCAACCCGATCCTGCCGGGCTTCAACCCCGATCCATCCATTTGCCGCGTTGGGGACGACTACTATATCGCCACCTCGACGTTCGAATGGTATCCCGGCGTCCAGATCCATCATTCGCGCGATCTTGTGAATTGGACGATGGTCCGGCGTCCGCTCGAGCGCAAGTCGCAACTCGACATGCGCGGTAATCCCGATAGCTGCGGCGTCTGGGCTCCCTGTCTTTCTTATGCCGATGGGCTGTTCTGGTTGGTCTATACCGACGTCAAGCGCTTCGACGGCAACTTCAAGGATGCACATAACTACATCGTGACTTCGCCAACCATTGAGGGCGAATGGTCGGAGCCCGTCTACGTGAACTCTTCGGGCTTTGACCCGTCCCTGTTCCACGATGAGGACGGCCGCAAGTGGTTCATGAACATGCAGTGGAATCATCGCACCGAGAGCTTCGGCGGTGCGCCGAAGTCGCCGGCCTTCGATGGCATTCTGCTGCAGGAATGGGATGCGGCGACCAGGTCGCTGAAGGGGCCGATCAAGAACATATTCGCCGGCAGTTCGCTCGGCCTCGTTGAGGGACCGCATCTTTTCAAACGGAACGGCTACTATTACCTGACGACCGCCGAGGGCGGCACCGGCTACGACCATGCTGTCACCATGGCCCGTTCGCGCACGATCGACGGTCCCTATGAGATGCATCCGAACAAGCACCTCATCACGTCAAAGGATCATCCCGAAGCCATTCTCCAGCGAGCAGGGCACGGCCAGTATGTCGAAACGCCCGATGGCCAGGTCTATCACACGCACCTCTGCGGTCGCCCGATGCCACCGAAGCGCCGCTGCACGCTCGGTCGCGAGACCAGCCTGCAGAAGTGTGTCTGGAAGGAGGACGGGTGGCTTTACCTCGAGAACGGCAGGGTTGTTCCCGATGTCACCGTGCCGGGACTGGCCGGCGCTGTGCCGGTCGAGAAGCCTGTGCGCATCGAATACAGCTTCGACGGTGGAAAGCTGCCTGATGATTTCCAGTGGCTTCGCACGCCGCAGCCGGAGCGCATTTTCAACCTTACCGATCGGGCAGGACACTGAGGCTGATCGGGCGCGAAAGCATCGGTTCGTGGTTCGAACAGTCTCTTGTCGCCCGTCGTCAGGAGCACCACAGCTTCAGGGCGGAGACGGTCGTGGAGTTTGATCCCCACACCTACCAGCAGGTTGCCGGCCTGACGCATTACTATAACAGGCACAAGTTCCACGCGGTCGCCGTGACCCTCCACGAGAAGCTGGGACGGTGCGTCACCATTCTCTCCTGCAATGGCGACTATCCCCACAGCCGTCTCGACTTCCCGGTCGGCAGCGGCGTTGCGGTGCCTGCCGAAGGGCGCGTTCAGCTTTCCATGGAAATCCGCGACAATGACCTGCAGTTCTTCTGGCAGACGGAAGGCAAGGGGGCTTGGCAGCCGATCGGGCCTGTGCTGGATGCCGGTGTGGTCTCCGACGAGGGCGGACGTGGCGAGCACGGCTCGTTCACCGGTGCATTCGCCGGCGTTTTCGCCTTCGATACGTCGGGTCGCGCAAAGACCGCGGATTTCGATTGGTTCAATTACGAGGAACTATGATCGAACCAGCGACATCGCCTGAAATTGCGGGCGATGTCGCATTTGCTAATTTAATATGCTTTTAAGCGCGTGTTTTCATTACGTAAGTTTAATCAAACTTTCAGTTTCGGTTCATCATTTTGGACCTAGGTTCTGGGCGTGTTCAACACGAGGAACCTCCCAATGAAAAAGCTCACCACCGTCCTTCTCGCTACTGCTGTGCTCGCTGCTCCGCTGCTGGCAACGACCGAAGCGAGCGCCCAGGATCACCGCCGGCCGGTCGTTGTGGAGCGCGACGTTCACGTCACGAAGTACAAGTGGAGCCGCGGCCATCGCATGACGCCTACCGAGCGCCGCCATATGCGTGACGTGCGCGACTATCATCGCTACCGCCTGTCGGCTCCGCCACGCGGCTATCGCTGGGTGCAGGTCGACAACGACTTCCTGCTCATCGGCTCGGTCAACGGTGTGATCGTGAACATCGTCATTCGCTAAACGCTGACGTCACCATGTGAAAAGGGGGCTTTAATGCCGCCCTTCTGATTCAATCAGACGCCAATTGCAGGCTTCCGTAGGACGCTGTGCGCGTGGCCAGAACTAGTGAAGGGCGGGGGTTCCGCACCCGCCCCTGCAATCTCAGCTTTCTCGCGCGAGGCAGTCCTTCATGCTGTTGGCAATGCCGAGCATGAGGTTGGGATAGAGGTCCGCGCCGGCATCGAGCGTGGCGGCCTCCGGATCGAGGACACCGGCCTTCGCCTTGGTCCCCTCGATGACCACATCGACCAATCGCGGCTGGAACTGCGGTTCGGCGAAGACGCAGGTGGCGCCAAGTTCGCCGACCTTCTTGTGGATCTCCGCAATGCGTTCCGCGCCGGGGATCGTTTCGGGGCTGACGGTGATCGAGCCCGCGACCCGTACATGATACCGGTTCTCGAAATACTGGTAGGCATCGTGGAAGACGATGAACGGCTTGTCCTTCACCGGTGACACGATGCCGGCGATTTCCTTGTCCAGCGCGTCGAGGCTGTCGTCCAGCGTCTTGGCGTTGGCCTGGTAGGTGAGGGCATTGGCGGGGTCGGCTGCGACGAGGGTGGTGGTGATCTCGGAGGCCATCGCCCTGGCATTCTGCGGATCGAGCCAGAGATGGGTGTCGAAAGTCCCGTGATCGTGGCCCTGATCGGTGTCGGCACGGGCATGATCGTGTCCATCGCCGTCATGATGATCTTCACCGTCATGGTCGCTGTGGTCGTGCGGTTCGAAGGCGCCGCCCTCACGGAACTTGAGCTTGGTCAGGCCGGGCGCGTTGTCGAGCTCGGCGACGACGGCATCAGACCCGATCGCCTCCAGCGGCTTCTCCAGAAACGTTTCAAGCCCGGGACCGACCCAGAACACCACCTTGGCGTTTTGCAGCGCGCGCGCGTTTGACGGCTTCATATTGTAGGTGTGGGGCGAGGCGGCGCCATCGACGATCAGTTCGGGTGTGCCGACGCCCTGCATGATCGCCGATACGAGCGAGTGAATCGGCTTGATCGAGGTCACCACGACAGGCGCATCCGCCGTTCTGCCCGCCTCGGCAAAGAAGATGGCGGGAATTGCGAGGGTAAGGGCCGTCGCGAATTTCATCGGTGTACTCCGCTTGAATTGCAGTTGTAATGTTATTACATCGATTGCGTTATGCTATAACGTGTGCGATAGCAAGTCGCAACAGCACATTCGGAAAAATGATGTTCTCTCCCGCAAATTCCGAAGCGAAGCCATTGGTCTCGCTTTCCAACGTCGGCGTCCAAAGAAGCGGCCGCTGGCTCGTCCGGGGCGTGGATTTCTCGGTCTCGCGCGGCGAGATCGTGACGCTGATCGGCCCGAATGGCTCGGGCAAATCGACCACCGTCAAGACGGCGATCGGCGTGCTGAAGCCCGATGAGGGTACGGTTGAACGCGCCGACGGCCTCAAGGTCGGTTATGTGCCACAGAAGCTTGCGATCGATTGGACGCTGCCGCTCACCGTAGGCCGACTGATGACGCTCACCGGACCGCTCTCCGAACACGACATGACCGCCGCGCTCGAAGCCGTCGGGCTTTCACATATGCTCGGCGCCGAAGTGCAGCATCTCTCGGGCGGCGAGTTTCAGCGGGCCTTGATGGCGCGGGCGATTGCGCGCAAGCCTGGTCTCCTCGTCCTCGACGAACCCGTTCAGGGCGTCGATTTCTCAGGCGAGATCGCGATCTACGACCTGATCCAGTCGATCCGCAACTCGACCGGCTGCGGCATCCTGCTGATTTCCCACGACCTGCATGTCGTCATGGCGGCGACGGATACCGTCATCTGCCTCAACGGCCATGTCTGCTGCCGTGGCACACCGCAGGCGGTGACGCAGAGTGCCGAATATGTTCGCCTCTTTGGTAGCCGCGCTGCGCAGGCGCTTGCCGTCTACAGCCATCACCACGACCACACGCATCTGCCGGATGGCCGTGTGCTGCATTCCGATGGCTCCGTCACCGATAACTGCCATCCTGATGACGGCCACCATCATAGCCACGAAGGGCACGACCACGCCCACCACAACCACGCCGGTCACAGCCACGATCATCATGCTGACGATCATAGCCATGATCACAAACAGCCCGCAGGAGAGCGCCATGTTTGACGATTTCTTCGTCCGCGCGATCCTTGCAGGCGTCGGGCTTGCGCTGACGACCGGCCCGCTCGGCTGTTTCATCATCTGGCGGCGTATGGCTTATTTCGGCGATACGATCGCCCACTCGGCCCTG
>JGI25152J39213_1001034_pt1 | contig 13265 bp, 14 predicted proteins | sample AraplaMF_Col_mMS_FD_39213 | JGI IMG/M metagenome (IMG submission 39213)
TCCTGAGGATGTCAATCAGCTGCGGCGCCATCTCCCGGATTTCCGTCAGATGGATAGCAGTCAGGCGCTTCAACACACGCTCTGCCTTGTCGGTGAGCTCCAATGTCTGCCGGCGCTTGTCGTTCGGATCCGTGCGACGCGACACGTAGCCGGCTGTGACCAGACGTCCAACGAGCTCCGTTGCCGAATGGGGCGCGATCAGCAGCCGTTCAGCAAGCATTCCGATCGTCATCGAGTCTTCGCCGCGATGGCCCTTGATCGACAGCAATGCCTGATGCTGTTGCGTTGGGAGNCCCNCCTCTTGTGCCGCGGACGTGCTGAAATCCATGAAGCGGCGCAAGGTGTAGCGCAGATTGGACAAGGCCTCGTAGTCGGCGTCGGTCAGTCGTTCTCCGGGTGTCCTCAATGCAGATCCCTCGTGGCCATCATTGCATCCATGCGGCGACTTCCATTCTTCGATGATCCTGGAGCACGCGCAACGCCAGCATGAGTTCGGGAGCCATCTCCCGGATCTCGTAAAGATGCGCAGGCGTCAGCCGTCGCATTATCTCTTCCGCCTTGTCTGTCAACCGCACAATAGTCCGGCGCCTCTGCTTCACTTCGATAGTGACATAGCCACGTCCCTCAAGCGAGCGCGTAAGTTCGGCTGCAGATGCAGCCGGGACGAAGAGTCGCGCCGCCAAGGTTGAAACGCTCATCTGTTCTCCGCTTCCCAGTCCCTTGATCGCGAGTAGTGCCTGATGCTGTTGCGGCGATAGACCGAGCTTCTCCGCCGCCTTGGTGCTGAATTGGCGAAATTTTCGAATTCTGTACCTCAGGTTGGCCAACGCGGCATAATCAACATCCGATAAGCTGCCGTTTTTGCCCGACACCATCTCTGCCTCCAGATCTGCTTGTTGATTTATATCGTATCACGATATATTTGCAATGTCGAACAGAAGCGTTTCAACGGGATCCTCCATGTACGAGCAATCGACCCCTCACCGGCCACATGACTTTACCGGCGGCCTCTCGCGGCGCGAGGCCGGGGACTTTACGACGGACAAACGCGTTCTCGCGCTGGTCGGCATGGCCGTGGTGGTCGGCTCCGGCGGTGCGTTCGCCGCCTGGGTCCTGGTGAGCCTGATTTCGCTGGTCACCAGTCTCGTGTGGTTCGGGCGTTTCAGTATTGCCGCCACCTCGCTTGCTGATGCACCGCGCTCCGTATGGATGGTTGCCATTCCCATCCTTGGCGGCCTTGTTATCGGGCTGATGGCCCGCTTCGGATCCAAGAAGATCCGCGGTCACGGCCCGAGGCAATCGAGACGATCCTGATTGGTGGCAGCCGGATGTCGCCGAAGGTGGCGATTCTCAAGCCGCTCTCGTCGGCGATCTCCATCGGCACCGGCGGACCTTTTGGCGCCGAAGGGCCGATCATCATGACGGGCGGCGCCATCGGATCGCTCTTCGCGCAATGCTTCCACTTGAGCTCGGCCGAGCGCAAGACGCTCCTCGTCGCGGGTGCGGCCGCCGGCATGACCGCAATCTTNGGTTCACCGATTGCCGCAGTCATGCTCGCCGTAGAATTNCTGCTCTTCGAATGGAAGCCCAGAAGCTTCATCCCCGTTGCCATCGCGGCCTGCGTGTCGATCTGCTGGCGCCCCTTCCTGTTCCAGGCCGGCCCACTTTTTCCCAAGCAATTTCACATGGACCTTCCCTGGTGGGGCATCGCGCTCTGCGCTGCGATGGGGATTATTGCGGGGCTGCAATCCGGCCTGTTGACGACGATGCTCTACAAGATCGAAGATCTCTTCGAGGCCCTGCCGATCCATTGGATGTGGTGCCCGGCGATTGGCGGGTTGATCATCGGCCTCGGCGGCTTGATCGAGCCTCGCGCCCTCGGAGTCGGCTACGACATCATCGAAGGATTGCTGAACAGCACTCTTCTGCCGTCGGCCGTGTTGGCGGTCCTGCTTGTGAAAGCATTCATCTGGCTTGTGGCGCTGTCATCGGGCANATCCGGTGGCGTACTCGCGCCGCTGCTGATCTTCGGAGGAGCCCTCGGATGGCTGGTCGGCCTGNTGCTTCCCGGCGACCCGGGATTCTGGGCCTTGCTGGGCATGGCCGCAATGATGGGAGGAACGATGCGCNCACCGCTGACGGGCACGTTCTTTGCCGTCGAACTCACCGGCGACGTTTCGATGCTGGTACCCCTNCTGGCGGCCACTGTAGCAGCCTACGTGGTGACCGTTCTCCTTCTTCGCCGGTCGATCCTCACCGAAAAGATCGCACGGCGCGGCCAACACATCACGCGAGAATACGGCATTGATCCCTTCGAATTGACGCGTGCGCGCGAGATCATGATCAAGGAGGTCGACACGCTTGCAGCAAGCATGACAGTCGGCGATGCCTGCGCCTTCTTCGCGACGCCTGCAAGAACGCACCGGGTTTATCCGGTCGTTGACGGCAGCGGTGTCCTCAAGGGACTGGTCTCCGGTAGCGATGCGTTGCGATGGCAGGACGCAGCCGCGTTTTCCGACCAACGTCTCGACGACATGGTGTCCGACGCATCTATCCCCGCGGCACATCCTGACGATACGGTCGGATATGTCGCTGACCTGATGTTGTCGACTGGCTCCGGCCGCATCCCGATCGTGGATCCACAGACCGCCAAGCTTCATGGCTTGATTGCGCGGAAGGACCTACTGCGCCTTCGAAGCACGCTGCGAGCGACGGAGACCGAGCGAAGGCCCTTCTTGGGCCGCGCAAAGCAAATGACGAGCGCATGCTGACGTTGGAGAATTCAGAGGCTGCAGCTTCGCAGACCAACAACCCGCATCGCCTGGGCAAGGAGTTTCCGACCGACTGAACAGCGTCGCTGATTTGCTCGAAAGGCGCAGTTGCATCGCGCGGTGGAAACAGGCAGCCTAGTCGCGCCCGGAAATGCGCCTCCTTTATCGCCGGCGCCACTTGGTTCCAGGCCCGAGGGCTCCGATTGCANATGACGCGTGCGCAGCAAATCGGCGTTATTATTGGCCTCGCCATCGTCGCGGCGTTCACGATGCTGCGGGCAAGCGATCCACCACTGCTGCGGCAAATCCGCGACGTCACATTTGATGAATATCAGCGGATCTCACCGCGCGCCTTTGAGCCGACACCGGTCCGCATCATCGATATCGACGAGGCCTCGCTCAAGGAATTCGGCCAGTGGCCCTGGCCGCGCGACCGGCTGGCGCTTCTCGTGGAGCGCCTGTCCGATCTGGGAGCCGCCGCGATCGCCTTCGATGTGCTGTTTGCAGAACCGGACCGTCTCTCGCCGCGCACTGTCATGCGCGATGTCGCCGGCGTCGACCCGACGTTGCTGAGCCGGCTACCCGACAATGACGAGCTTTTCGCCCAAGCGATCGCCGGACGCCCCGTGGTGCTCGGCTTCGGCCTGACGACGGAGGGTAACTATCGGCCACCGGTCAAAGCAGGCTTCGCTTTCACCGGCGAGAGCCCCGTCAACGCGCCGCCCCGGCTCGACGCAGCGACACCGGTACGCCCCCAATTGCAGCTCAATGCGACAGGTCTCGGCCACATCAGCCTCAATCCCGGCAATCCCTCCGCTGTCGTACGCAAGGTCCCGCTCTTTCTGACGGATGGGGAGCAGCTCTATCCGAATCTGGCGATCGAGGCGCTGCGTGTCGCCNAGGGCGCTTCGACCTATGTGTTGGCAGCCGCCCCCGAGGCTCCCGATACACTGACATCGGTCAAGATCGGTGAGTTCGTCATACCGGTGACTGCGAGCGGTGAGTTGTGGCTGTATATCAGTCCTGATGTCCCGCAACGCTATATCTCCGCCGGCAAGATCCTGGCGCCACAAGGCGTCGATCCGCAGGTCGCTGCCGCCATCGAAGGAAGCATCGTCTTTGTCGGCACATCCTCGGCTGGTCTGCAGGATATCCGCACGACGGCGCTCGGCCAGAACGTCCCTGGTGTTTCCATGCATGCCCAAACCGTCGAACAGATCCTGACCGGCCACTTTCTCTCCCGGCCCGATTGGGCGGATGGACTGGAAATTCTTGCGATTGCCATCCTGGGTACGCTCCTGGTGGTGCTGACGACCTTCGTCAGCCCGGCTGTGGCGCTTGCCTGCGGCCTATGCCTGACGGCATTGGCGCTTGCGGCCTCCTGGTTTGCCTTTTCCGCCTGGGGCCTGTTGCTCGATCCGCTCGCGCCGATCATCGCCGGCTCAATCACCCATTTCGCCGCCACCTCATTCCGCATCCTCGTTATCGACCGCGAGCGGCGCGCAGTCCGCCGTGCCTTCGGGCAGTATCTCTCACCCTCGCTGCTCTTTCGGATCGAGCACAGCCGCGATGCGATGCGGCTCGGCGGCGACGACCGCGAACTGACGGTGATGTTCGTCGACGTGCGCGGCTTCACCGAACTCAGCGAACGACTGCAGCCAGCCGAAGTGGTCCGCTTCCTGAATACGCTCCTCGATGCGTTGAGCCGCCACGTGACGGCCAATGAAGGGACGCTCGACAAATTCATCGGCGACTCGATCATGGCCTTCTGGAACGCCCCGGTGGACGTCAAAAATCATCCTGCCAAGGCAGTCCGCGCCGCCCTTGCCATGCGTGAGACGCTCGCTTCGCTCAACGCATCCGATGCTTTCGGCTTCGGCCCGGAGTATCAGGTCGGTATCGGCGTCGGCATTCACACCGGCCTTGCCTGCGTCGGCAACATGGGGGCCGAAACACGCTTCAACTATTCCGCCGTCGGCGACGCCGTCAACGTCGCGGCGCGCATCGAATCCGCCTGCAAGGAAGTTGGCTTCGACATTCTCGTCTCGGAAACCACGGCTGGCGAACTGGCGCATTTCGCACTCCTCGACGCCGGCCTGCTCGGACTGAAAGGCAAGAGCAGCCGGGCGCGCCTCTATGCCGTTGTCGGTGGCGAACACGTTCGCGGTTCAAGTGCATTTGCCGAGATGCATCGCATTCATACGGAGCTTGTCGCCGCGCTCCGCGCCCATTCGGCGGAGACACGCAAGCTGCTCAATATCGCCAAGCTCAAGTCAGCCGAGCTAACCGCGACCCTGCCCCAATTCTATAGCCGCCTCGGGCGCCGGGCGGACCACTTCCGCGACAGTCCCGGCAATGACGATGACGGTATTGGCGCGGCTCTGCCGCATGAAACCAAGCTTCACCTCGAACCCTGATTGCTGCTCTTACGACCACGACCCATCGCGATCGTGGTCTCATCATCGCCAATTGCGCCCACGGTCGCGGTCAAAAGGGCCTCGACCGAAGTGATCCCAACCGCGATGGTGATCCCAGTCGTGATGGTGGTCACGGTCGTGGTGGTGATGGTGATCAGGCTTGTCGGGTGGATCCGGCGTGTCCGGGGGCTGTTGCGGTGTCTGCGGCAATTGGGACGGTTGAGGTGCCTGTGGCGCCTGCTGCGGCGCCTGGGGTGCCTGCGGCGCCGGCCGCTCCTGCCGCTTCGGCTGGGGCCGGTCCTGACGGTCCTGGCGCAGGGACGCCAGCCCGCAACTGGTGCGAATGCCGCCGAGCGCGCCCGAAAGCTGCTGATCGCCGGACAGGAAGGGCAACGCTCGCGGATTACTCAGTGTCTGCAGCGTGCTGCGATCGACCTTGCTCGGATCCGTCATTCGGCCGCCGCGGGTTGCGACCACGCAGTCGCATTGCTGACGCAACTGCTTGCAGCCCCCTGGGCCGCAGAAACTTGCGGCACCGTTCAACAACACGATCGCCGTCGTACCGTTCGGGCCGACGTAGAAATCGAACGCCGTTCCGCGCACCCCGATCGTGCCGGCCGGAGTTACAATCGAGTAGGCCGACGAGGCTGAATTGCCGCTGATCCAGCGGAACGTGCCTTTCGCCGCCTTGATCGAAAGCCTCTTCACGGAGGCCGAATCGTCATAAACGAACTTGTCGATCACGACCGTCGACCCCGCACCGACAGCCAGTTTGGTGCCATCCTTGAAGATGAATTGTCCAAGGCCGGACTGCGATGTGCGGATGCGCTCGTCCTTATGGACNGGGGATCGCACAACCANNGGGCCGGTCTCGCCTGAAACCTCGGTTCGAATCAGTGTTGCCTGCCCAACCGGCTCGGCGGAGAAAGCCTGCAGCGGACCGAATAAAGCAAAGAAGACACCTGCAGCGACAGCACCACAGAAGCGAGACATGGTCGACCCCCGATAAACTGTCAGTATATTAGCATATTGTTAACTTTAACGTCTTCTCATCTTCTTGGTGTAGGGAGCGCGGCTTTCGCCTTCACCGGGAGTTGCTTGCGACACCACGCCCGCGGTCAGCTCTTGACTTCCTCACAGCTTCGTCCGACTTCACTCAGAACGAATGCGAGGACAAAAGCATGAGCGAAGCGGCAAAAAGCACGATCGACCAGGAAGAGGTGGACCGCTTTTCGGCGATGGCGGCCGAATGGTGGAGCCCCACCGGTAAATTCAAGCCACTGCACAAGTTCAACCCCGTGCGGCTCGCCTATATTCGCGATAAGGCAGCGGAAAACTTCGGCCGCGACATTCGTTCCCCAAGGCCGCTAGAGGGTCTTCGCGTCCTCGACATTGGCTGCGGTGGCGGTTTGCTCTCGGAGCCGGTGGCCCGCATGGGTGCCAGCGTCGTCGGTGCAGATCCATCGGAAAAGAACATCGGCATCGCTTCGACCCATGCGAAAGCCTCAGGCGTATCCGTCGATTACCGTGCCGTCACGGCCGAACAGCTTGCAGAGGCCGGCGAAACCTTCGANATCGTTCTCAACATGGAGGTCGTGGAACACGTCGCCGACGTCGATTTCTTCCTGGGCACCTGCGCAANGATGGTTCGCCCGGGTGGCTTGATGTTCGTCGCAACGATCAACCGGACGATGAAGGCCGCCGCGCTCGCCATCTTTGCGGCAGAAAATATCCTGCGGTGGCTGCCGCGCGGCACTCATCAATATGAGAAGCTGGTCCGTCCCGAAGAGATCGAAAAGCCGGTTGCGGACAATGGCCTTTCGATCATCGATCGCACGGGCGTCTTCTTCAATCCGCTGTCAAACCAGTGGAATCTGTCGAAGGACATGGATGTGAACTACATGATGCTGGCGAAACGCCCTGGCTTATAGAGGTCGCGAGGGTCAGACCCCTCGACGCGCCTGTCTCGAGCCACAGCACTCCTTGAAAGGCTNGCCCGAGCCGCATGGACACAGGTCGCGACTGCGCCGTTGCAGGCGACCGATCAAGGGCACCTTCACGGCCGATGGCAGCGACGATGCCACGAAGGCGACCAGCTTCGCCGAAAGGCTTGGAATCACCAGACGGCGTCCGGCTTTGAACCCGCGCCAGGCGCGCTCGGCCACATAGTCCGAGCTGAGCTTGGGCAGGATCTTGAACAGAGCCGCCCGACCAGCACCAGACCGCTCCAGAAACTCCGTCGCAACGGGCCCAGGCGCAACGCAGGTAACCGTCACGCCGGTTGATCTGACCTCTTGATGCAGCGCCTCCGAGAAGGAGCGGACGAAGGCCTTGCTGGCGTAGTACAGCGCCATGTTCGGACCCGGCGTGAAACCCGCAATGGAGCCGAGATTGAGCACGCCGCCGCGGCCACGCGCCACCATACCCGGCAGGAAGTGCAGGGTCATGTCAGTGAGTGCCCGGATGTTAAGGTCGACCATACCGAGCTGGTCGGCAATCGGCAGTGTCGTTGCCGCACCGCGCAAACCATAGCCGGCGCTGTTGACCAGCACCTCGCAAACAAGGCCGTTGGCCGTAAGGAAGTCCTTCAGCCGCGCCGATGCGTCGGCCGCAAGCAGGTCGAGCGAGAGGGTGAATGCTGGGCCGCCTGCCGTTTTCACATCATCCGCAGCCGCCGCCAGTCCATCCAGCGACCGCGCAACGAGTACGACCGTCGCACCTTCTCGGGCCGCCACCTTGGCAATCGCCCGGCCGATGCCACGGGACCCACCGACCACGACGACGGCGGGGCGCAATGCTTCACGCTGTTCGTCTGTCATGGTGCCATCCCCGACACCGCCCCATCGGGGATCGCTTCGCCTGAAGCCATCCCGCCGACTTCGTCGGCAATCGCCCCATTCAGGATACTTTCGAAGCGAACGAGCGCACGGGCAACGTTCGCGCCATCCATGACCCGGTGATCATAGTGGATGCGCACAGTGACCGTTCCGTCTTCGGAGATCGGGCCATAATTGAAAATGGTGGTCAGCGGCGTTAGAGGGTTCAACGACTCCGCCCCCAGGCCCGAATAGACCGACAGCTGGAATGTGCCGAAGCGCCGTCCGCGCTGACGGCCAAGGTTCAGCCCAAGCCACATCAGGAGCCATCGGATCGGGCCGGGTGCGCGCGCAAATTTCAGCGCCCTGCGGAATTCCTTGATCTCATGGATCGGCTTTGATCTGGCTGCAAGAAAATGTCCCTCGATCTCGGCAATGGACCGATGCTCCGGATCCTTGATCGTGCTCAGCAGAACGATTCGCTCGCCCTCATGCTCGCGCTCATGCGCAACGGAGGCGACACTGACCGGATATTCGTAGAGTTGCGGCCGGGGCAGCTTGACATAGGCACGCCGCAACTCCGCCACGTCCTGGCTGAGAAGGGCATAGCCCTTCAGGAACAACACCGTCCAGGACGTCTTGCTCTGCTGCGCCATCCTCGCTTGCTGTAGCGGCGCGAGATTCATCTGCCGCTGCACCGTGACGCGCGGCACGCCGATCGAGAACCGCATCAGGTCTCCGACCAGACGTCGTGATGGCGAAAGCTTGACGGCGCGTCCCCGCATCCTGCGTCCTCTAGTAGATGTAGGGGATAATTCGCTTCGTCCGGTCCATGTAGGCGCGGTACTCGGGACCGAAAATCTCCAGCATCATCCGCTCCTCCTTGTCTACCCGCAAAAAGAACAGGACTGCGAAGCCGATCAGGCCCGCCAGCCCAACGACCCAATTCGCGAGCAGAAAGGCCTGGCCAAGCGCCATCAGCAGAAAGGAGGTGTACATCGGATGGCGGACGAGCGCGTAGGGGCCGTGGGAAATCAGCTCGTGTTTCTCGCGGATCTGCAGCGTGATCGACCAGTTGCGGCCAAGCGCCTTGTGCGTCCTGCGGAAGACCCACATGGCCGTGAAAAACAATAGAGCACCGAGAATCACTGCCCACAGATGAGCAGGGTAGTCGGCTGCTGCTGGCTTTCCGGTTGCGACGTAGAAGCCTGGAATAAAGGCAAGCCCTATCAACGCAGCCGTAAGACCCGCCGCCTCCACACCGGAGCGCCGGTCGCTGACGACCCTCGTGCGCCTCGCGCGGCGTTCCGAAGGATAGCGAATGGCATACCAGGCGATGATGCCAAGCACCCACACGATTTTGCCAATGAGAGTGACGCTCAATTCAGATCACCGGAGCCCTTCTACGCCTGCCATCGATGGTGCCGAACGACCCGACGGCTCGCTCCGCATCACGTATTCATCTCTCGGAGCTTTGTAATGAACTCTTGCGGACGAAGCCAGATGCTAGGCGTCTTGTATCCCATGGAACTTGCGATCTCGCCGACGAAATTGTTGCAATTGTCGACGGTGGCCTGCCACATCTTCGATTTGGCCTGCAGGTCACGAATGTAAGCGACGGTCTTGTTGTACTCCGCTTCGGTGAGCAGGATGCGCCAGCTTGCCGAACGATAGGCTTCTTCAAGATCGCCATCCGTGGCCCCGGTCGACGCCGGAACGGGGATGAAATGCCCGAGTACGTAAGGCGCGGCGTCGGGAGAAGCCGGCGCAAGCCCGGCGACCTGCGGATTGATCATTCCGCCAGCCTTGTTCAGGCGTCCGAACACCGCATAGGTATGGCCATAGGTCAGCGCATAGCGTGAACGGAATTCGATGAAATACTGCCCCTCGCGCTGGGAGGCTTTAGCGACTTGTGCACCGCTGGCGTTCGAGGTGTACCTCGGTTGCGGTGGCTTGTCGTCAGATTGGCAGGATGGGAGCGCGAGCGCGGTGAGAATCAGGAGGGATAGGTGGCCTTTAGCAAGCGTCATGCTACGCTTCATCTCCGAGATCGAAGAGCACAGACACCCAAACAGAAATGCCAGCCTAGGGTTGCGCATTTGCGCATTAGGCAGCCTGGCTCCGACAACGATTTGGGGGAGGGGCCACAAAGTCCCTCCCCCTTACTCAAAAGTCAGATGTTACTTGGTGATCGGGGCTTCTGCCACCGGTGGCGGGGCTTTGCCCTTGCCCTTACCAACTGCTCCGCAAGCCGTCAGGCTCGAAACGGAAAACAAAGCAACAAGGCACATGATTAGGATTCTGCTCATCAAGTAGTTCCTCTCCGTTAGCATGGAATAGGTTATCGAAGGCAACGATTCTACTAATAGCGGTAAATTAGCGACAAGCCAAGTGCAGAAAGGGCACACCTAGCCGTCGCGTCGCACAGGCGACGCGCAAAGCTAACAGAGGGTGGCAATATCGATACAAAATGTAAGTATCATATGACCAAAACGCCGGTCCCAATGGGCGCCCGGCCGTAGAGGTGAACGATGTCTTCATTGGTCATGCGGATGCAACCATTCGACACGGCCTGTCCGATCAGCCAGGGCTCGTTCGTTCCGTGGATCCGGAAATAGGTATCCCGCCCGCCTTGGTAAAGATAAAGCGCCGCGGCGCCCAGAGGGTTGTTTTCCCCTCCGGGAACGCCCCCAGCATACTGCGCCAAACGCGGCTTGCGTTCGATCATGCTCGCGGTCGGCGTCCACGATGGCCACTCGGCCTTCCGCCCGACAACGGCATTGCCCTTGAGAGTAAGACCTTCCTCGCCGACTGCCACGCCATAGCGTGTCGCGCGGCCTTCGTCCTCAACGTAGTAGAGGTAACGTTCGTAGGTGTTGACGACGATACTGCCCGGCGCCTCGCCGCCCGAATATGCAACCTCACGCCGCCGGTTGCGGTAGCTGACGCCATTCGAAGAAAAGGGAGACCCTATCGGCCAACTCGCCGTGGTGCATCCAGAGGTCATCAATGCCACACAGCCCAAGACTAGGCCACGGCGCGTAATATGGTCGTTATCCATCGTTACCTGCTGATTATGGTGAGCCCTATCGCTTTCCTTTAGCATCCTGTTGTATTCAGGCCAAGTCATCGGTGGACCGCTCAAGCGCTCTTCTGTGCAGAAACCTCCCTNTCGTTGTATAAGTTCTTCATAATGTCGCCNTGTCGGAGGGCGCCTCTTGCGGCAATGGNCGCCGCGAAGCTAGGTTGAGACGCTTCGCGCCGCGGCGCCGGCGCGTNTCGCGGGGCTTCCGGGAGGTTGGCAGCTGTTCGCGTTTGAATTGATCTTGTCGCAGGGGAGCGATAGCAAATAACGATGAATCTTGGTTTCGAAGGAAAAGTAGCGATCGTCACCGGCGCCGGCTCAGGCATTGGCGCGGCCATCTCCCGTCAGTTGGCCGAGGAGGGCGCGGAAGTTGTCGTCACCGATATCAATGTGGAAGCAGCGGAGCGGGTGGCAACGGAGATTGGCGAAAAAGGAGGCAAATCTCGCCATTTTGCGGTCGACGTGACCGATGCTGCAGCTGTTGAAAAGCTGATCAAAACGGTCGCCGAAACCTGCGGCGGCCTCCATCTTGCGGTCAACAATGCCGGCGTCGACGGCGTGCGCAGGGCGACGGGAGATTATCCGCTCGACAACTGGCACAAGCTGATGGACGTCAACCTCAACAGCGTTTTCTACTGCATGAAATACGAGATCGGAGCGATGCTGGCCCGCGGCGGCGGTGCGATCGTCAATGTATCTTCCGTGCTCGGTGCCGTCGCACTGCCGATCGCATGCGCCTATACGGCGGCTAAACACGGCGTCGTGGGACTGACAAAGGCGGCGGCGATAGAATATGCCCGCCTGGGAATCCGCATCAATGCGGTCGGTCCCGGCTGGATTGAGACACCACTCTCATCGGAACATCGTGATATTGCGAGCAGCCGTCGCATGGAAGCACTGCAGCCGATGGGCCGGCGCGGCACGCCCGAAGAAGTGGCAGCTCTCGTCTGTTTCTTATTGTCGGAGCAGGCAAGCTTCATCACCGGCAGCTACCATCTCGTGGATGGCGCCTACAGCGCGCACTAGCTCAATTCACATCGTCGGGCAAAACAGGCAGGGCAGCGATTTCGATGCCTTCGTCCAAAAGCGCTTGGGCCTCATCCATCGTGGTCTGCCCGATAATGCCGCGGGCGTCGCTTTCCCCGTAATGTATCTTGCGGGCCTCCTCGGGAAACCGCGTTCCGACATCCTCGGAATTGGCCTTGATCGTCGCAACAGCCTCTTTCAGCTTCTGGAACGCGTCACGCCGCATCGTATCCATCGCCAGCGTCTGCATTTCATCCTTCTTGCGCGCCGTCGAAACCGAAGGCGCCATCAGGAGCTTGGAGATGGATGCGGAGTTGCAGGCGGGACAGGTCAGGAATCCTGATGCGATCTGGCGATCGAAATCGGCACTTTCGGAAAACCAGCCTTCGAATTCGTGGGCATTTTCACAACGCAGCGAATAACGGATCAAGCGGCCACGCCTCCTGCGACTGCCCCTGGAACCCTCTCGATTGAGAAATCACGGCCGTTTTTCAGATTGGGAATCTTGTCATGAGCTGACTTGACGGCCGCCGTATCAATGTCGGCAAGGATGACGGCTTCGCCCTCCGGCCCGGCCGAAGCCAGAACGCGGCCCCAGGGATCGACGATCATCGAATGACCAAAGGTCTCACGCCCGTCCTCGTGGCGCCCGGCCTGAGCAGCGGCAATCACAAAAACGCCATTCTCGATCGCGCGTGCCCGAAGCAGGATTTCCCAATGTGCTTCGCCGGTCTGCTTCGTGAAGGCAGCAGGCACCGTCATCACTTCGGCGCCGGCAACAGCCTGGGCGCGGAAAAGGGTGGGGAAGCGAACGTCATAACAGATCGCAAAGCCCATTTCAGCAAAGGGAAGCGACAACACGCGCGCCTCGGACCCCGGCCGGTAGGCAGCGCTCTCGCGCCAGCTTTCGCCGTTGTCGAGATCGACATCGAACATATGGATCTTGTCGTAACGATTAAGAATCTTCCCATCAGGCCCGAAGAGGTAGCCGCGGTTGGCAAGCTTGCCGTCATCGAGCGCAATAGCGGTCGAGCCCACATGCATGAAGATGCCGAGCTCCCGGGCCAATTCCGAACCCGTCCGCACGATGACGTCATTGGTTTCGTCGCGAAGCAGTGCCTTGGCAGCGGCACGATCGCGCTGCAGCATG
>JGI25152J39213_1001096_pt1 | contig 12707 bp, 11 predicted proteins | sample AraplaMF_Col_mMS_FD_39213 | JGI IMG/M metagenome (IMG submission 39213)
ACAAAGCGCATGGCAGATACGCCTGCGTGCGCTCGGCGTGATCACGCGCGACAATGGTTCGGTCGATGGCATTTCCGGATCCGGTCTGTCCTATTCGGACACAGTGGTTCCGGAAGTGGATATCTCCTATTTCATCACCGACAATATTTCGGCGGAGCTCATTCTCGGCACGACCTATGCCAATGTGCAAGGCGAAGGCTCGATTGCCGGCCTCGGAGAAATCGGCAAGGCGTGGCTTTTGCCGCCAACGCTGACGCTTCAATATCATTTTACCGATTTCGGTGCCTTCCAGCCCTATCTCGGTGCCGGTGTGAACTATACGGTCTTCTACAACCAGTCCGGCAAGAGCGCCGACAGGCTCGACGTGAAGAACACGTTCGGCGTGGCGCTGCAGGCGGGCTTCGACTACATGTTCGATGAACACTGGGGGGCGAACCTGGACGTGAAGAAGATATTCCTGCGCCCGGATTTCGATGCGACAGTCGGCGGCGCCGATGTCAGCGGCAAGGCAAAACTCGATCCCTGGCTGATTGGCGCCGGTGTAACCTACCGCTTCTAAACTGAAGGCGCCGGATTCGCGCCGCCTCTTCCCCTTCACCCCCCGTTTGCGCTATGGGCAATGCCCATGAGCCAATCCACCTTCACCATCCTGCTCGGCGGGGCACTCAGCCTGACGGATCGTCTGCGTGACGCCGTGCGGGACAGCCGCTTCATCGCGGCTGACGGCGGCATGCGCCACGCAGCGGCGTTGGGGGTGGTGCCGGAATTGTGGGTTGGCGATTTCGATTCCACACCGCCGGATCTCGACGGTGCATTTCCTGACGTGCCGCGCCAGGCCTATCCGGCCGCAAAGGCCGCGACTGACGGTGAAATCGCCGTTTCCGCGGCGATCGATCGTGGCGCCAAACGCCTGATCCTTGCCGGCGCCCTGGGTGGCGAACGCTCCGACCACGCGCTTCAACATTTGCTATACGGCGTCGAACTGGCCCAGGAAGGCTTTGACGTCCTGCTCACGTCGGGCAGCGAGGAGGCAGTGCCTTTGCTTCCCGGCTCGCTAGAGATCGATCTTCCCCAAGGCAGCCTGTTTTCCGTGCCAGGGTTCAGCGAATTGAAGGGGCTATTCATAGAGAATGCCCGCTATCCGCTCGCTGACTTCCATTTGCCCTTCGGCTCGTCGCGCACCATTTCCAACGTGGCGGAGGGCCCTGTGCGCTTTTCGCTCGCCAGCGGCAGGGCCATCGTGCTCGCGCGGCCTTATGATCTTTCCGGAGTCTGATACTTGGCGCCCCCCATTCTGAAACTTGACGACATCTTCCTAAGCTTCGGCGGCACACCGCTCTTGGCAGGCGCCGCCCTGCAGGTGGAAGCCGGCGACAAAATCTGCCTTGTCGGCCGCAACGGCTCGGGCAAATCGACGCTTTTGAAGATCGCTGCCGGCCTCGTCGACGCACAGTCGGGCGACGTTTTCCGCCATCCGGCGTCGACGGTGCGCTACCTGGAGCAGGCGCCGGATTTCGCCGGTTTCCAGACCGTGCAGGCNTATGCCGAGGCTGGGCTCGGACCGGGCGACGATCCCTATCGCGTTACTTACCTGCTATCGCATCTCGGACTGACCGGNGAAGAGNACCCGAATAACCTTTCCGGCGGCGAGGCGCGCCGCGCGGCCCTCGCTCGCGTGCTGGCGCCGGAGCCCGATATCCTGCTGCTTGACGAGCCGACCAACCATCTCGACCTGCCGACCATCGAATGGCTGGAAGGCGAGCTGCAGAAGACGCGCAGTGCGCTGGTCCTGATTTCGCATGACCGTCGCTTCCTCGAAAAAGTCTCAACGGCGACAGTCTGGCTGGATCGCGGTACATCGCGGCGGCTCGACAAGGGCTTTGCGTTTTTCGAAGCCTGGCGCGATCAGGTGCTGGAGGCGGAAGAGCTGGAACAGCACAAGCTCGGCAAGGCGATCGAACGTGAGGAGCACTGGCTGCGCTACGGCGTAACCGCGCGGCGCAAGCGCAATATGCGGCGCCTCGGCGAATTGCAGACGATGCGGGCGCAATATCGCGGTCACAAAGGGCCGCAGGGAACGGTCCAGGCGAGTGCTTCCGACGCGCAGGAATCAGGCAAGCTGGTCATCGAAGCGGACAAGATCACCAAGAGTTACGATGACAGGCCGATCGTCACGCCATTTTCGATCCGCGTGCATCGTGGCGATTGCATCGGTCTCGTCGGGCCGAACGGCGCCGGCAAGACGACGCTCCTGAAGATGCTGACGGGACAGCTTTCGCCTGACAGCGGCACGGTGAAACTCGGCACCAATCTCGAAATCGCCACCCTCGACCAGAAGCGCGAGGATCTGAATCCTGACGATACGCTTGCCAATTACCTGACGGACGGGCGCGGCGAGAATCTGCTGGTCAATGGCGAGCAGCGGCATGTGACCGGCTATATGAAGGAATTCCTGTTCCAGCCGGAGCAGGCGCGCACGCCGATCAAGAACCTCTCCGGCGGCGAGCGCGCCCGGCTGATGCTGGCGCGCATCCTGTCACGACCGGCAAACCTGCTCATTCTCGACGAACCGACCAACGACCTCGACATAGAGACGCTGGATCTGCTGCAGGAGATCGTCACGGGCTTTGTCGGCACCGTCATCCTCGTCAGCCACGATCGCGATTTCCTCGACCGCACGGTGACCTCGACGATTGCGCCTGCCAATCCGGAAACACCGGATGGGCGCTGGATCGAGTATGCCGGCGGTTATTCCGACATGCTGGCACAGCGCAAGGGTGCGGCCGAGGAGCGTAGGCGGGCCGAGAAAGCGGCGGAAAAGCCGAAGGCGCAGGAGGNTGCGGCTGCCGCTCCTTCGNCTTCNAAGGGCAAGCTCTCCTATAAGCAGAAATTCGCGCTCGAAAACCTGCCGAAGGAAATGGCCAAGGCGGAAGCGGAGATTGGCAAGCGGGAGGAGAGGATGGCTGATCCGAACCTCTTCACCAAGGATCCGGCGGCCTTCAATCGGCTGGCTGGCGAGATGGAGAAGCTGCGCGAAAGTCTGGTCAAGATGGAAGAGGAATGGCTGGAACTCGAAATGTTGCGCGAGGAGCTGGAAGGCTGATCCGAAAAAAATTCTTCCGTTTGTCGGATCGGGTGGNTTTCGTCCGTCCTTGAGCCGAACGTGATCAACGGCATGGCGCCGTTACACCAAAGGGAGATTTTTCATGCGCATGATTTTCGTGAACCTGCCGGTCAAGGATCTCGTCAAGTCGAAGGAATTCTTCTCGGCGCTCGGCTTTTCCTACAATCCGAATTTTACCACTGATGATGCCGCCTGCATGATCGTCGAGGAAAATATCTATGTGATGCTGCTGACCCACGCCCACTTCCAGCAGTTCATCGAAGGCGATATCGCCGATACGTCGAAGGGTAAGGAAGTCCTAACCTGCCTTTCGGCCGGCAGTCGCGGCGAAGTGGATGACTACTTGAAAAAGGCATTAGCGGCCGGCGGCAAGCCCTGGAAGCCGATCCTCGATATGGGGCCAATGTATGGATGCAGCTTCCAAGACCCCGACGGCCATGTCTGGGAAATCATGTATATGGATATGTCCGCGGCCGGCTGAGGCGGTCTCTGCGGACTCGGGCAACGACCGGTTTGCCGGGGTCCGCTCCCTCACTTTTCCTTGATTCGCACGTGTCGCGACACGCGGCATACACTGCTTTCCGGCAGCCGGGGATTGTGCCGATCAATGGCGATAAGGAAGAGTCACATGTCTCGCAAATCCTATACCAGAATAATCATGGCGCTTGCAGCCAGCAGCTTCCTCGTGCTTGGCCTTTCGCAGGCGGCGAGTGCGCAGGAAAGCCAGCGCTTGCGCGTGCGGGGCACGATCGAGAGCCTCAACGGCGATACGCTTGTCGTCAAGACGCGCGAAGGCAGCGATGCGACGGTTGCGCTCAAATCGGGCTGGAAAGTCGCCGGTATCAAAAATGCATCGGTCGACGACATCAAGGTCGGCGATTTCGTCGGAGTTGCCTCGCTGCCGAAAGGCACCGGTCCCGATGGTGCCATCGAAGTACTGATCTTCCCCGCGTCGATGAAAGGCACCGGAGAAGGCAACCGTCCGTGGGATCTGCAGCCGAATAGCTCGATGACGAATGCGACCGTCAGCAGCGCGGTGAAGGCCGTCGATGGACATACGATCACGCTGACTTATCAGGGCAAGGAAAAGACCGTCTCGATTGCCGACGGCACGCCGATCGTCACCTTTACTCCGGCGACGAAAGCTGATCTGAAGCCGGGTGCCGGTGTCATCGTCATGGCGGAAAAGGCAGCCGACGGGGCCATCTCGGCTTCGCAGGTCACCGTCGGCGTGAATGGTGTGACGCCGCCAATGTGAGCTCGNCCGGAGCNCCCGGACACCAAACGCCGCACATTTTGCAGGAATTTTGCTAGAGCGCNGGGGCAGGAGCTGCCGCGGCGCTCGATCCGGCCGCNGTTGCCGNTGATTGCTCCTCCGGTTTGGAAGGCAATGCCTGCAGGTGCAGCGTGCGCGGNTGCAGTGCCTCCATATAGGTTTCCGAACGGCCGATATAGATCATGCTGGTCTCCGGCATGGTGGTGAGCAGCNTGGTCATCGTGTGCTGCCATTCGGGCTCCATGCCTTCGAGCACTTCGTCGAAAACGACCCAGCGCGGCTTCACGAGCAGCAGGCGGGCAAAAGCGATTGCCTTCTGCTCATCGGCATCGAGAAGCTTGTCCCAGCGTGCGCGGCTATCAAGGCGGGCTACAAGCGAATGCAAGCCCGCAGCCTCAAGNGCGGCTTCGATGGCCGTCCTATCAAAGGCCTCGGGTTTTCCCGGGAAAGCGATNGCCTCGCGCAGCGTGCCGCCCGGTACATAGGCGACCTGGGGGATGAACAGAATGTCGTCAATCGGGGGCAGGCCGATCGTGCCCTTGCCGCAGGGCCAAAGGCCTGCCATGGCCTGGAAGAGCAGGCGGCGGTTCACGCTGTGATCGCCGTTGATCATGACCTTTTCCCCGGCCTTGATCACCACGTCCGTCTCACGCAAGCGGAAGCCGCCGCAATCATCGATCTCCTCGCCAAGCTTGGCGACGATGACGATATCCTTCAGCGTCAGCGTATCAGGTGCGGTTTTCTCATAGACGATGGAATCCTTCAAATCGAAGCCATCATCCATCTCCTGAAGCGCCTGNCGGAAGTCGGTGACACGCATCAATGTCGCGCGCCATTCGGCGATCGGGCCGAAATTCGCNACATACCAGCGCAANGCGGTATTGACCTGGTTGAACGCGCCGACCGACATCATCAGCTGCCCGAAGGTCAGGCCGCCGGAAAAATAAGCGGGCGCGGCGACGATGATCGGAATGACGATGACCAGCCAGCCATAGCCTGCCGAAACCCAGGTCAGGTTGGTATTGGCCATGGCGAGCCGCTTGATGACCGCGAGAACGTTGCTGATATCGTTGTTGATCCGCTTGCGCTCGTTCTCTTCGCCGCGCGCTACTGTGATCGCCGGCATATTTTCGTTGGCATGCATCAGCGCAAAGCGCAGCTCGGCTTCCTTGGAAAACCGGTCGGCATTGAGCTTGACGAGCTTGCGGCCGACGACCTGGCTCAATACCGAGGCCGATGCAGCATAAAAGATTGCCGCCCAGACCATATAGCCGGGGATGGTGAAGTTGTAGCCGCTGATCCGGAAGATGAANCCGCTCGAAAGCTCCCACAACACGCCGATGAAGCTGACGAGCAGAATGGTCGACTGCAGGAGGCCAAGGGCGAGGTTGGTCGTGCTTTCAGCGAGATTGCGAGAATCTTCGTGCAGGCGCTGGTCGGGATTAACGCCGAGGATGCCGATGGTGGAGAGTTTGAGNGCACGCTTGCGCTCCAGCCACTGATCGACGAGATCGCGCGAAAGACCTTCGCGCATGTAAAGNGCCGTCATCTGGTTCAGCCANGCCTGCAGCACGTTNAGCAGCAGCAGCGCACCGGCGATCATCGCGAAGACTTCGAGCTGGCGGAAAAACTCGCCAAGATCACGACGCTCGAGGGAATCGTAGAAAGGGGCGTTCCATTCGTTGAGGATCACCTGTCCATAGGCGGTCGCCAGGATGATGACCACCAGCAGGATCGCAAGCGCGACGACCTTGCCGCGGACCTGCGAATTCCAGAATGCGGAGAACATCACTCCAAGCCGATATGTCAGGCTGAGATCGTATCCCACCCGGTCCTGATTCTGGATGCCCTTCCCCCCTTTGACGTCAGTTTTCATTATTTTTTCCAAAATCGCCCATCACACCATTAATACCATGGGGGCGTNACTGGTCCATCAACAGATTCCACCACCCATAAAGAAAGCGTGATGGTTTGGACAGTTGTTCTTATTGACAGTTGATTCGCGGGCGCACTGGCGTTAATTATGATGTCTCGTGGTGATTTGGCCGGCCGGCTTGCAGCCACGTTAAATAAGTCGCTAAAGGGCCGCGTGCGGACCGGTAGCGATTCTTTCGCCGCCGGTTTTTTATTTTGATCGAGTTGACCGCAATGCCCATCAAAATCCCCGATACGCTGCCAGCCTTCGAAACCCTCGTCAACGAGGGCGTGAGGGTGATGACCGAAACGGTGGCGATCCGTCAGGATATCCGCCCGCTGCAGATCGGGCTGCTCAACCTCATGCCGAACAAGATCAAGACCGAAGTGCAGATGGCGCGCCTCGTCGGCGCTTCGCCGCTGCAGGTGGAATTCTCGCTGATCCGCGTCGGCAACCACAAGGCCAAGAATACGTCTGAAGAACATCTGCTCGCCTTCTACCAGACCTGGGAGGAAGTGAAGCACCGCAAGTTTGACGGCTTCATCATCACGGGCGCGCCAATCGAGACGCTGCCTTACGAGGACGTTACCTATTGGAAGGAAATGCAGCAGATTTTCGACTGGACGCAGACAAATGTCCACTCGACCATGAATGTCTGCTGGGGCGCGATGGCGGGGATCTATCATTTCCACGGCGTGCCGAAGTATGAGCTGAAGGAAAAGGCCTTCGGCGTTTACCGCCACCGCAATCTCAAGCCGTCTTCCGTTTATCTCAACGGTTTCTCCGACAATTTCGAGGTTCCGGTGTCGCGCTGGACCGAGGTGCGCCGGGCCGACATCGAGAAGATCGACGGCCTCGAGATCCTGATGGAATCGAGTGAGATGGGNGTCTGTCTCGTGCACGAGCCGAAGGGNCGNCGGCTNTATATNTTCAATCACGTCGAATANGATTCCACGTCTCTNTCGGACGAATATTTCCGCGACGTGAATGCCGGCGTGCCGATCAAAATGCCGCACAACTATTTCCCGCATAACGACCCGGCGATCGCGCCGCAGAACCGCTGGCGCAGCCATGCGCATCTGCTTTTCGGCAACTGGATCAACGAGATCTACCAGACGACATCCTACGATATCGAAGAGATCGGCTGGGACATCTGAGCGTCACCAGTCAGGTTTAGAAATGACGCCGTCGCATTTCTGCGACGGCGTTTTGTTTTCCGGCCTTGCCCGGTTGCGGTTTGCGGCGAATGGGGGCAGGTTCCGGTTCCTGAATCGTAGGGATGGAGTGAGCGTCGATCATGGCGGACAAATTGGAACGGGAAGTTTTCGGACAGACGAAGGACGGAGAGACCGTCCATCGTGTCGTCATCCGCGGCGGCGGACTGACGGTCAAGGTATTGAGCTGGGGCGCGGTCATCCAGGATGCGCGGCTGGAGGGTCATGACGCACCGCTCGTGCTCGGCTTCGAGGATTTCGAAGGCTATCTTGCTCATTCGCCCTTCTTCGGCGCGACGCCGGGACGCTGTGCAAACCGCATCGGCGACGGAAAGTTTTCGCTCGACGGCAAGAACTACCAGCTCGAACTGAACGAGAAGGGCGTCACGCATCTTCACGGCGGCAGCAACAATATCGGTACGCTCGTCTGGACGATCGTCGAGCACGAGAGCGACCGTGTCGTGCTGAAGATCGTCGATCCCGATGGCCGCGCCGGTTATCCCGGCAACTGCACGATCCAGGCGACCTATCGCGTGCATGGCAACGGCGAGCTTTCGGTCAACTACGAGACGGTGACGGATCAGCCGACGATCGCCAATGTCTGCCAGCACTCCTATTTCAATCTCGACGGCCGGGACGATGCACTGGCGCATGACATCATGATCGCCGCCGACCACTACCTGCCGACCAACGAGAAGCAGATACCGACCGGCGAGATCCGCTCCGTCGAGGGCACCGCGTTCGACTTCCGGGTGATGGCGCCGATGAAGCGTTTCGACGGTCAGGAGCAGGCGCTCTATGACCATAATTTCTGCTTCTCGCGCGAGCGCACGGCCAAGCGCTCGGTCGTGCTTGCCCGCAGCCTGCANTCCGGCGTCTCGCTGGAGGTNCGCACGACCGAGCCGGGCGTACAGTTCTATGCCGGTTTCAANCTCGGTGTGCCGGTGCCTGGTCTTGGCGGCCGCAAATATGGTCCTTTCGCCGGCTTTTGCCTCGAGACGCAGATCTGGCCTGACGCCCTCAACCATGCGGGTTTTCCGAACGCGGTTCTGCGTCCCGGTGAGGTGCTGCGGCAGGAAACGGACTACATCTTCACGAAGAGCTGAGCTCAGCCTTCCGGCCTAGATCAATGAAACCCTCGCGGTGTCTCGCGAGGGTTTTTCTTTTTCGGCGGAATGAATCTGCTTGCCGATTGGTTCTAAATAGGTTCTATTGTGTGTCTATGGATAGAACCAGTCTGATAGCGGAACTGAATGGCCGTGGGCTGCGCGACGAGGCGGCAACTGGACCGCTTTACAAGCGGCTGGCACAGGCGCTCACCGGTCTCATCCAGGAAGGTCTGCTGAAACCCGGAACAGCGCTGCCCGGCGAACGCGACCTGGCGGAAGCCCTGAAGCTTGGCCGGGTGACGGTTCGGACAGCCTATCGCGACCTCATGACATCGGGCGCGCTGGAATCGCGCCATGGCAGCGGCACTTTCGTTTCCAGCAGGGTGGAGCGCATGGAGCAGTCGTTGTGGCGGCTTTCCTCCTTCTCGGCGGACATGCGCTCGCGCGGGCGCTCGCCGGCGGCGAAGATCCTGTCGCGCACCATCAACAATCCCTCCCCGGAAGAATCCTTCCTGCTCGGTCTCGGTGTGGATGAGCCGGTTTTGCGGCTCGATCGCCTTCGTCTGGCCGACGGGCTGCCGCTTGCGATCGAACGCGCCGTCGTGCCGGTCAAATTTCTCGGCGAGGACGCCGGCGGCGAAGGCTCGCTCTATGATGCGCTTGCCCAGAGCGGCCACAAGCCAGTGCGCGCCATGCAGCGCCTGACCGCCGTCACGCTCGATCCTTCATCGGCGGCTATTCTTGCCGTGAAGGCCGGTGCGCCGGCGCTTCTGATCGAACGCGTTTCACGCCTGGAAGACCAGCGTGTCGTCGAATACACCCGCTCGCACTATCGTGGTGACGCCTATGACTTCGTTGCCGAATTGAGAATTGGAGATGACCTATGAGTGAGAACCAGTCGCTGATGCTGCAGGAAGCGGGCCAGTCGCCCGAGGTGGTCGCCACCCTGCTCGAAAAGGAAAAGCCGGCCTTTGCCGAAATCGCCCGGCTGTTCTCGTCCGCTCGCCCGAGCGTCGTGACGACGGCGGCGCGGGGTTCTTCCGACCATGCCGCGACCTTCTTCAAATATCTGTTCGAGATCACCTGCGGCGTGCCGGTCGCCTCGATCGGCCCGTCTATCGCCTCTGTTTATAACGCGCCCCTGCATCTGAAGGGCGGCATCCATTTCACCGTCTCACAGTCGGGCGCGAGCCCTGACATCGTGGCGCTGCAGGATGCGGCCAAGAAGGGCGGCGCAACGACGATTGCCGTGGTCAACGTCACNGACAGCCCCCTTGCGAACCAGGCCGATATCGTNCTCGGCCTCAANGCCGGCGCCGAAAAGAGCGTTGCAGCGACCAAGTCCTTCATTGCATCTGTCGCAGCCCTCACCGGNGTGACGGCTGCGATCGGCAGCAAGGCCGATCTGCAGGCGGCGCTCGAAAAACTGCCGGCCGCACTCGCTGCGACATCGGGCATCGATACGGCTGCTGCCGAGGAAGTTCTNTTCAACGCCGCCTCGCTCTATACCGGTGGCCGCGGCACGGCTTTCGCCATTGCTCTCGAAGCTGCGCTGAAGGCCAAGGAGACTGCCGGCCTTCATGCCGAAGCCTTCTCTCTTGCGGAACTGATGCACGGGCCGATGCGCCTGGTGCAGCCGGGCTTCCCGATTGTCGGCTTCGTGCCTGAAGATGCGGCCTTCGACAACAACGTGAAGGCCCTCGATCGGCTGCAGAAGCTCGGCGCTACCACCGTGCCCTTCTCGACGAAGCCTCTTGCCGGCGTTAATCTGCAGGTTCCGACGACCGGCAACGGTCTCGTTGATCCCCTGGTTTCGCTGCTCGTCTATTACCGTCTGATCGAGTCCGTCACGCGTCGCAAGGGTTTCGACCCCGACAAGCCGGCAAACCTGCTCAAGGTGACGGAGACCGTCTGATGCCCCACAAGATCTTCACCGGCGCTCGTATCTTCGATGGCGAACGCTTCCATGACGAGCGGGCGCTGATCGTCAAGGACGGACGCGTCGAGGCGATCGTCGGCCTGAATGATCTGCCCGAGGGCGATGTCGTGACGTTGGCAGGCGGCATATTGTCTGCCGGTTTCATCGATGCGCAAGTCAATGGCGGTGGCGGCCGCATGCTGAACGACGAGCCGTCGCCGAACTCGATGTACATGATTGCCGACGGACATCGGCCGTATGGAACGACGGCCCTGCTGCCGACGCTTATTACCGATACGACAGAAGCGACGGCTGCCGCGATCGCGGCGGCAAAGATTGCGGTGAAGACGAACCGGGGCGTTGCCGGCCTGCATCTCGAAGGTCCGCATCTGGCGCCGGCGCGCAAGGGTGCGCATCTCGCCGAGCTGATGCGTCCGGTCGAAGACAGGGATGTCAAATCCTTCATCGCCGCGCGCGAGGAAATCGGTACGCTGCTCGTCACCATGGCCGCGGAGCAGGTGACGGTTTCTCAGGTGCGTGAACTCAGCGAAGCCGGGGTCATCGTCAGCATCGGCCATTCCGACAGCACGAGTGAGGCAGCCGAAGCGCGTTTCGATGCGGGCGCACGTGGTGTCACGCATCTTTTCAACGCCATGAGCCAGCTGGCGCACCGCGCGCCGGGTCTTGTTGGTGCCGCGATCGATCATCCGTCCGTCTGGTGCGGCATCATTGCCGATGGACATCATGTCGATCCGAAGGCGTTGCGAACGGCACTGCGTGCCAAGCGCGGCGAAGGGAAGCTTTTCTTTGTGACCGATGCCATGTCGCTGGTCGGCTCCGAGATGGATACGTTCACGCTGAACGGCCGTACCGTGCGGCGCGAAAGGGGCGGTTTCTGCTCCAAACTCGTGCTGTCGGACGGCACGCTGGCGGGTTCGGATGTCGATATGGCTTCGACGATCCGTTACGGCGTCACCTATCTGGAGCTGACGCTTGCCGAGGCACTGAGGATGGCGACGCTGTATCCGGCGCGCTTCCTGAAGCTTGCCGATCGTGGTCAGCTTTCGCCGGGCGCGCGCGCTGATCTCGTGCATTTCACCGATGCGATAGAAGTGACGGCAACCTGGCTCAGCGGCGAAATGGCGTGAAGGAGAGTGGCCGATGACTGATATTACGGACGCCTATTTCTCCAATCTCATCGGCCGGCTTAAGGAGCTGAAGCGGGCGCTTGCCGCCCCGATGGCGCAGGCTGCCGCTGTAATCCTCGAGGCGGCCCGTGGCGACAAGCGCGTCTATGTCTTCGGCACCGGCCATTCGCATATGCTGGCGGAAGAGGTGCATTATCGGGCTGGTGGGCTTGCCTTCACGGTGCCCGTCCTCGTCGGCTCGGCCATGCTGCATGAGGGGGCGGTCATTAGCTCGGTCTATGAGCGCACGCAGGGCCTGGTGCGGCCGATGCTGGAGCGCTACGGCATGCAGCCGGGCGATGTCATCATCATCGCCTCCAATTCGGGTGTGAATGCCGCGCCGATCGAGGCGGCCGACTATGCGCGCGAGATCGGCGCAAAGGTGATAGCCATTACCTCGATCGCCTATTCGACGGCGATTGCCAATGGCCGCCGGCGGCTTGCCGATGTGGCCGACGTGGTTCTGGATAACGGGCTGCCGCCGGGTGACGCCGTCCTCGATCTCGAAGGCACGGGTCTTCGTGTCGGTCCGGTGTCTACGGCGGTCGGGGTGACGGTCATCAACGCCATCTTCGCAGATGTTGCTTCGCAGCTTTCGAAATCCGGTGACGCGCCCGTCTATCTCAGCGCCAATATGCCGGGTGCCGCTGAGATCAATCAGAAGCTGGTGAAGAAGTACCGGCCGCGTAATCCTCATCTCTGAGCAAATAGCCCGGCATGCTGCTGGTCTATTTGCTGTCTGGCCATCGGGCAAAAATGAAAACGGCCCGAAGCGGTTGCCTCAGGCCGTTTTAAACTCTGAAAACTGATGCAATCAGTCCTTGGCGCGCTCGACGTAGGAATTGTCTTCCGTCGCGATGACGACGCGGGTGCCGGCATCGATATGCGGCGGAACCGAGGTGCGGATGCCGTTCGAAAGCATGGCCGGCTTGTAGGAAGAAGAGGCCGTCTGGCCCTTGACGAC
>JGI25152J39213_1001139_pt1 | contig 12366 bp, 12 predicted proteins | sample AraplaMF_Col_mMS_FD_39213 | JGI IMG/M metagenome (IMG submission 39213)
GTGGCCGGGTTGGAGTTGACGAGGATGACGCGGTAGCCTTCCTCCTTCAGCGCCTTGCAGGCCTGGGTGCCGGAATAGTCGAATTCGCAAGCCTGGCCAATNACGATCGGTCCNGCGCCGATGATGAGGATCGATTTGATGTCTTGGCGCTTCGGCATGGGCGATATCCATTTCTAGCTGCGCAAAAAGCCGGCCAGGGTGGNAGGNCACCGGGTCGGGTCGCGCATTGAGGGTCTTTTCAGGCTAGAAGCGGCTTATAGGCAAATGTTTTTGCAAACGGAACCCCATAAATCAAGGAATCGACAGGAATCCGGATCGCCCTTTGGAAGCCTATTGCTGACCGGGCACGACGAGTGCGCGAATCTCGCCGCCGAGCGCCGGATTGGCGATCGCTTCGGGCGCCTGTTCCAGCGTGATCCGACGCGAAATCAGCTGCTCGACCCTGATTGCGCCCGACGCGATAAGATCGGCCGCACGCCCGTGTGTGAAAGGGTTGAGGAAGGAAGTGACGAGGCTCACCTCGCGGAACAGCAGGTCGAAGGGCTCGACCTCGATCTTTGCGCCTTGCGGCATGACGCCGAGGATGAGGGCAGTGCCTCCACGCCTTGCGAGCTTCGGCGCCTGCATCATGGTTTCCGGCACGCCAGCGCATTCGAAGACGACGTCGGCGCCGCCTGGCAGCAATCCGCCTTCGCCGGTAATGCCGCTGATTGGATCCTTCCACGATGGATCGAAGGTGGTAGTTGCGCCAAGTGTTTCAGCGAGCGTCCGTTTATCTGAGTTTCGGGTGACGAGGAGGACATGCGTCGCGCCGGCGAGCCGGGCAAGCTGGACGGTGAGAAGGCCGATTACACCGCCGCCGAGCACGATGACGGAAGCGCCGGTTTTAATATTGGCGAGATCGACGCCGTGGAGGCAGCAGGCGAGCGGCTCGCAAAAGGCGCCGTGCAGCGGATCGAGGCCAGGCGGCAGGGCGAAGGCCTGTTTCTGCGGCAGGATGACATAGTCGGCAAACCCGCCGTCTTTGTGGATGCCGATCGCCTGCAGGTTCCGGCAGAGATTGACCCGGCCGTTGTGGCATTCTTCGCAGCGACCGCAGGCGATATTGGGATCACCCGTTACGCGCATACCGGGGCGGAAACCGCTGACCTCGGAGCCGACTGCTTCGATGATGCCGGCGAATTCGTGGCCAAGGGTCACCGGTGGATGCGAGGGGAACTCGCCGAGGAAAAGATGGCGATCGGTGCCGCAGATGCCGCAGGCTTCGACGCGCACCAGCAGGTCATCCGGTCCGGGAACGGGCTTTTCGACCTCGCGCAGGAACAGCTTTCCGGTCGCTTCCAGGCGCACGGCTTTCATCGGCATTCTCCTCCAGGTCTCCTCATCATCAGGAAGCGGGAAAGCAGGAGTCGCGTCAAGCAGTTGCCGGCATTTCTTCAGCCGAAGCGCCGGCGGGCTTCCTCGGCAAAACTCCGGCTGACGGGAATCTGCGTGCCGTCGCGCGTGAGGATCAGGATCTTGCCGTTATCGCGTTTCAGGGCTTCAACATGGGCGTCGGCCACCCAATGTGACCTATGCACCTGGAGGCCTGGTGTCGCGTTGATCTCGCGCAGCGCGTCGGAAAAACGCAACAGCACCAGCTCGCGACCGCGGCTGGTAACGACCTCGGTATAGTGGTCCTGCACGGATAGACGCAGCAGGGCGCCGCGATTCTGCGGCTTCAACCGATCGAGGATCGAGCTTGATGAGGGTATTTCCGCCTTTGCCTGTTCGATCTGGCGATGCATGGTGAGATAGGTCAGGAAGCAGAAGAGGGCGCAGAGCGGCAGCGCGAAGAAGGCCCTGTAGAGGCTGCTTTCCAGCAGGACCGGATCGCCGCTGAAAATGTANTCGACGAGACCGATCGCAAAGCCGATCGGCAAGGCTGCGACCAGCGAGCCGATCATCATGCGCCAGAACATNCNNTCCAGCACCTTGCGCAGCAGNGNATCGGCAAGCACCGAAAACAGGATNGCGATCGACCATGCGGCAGCGTGCAGGATCAGCCAATAGGCGAAGCGCTTGNCGGCCGGCATGCTTTCCATCGTGCCGTAGGGGCCGGTCACCGCGAAGATCAAAACGACGGCGAGGAAGGTTCCCCAGAAGCGCGGAGAGCGCCAGAAAACCTGCAATTCGCGAAGCGTGGATTGCAAGGACGGGTGATCCACGAAGTTTCCTCGNCGTTTACGCCATCTTTGTTGAGAGGAACGCAGTCATGCCGGAAACAGGGGGCGATTTCAACCGGAGCCGACCATGACCCTCGAGCCATTGTTCAATGCGCCCCTTGCCATTCAGATCCACGTCCTTGCCGTCGTGCCGGCAGCAATCCTTGGCGCCTATCTGCTGGCCCGGCCGAAGGGCACGCCAAGGCACCGGCTGCTCGGCAAGGTCTGGACGGCGCTGATGGTGATCACGGCGCTCTCGAGCTTCTTCATCCACAGGATCAATCTGTTCCATGGCTTCAGCCCGATCCACCTTCTTTCCATCGCGGTGCTTGCTGGAAGCTGGCGGGCTATTCTGGCTGCACGGCGGCACGATATCCGTACGCATCGCCGGGTCGTATCGGGCATGTATTTCGGCGGCATCGTCGTTGCCGGCCTTGCCACTCTGCTGCCGGGCCGGTTGATGAATGCCGTCGCCTTTTCCGGCGACAGCTGGATGGCGGTAGCGGTGCTCGTGCTGGTCGCCGTTGCGGTCGTCGGTGCCATCCGGTTCGGGCCGCGCCGCAGCCGGGCGGCGTAAGGAGGCGGCTGGAATTCGTTCTCGCACCGGATATATAACTGACTCCTAAGAGCATGCTTCAATGCATAGCCGGGGAGATCGAAGATGGAATGGAAAGGCCGGCGTCAATCCGACAATATCGAGGATCGCCGCAGCGATCCGTCCGGTGGCGGCAATCCCTTTGGCCGCGGTGGCGGTTTCAGTTTTCCGTCGGGCGGCGGGGTTGGCCGTCGCGGTGGCGGGCTCAGCATCGGCACGATCATCTTTCTCGTCGTCATCTACCTGATCTTCAAGGCGATGGGTATCGACCTGATGCAGGTGATGGATGGCGGCGGTTCGGTCGGAGGTCCCGGTTACGAGCAAAGCCAATCGTCTCCGCAGGCGCCTGCCAATGACGAGATGACCGCCTTCGTGCGCACGGTTCTCGCCGAAACCGAAGATACATGGCATGGCATCTTCCAGTCGCAGGGCAAGGATTACGAAGAGCCGCGGCTTGTTCTCTTCTCCGGCCAGACGCAATCGGCCTGCGGTTTCGCATCGGCTGCGACCGGTCCGTTCTATTGCCCCGGCGATCACAAGGTTTATCTCGACACGGCCTTCTTCCAGCAGCTATCCGATCAGTTCGGCGCTTCAGGCGATTTTGCGGAGGCCTATGTGATCGCCCACGAGGTCGGCCATCACGTGCAGAACCTGCTCGGCATCCTGCCGAAATTCAATCAGGCACGCCAGAGCATGAGCGAGGCGGATGCGAACAAGATGTCGGTCCGCGTCGAGCTGCAGGCGGATTGCTTTGCCGGCATCTGGGGCAAGTTCACACAGCAGAAGGGCATTCTCGATGCCGGCGATCTCGAAGAGGCCTTGAACGCTGCGCAGCAGATCGGCGACGATACGCTGCAGAAGCGTTCGCAGGGCTATGTCGTGCCGGAGAGCTTCAACCACGGCACGTCGGCGCAGCGCGTGCGCTGGTTCAAGCGGGGCTTCGACAGCGGGCAGCTTTCGGCCTGCGATACTTTCTCCAACCCGATTTGAGCGGAATATCCGGCACCCTGCCTGCAGGCGGGGTGCCGGTACGCCGGGCAGCTTACTTTTCGCTGTCCATATGCTTGAGCTGGGCCTCCGGGTAGCGGGCGCCCTTGGCAGCCCCCTTCGGTACGGCGCGTTCGATGGCGGAGAGATCATCCTTGGTGAGCTCGACGGCCCGCGAACCGAGTGCTTCCGTCAGCCGGTCGCGGCGGCGGGCGCCGACCACCGGCACGATATCCGTGCCCTGCGCCGCCACCCAGGCGATTGCCACCTGCGCAACCGAGGCGCCCTTGAGGGTGGCGATCTTTCTCAGTTCCTCGACCAGGGCGAGATTTTCATCGATATTGCCTTCCTGGAAGCGCGGGCTGACGGCGCGGAAGTCACCTGCACCCTGCTGGCCTTTCTGCCAGTGGCCGCTGATGAGGCCGCGCGAGAGCACGCCATAAGCGGTGATGGAGATGCCGAGCTCGCGGGTAGCAGGCAGGATCTCATCCTCGATNCCGCGNGAGATCAGCGAATATTCGATCTGCAGGTCGGCAATCGGTGCGACGGCCGCAGCCCGGCGGATCGTATCGGCGCCGACTTCGGAGAGGCCGACATGGCGGACGTAGCCGGCCTTGATGAGATCGGAGATGGCACCCACCGTGTCCTCGATCGGCACGTTAGGATCGAGGCGAGCAGGGCGGTAGATATCGATATAGTCGACGCCCAGGCGCTGCAGCGTATAGGCAAGGAAGTTCTTCACGGCGATCGGGCGGGCGTCGTAGCCATTCCAGCCGCTGGAGGGATCGCGCAAGGCGCCGAACTTGACGCTGATGACGGCNTCTTCGCGCTTGCGGCCCTTGAGCGCTTCCCCAATCAGCATNTCATTATGGCCCATGCCATAGAAATCGCCTGTGTCGAGCAGATTGACGCCGGCATCGAGTGCTGCGTGGATGGTTGCTATGCTTTCGGCACGGTCGGACGGGCCGTACATGCCCGACATGCCCATGCAGCCGAGACCGATGGCCGAAACATCAGGACCGGTTTTTCCCAAACGATAGGTCTGCATCTTCTTCTCCTTCAGCGACGCCCCGATGGCGTCTTGGGATGCCGTTTTATAGCAGCCATGTTTGTGCGATAATCCGGATGGTATCGAACGGGCCGTACGGAAAAATGCACAATGGATGATCTTCCCCTCAGTGATCTGGATGCCTTTGCCGCGATTGCAAGAGAGCGCAGCTTTCGCTCCGCAGCCCGCAAGCGCGGGGTTTCCGCATCGTCGCTGAGCGATTCTCTGCGACGCCTCGAAGAGCGGCTCGGCGTCAGGCTTCTCAATCGCACGACGCGTTCCGTCACGCCGACGGCAGCCGGCCAGCGATTGCTTGAGAAGCTCTCTCCGGCGCTTTCGGAAGTGGCTGCCGCGCTCGGTCAGCTCGACAGTTTTCGCGATAGTCCGGCGGGCACGCTCAGGCTCAACGTGCCGAGCATTGTCGTCAAACTTTTCATGGCGGAACTCGCCGCCCGGTTTCTGACGCTCTACCCACAGATCACCCTGGAAATCATTGGCGAAGATACATTCATCGACGTGCTGGCCGCCGGCTTCGATGCCGGCATTCGCTATGACGAGCGGCTGGAACGGGACATGATTGCCGTGCCGATCGGTCCGCGCCGGCAGCGCTATGTGACGGCGGTCGCTCCCGCTTACCTGGAAAGGCGGGGCACACCGCAGCATCCACGGGATCTGCTGGAACATAGCTGCATTCGCCATCGCTTCATCAGCGGCGCTTCGCTTGCCTGGGAATTCGAAAGGGGTGACGAAACGCTCGTGATCGCGCCGTCCGGTCCCGTCATCGCCAATGCAGTGGAGATGGAAATCGAGGCCGCGCTTGCAGGTCTTGGTGTCATCCGCACCTTTGAAGAACTGCTCGCGCCGGGGATTGCGGAAGGCCGGCTGGTGCGGATCCTGAGTGAGTGGGACAGCGAATTTTCCGGCCCGTTTCTCTATTATCCGAGCCGCCGCCACATGCCCGCGCCATTGCGGGCCTTTGTGGACTTCGTGCGGGTGGAGCAGCGAAAAAGCGCGTGAATGATCTGTTTTGGCGGCTTCTCCATCAAAAACATTGAAATGTTCACGGATTGTTTCGGTCAATTCAATCGGCTATGTCATATATTCGGCGACGAGATCGTCTTTCCAGAAAATATCGGCTGTAGAGATGTCTTATGCTTGATCCGAAATTCGTTCGCCGCGGCCTTTTCCTGGTCTTCGTCATTCTCTTTCTGGATGTTATCGGCATCGCGATCATCATGCCGGTCCTGCCTGTCTATCTGGAGGAACTGACGGGCGGCACGGTCAGCGATGCAGCCGTCGACGGCGGCTGGCTGATGCTGATCTATTCGCTGATGCAGTTCCTGTTTGCGCCGCTGCTCGGAAACCTGAGCGACCGTTTCGGGCGACGTCCGATCCTGCTGCTTTCGGTGCTGACCTTCGCGTTCGACAATTTCATCTGCGCCATCGCCACCAGTTACTGGATGCTCTTCGTCGGCCGNGTGCTCGCCGGCATCAGCGGCGGCAGCTTCGCCACCTGCTCGGCCTATATTGCCGACATCAGCAATGAAGAGAACCGCGCCAAGAATTTCGGCCTGATCGGTATCGCCTTCGGTGTCGGTTTCACTGTCGGTCCNGTCATCGGCGGTTTCCTCGGCGAGTTCGGGCCGCGCGTGCCATTCTANGGTGCGGCCGCGCTTTCCTTCGTCAATTTCGTTGCCGCCTGTTTCCTGCTGCCGGAAACGCTCGAAGCGAAGAACCGCCGTACCTTCGAATGGAAGCGCGCAAACCCGCTCGGCGCTTTGCGGCAAATGCGGCACTATCCCGGGATCGGCTGGGTTTGCCTCGTGATGTTCCTGTTCTTCCTCGCCCATGCCGTCTATCCCTCGGTCTGGCCCTTCGTCTCGACCTTCCGCTATGGCTGGAGCGAAGGGCAGATCGGCCTGTCGCTCGGCATCTACGGCATCGGTGCGGCTGTCGTCATGGGGCTTGTCCTGCCGCGTGTCGTGCCCGTTCTCGGCGAATGGAAGACGGCGGTTCTCGGCCTCTGCTTCTCGATGGCGGCGCTTTCGGGCTACGCTTTCGCCTGGGAGGGCTGGGTCGTCTACACCGTGATCGTATTGACCGTCATGGAGAATGTCGCCGACCCGCCGTTGCGCAGCATCGCCGCCGGCAAGGTGCCCCCATCGGCACAAGGCGAGTTGCAGGGCGCGCTCACGAGTATCAGCAGCATCACGACGATCATCGGCCCGCTGATCTTCACGCAGATGTTCGGCTATTTCACCAAGCCGGATGCGCCGATCACCTTTGCCGGTGCGCCTTATCTGCTGGCCGCTTTCTTCATCATGGTTGCGGCGGTTGTATTTCTGACGCGTGTGAGGATAGCGAAAGCGCCGGCACAAGCCTTCAACGCGGCGGAATGATCCATCAAAAACAATGAAGCTGTGATGAATTTTTCAGCATCTGCTTGTTTTGGGGTAGTTCTTTGCGCTGCCTTGCTTTAAGCCAGCGTGATATTTTGCCGCACTGCGGCTCTCAATAATTCAATCTCAGGAACAGTGTCATGGACACGCCGATCGATGTGCGCGCCGTCGCGCCTGCAAAGGACAACCGTTGGTCTGCGCATTTTCGCGCCACGCTGATGCTCGGCGTGCCGCTGATCGGCGCCCANCTCGCGCAGTTCGGCATCGGCATGACCGACGTAATGATCGTCGGTCAGCTCGGAGCCGAGCATCTTGCCGCCATGGTGCTTTCTGCGCAGTTCCTGTTCACGATCCTGATTTTCGGTTCGGGCTTTGCGATTGCCGTTATTCCGATGGTGGCCCAGGCCTATGGCCGCGGCGATGTCGTGACCGTGCGCCGGTCGCTGCGCATGGGCATCTGGGTCGTCATCTGCTACTGGCTGCTGATGCAGCCTGCCTTCTATAACTCCGAGAGAATCCTGCGCTATTTCGGGCAGGAGCCTGAAGTGGCGAAGCTTGCCCATGGCTATATCATCATCGGCCAGCTCGGCGTGCTGCCGGGGCTGCTCTACAATGTCATGCGTGCGCTCGTCAGCGCCATCGGCAAGGCCGGCGTCATCCTCAACGTCACCATCGCCATGCTGGTGCTGAACGCGATCGGCGCCTATATCCTCGTGCTCGGCCATTTCGGCTTTCCGGTCATGGGGCTGGAGGGGGCCGCAATCGTGTCCGTCGTGGTGCAGACGGCGGGCTTCCTCTTCATCCTCTCCTATGTGCAGGGCAGGGAAGAGACGCGCCGCTATGAGATCTTCGTGCGCTTCTGGAAGCCGGACTGGCATGCCTTCTTCGAGGTCGTCCGCCTCGGTCTGCCGATCAGCATCACCATCCTGGCCGAAGTCAGCCTCTTCACGGCAGCCTCGCTGCTGATGGGCCGTATCGGTACGATCGAACTTGCCGCGCATGGTATCGCCCTGCAATGGGCTTCGATGGCCTTCATGATCCCGCTCGGACTCGGCCAGGCNGCAACCGTTCGTGTCGGCGTTGCGCACGGGCAGGGCGATCATGCCGGGCTGGTGNGGGCGGCTATCACAGTGCTCATCATTGCTGCCGCCGCGTCCATCATCGGCAGCATCATCTTTGCGGCCATACCGCAGGTTCTGGCGCGGCTCTTCCTTGATGTCAGCCTGCCGGAGGCGCCCGAGGTGCTGGCCTATGCCGGCCCGCTGATCGTCGTTGCCGGTCTCTTCCAGTTCGTCGATGGCCTGCAGGCAATCGCCAGCGGACTGCTGCGTGGACTGAAGGATGCGCGCGTGCCGATGGTCATGGCGCTGATTGCCTATTGGCCGATCGGCTTTTTCCTCGCCTGGGCCTTTGCCTTCCCGCTCGGCTTCGGCGGGCTTGGAATCTGGTATGGCTTTCTCGTCGGGCTGGCGGCCGCCGCCGCCATGCTCTGCGCCCGCTTCTATATTCTCGTACGCCGCGAGGGCGCGACGGCCGGGGCTTAAGCCGGCCGTCATATCTCAGCTGTCAGGCCGCAACCGGTTTGTAGCTGGCGATATCGGCGCGAATTCCGAGCCGCGCGAACATTTCCTGAGGATCGAAATTGGCCGCCTTGTGGGCTGCGGCAATGACTGCCCGAACGCGTTCGACGACGTCTGCGCTTTCCCATTCGGCAACAGTCACGAAATTGAATTCGCCGGGACCGGCAATCTGTTCCAGCACCGTATGATTGATGAAGCCGTCCTGTGCCTCCAGCACCTTGTGGGTCATCATCACATTGACGAGAAACTCCTCGCGCGCCGCAGCCGGCACGACGAATTTGTCTATCCTGTAGAAAGCTCCGCTCATCCAGTCTTCTCCTGCATCTGATGTGTTGCAGGCAGTTCTGTAATTCCTCAAGTTAAGTTGAGGTCAATACGCGGGCAAAGAAAAAAGGCCCGCATTGTGCGGGCCTTGATCTGATGTCAGCGTTCGGCGAGTGCCGGTTCGCCCTTCTTCTCGCGCACCATGTTGACGAAGCGGCGGAAGAGGTAGTGGCTGTCTTGCGGGCCGGGAGAGGCTTCCGGGTGGTGCTGGACGGAGAAGACCGACTTGCCGAGGACGCGCAATCCGCAATTTGTGCCGTCGAACAGCGATACGTGAGTCTCTTCAACGCCTTCGGGCAGCGACTTCGTGTCGACTGCAAAGCCGTGGTTCATGGAGACGATCTCGACCTTGCCGGTCGTGTGATCCTTGACCGGATGGTTGGCGCCGTGGTGGCCCTGGTGCATCTTCTCGGTCTTGGCACCGAGCGCAAGGCCCAGCATCTGGTGGCCGAGGCAGATGCCGAAGACGGGGATATCGGTCTTGATCAGATCCTTGATGACGGGAACGGCATATTCGCCTGTAGCTGCCGGATCGCCGGGGCCATTCGACAGGAAGATGCCGTCGGGCTGCAGGGCAAGCACGTCCTCGGCGCTCGTCGTTGCCGGCATGACGGTGACCTTGCAATCGAGACCGGCAAAGAGGCGCAGGATATTGCGCTTCACGCCGTAATCCAGGCAGACGACATGGTACTTCGTGTCGGCAGCGCCGAGTTCGCCATAGCCCTCGTCCCAGACCCAGGGGGTCTGCGACCACTGCGAAGACTGGCCAGACGAAGCGATCTTGGCGAGGTCGAGGCCTTCGAGACCGCTCCAGGCCTTGGCTTCGGCCTTCAGCGCTTCGACGTCGAAATTGCCGGAGGGCTCGTGAGCGATGACGGCGTTCGGCGAGCCGTTTTCGCGGATCCAGGCGGTCAGTGCGCGGGTGTCGATGCCGCAGAGGCCGATGATGCCGCGGGCCTTCAGCCAGGCGTCGAGATGCTTTGCGGCACGGTAGTTCGAAGGCTCGGTGATATCGGCCTTGAAGATGACGCCGACCGCGCCATTGCGTGCTGCCGGCGTCAGGTCTTCGATATCTTCGTCATTGGTGCCGATATTGCCGATATGCGGGAAGGTGAAGGTAACGATCTGGCCGAGATAGGAGGGGTCGGTGAGGATTTCCTCGTAGCCGGTGAGCGCCGTGTTGAAGACTGCCTCCGCCTGGATCTTGCCGGTTGCGCCGATACCCTTGCCTTCGATGACGGTGCCGTCGGCAAGAACGAGCAGGGCGGTCGGCTTTTCGGTTGTCCAGGGTGCTGTCGCGGTCATCTTCATCCCGTTTCCGGCGGGCTTGGCGTTCTGGCAACGCGAGCCGGCCATTTGATCTCGCAGGTGCAGGCGCGCGGCTTTGGCCGCGTTTGACGCCTGATCACGAATTTTGGTGCAGGTGGCGGTAGATAGCCACGCTCTCTGCCTAGGTCAATCTTTGTACTGCAGATTGCGGCACTTTTCCTGCCGATATTGCCGGGATTCTCGCAATTTATTTGATCCCACACATCAGCGTGGTTTATGAAAGCGCCATTCCAGAGCGGCGGGCCGGGAAACGGATTCGCCGCTTGAAGTTTTTGTTCAAGCATCGGCCTATCGGAAAAGCTCTCTCACACTTTTCGGCCCGGTGCTTCAGAAGGAGTAAAGATATGCTGCGCGATCAACTCGCCACCCAGCTCAAGGAAGCCATGAAGGCGAAGCAGATGGACCGTCTCGGCACCATCCGCCTCATCCGGGCCGCGATCAAGGATCGCGACATCGCCAATCGTGGCATCGGCAAGGAAGAGGCGGGCGATGACGAAGTGCTGCAGATCCTCGCCAAGATGGTGAAGCAGCGCGATGAGTCGGCGAAGATTTACGAAGAGAACGCCCGTCCCGAGCTTGCAGCCAAGGAGCGCGCAGAAATTGTCGTTATCCAGGATTTCATGCCGAAGCAGCTTTCCGACGATCAGGTGCGTGCCAATATCGCCGCCATCATCAAGGANGTCGGCGCTGAAGGGCCGAAGGACATGGGCAAGATCATGGCTGCTCTGAAGGAGCGCTATGCCGGCCAGATGGATTTCGCCAAGGCTTCCGGTACGGTCAAAGAGCTCTTGAAGTAAGACGTCTTGCCTGCGGTTGTTCTTCGACCGCAGGCCCAAGCACGGCTTCGGCGGCAGAATCGATGATGGCAAATTTCGCCGCCTGATAGTTCCAATATTCGAGTACGAAACCGCGCGAGAGCCAGAAGTCGCCCTTTCTCGGCGGCTCGGTCCAGCCCACGCTTCCCATCTCGGCGGCCTGTGNGAGCAGGCGNTTCAGATGTGTGTTGGAAATCATGAACTGGTCNCGAATCTCGCGCAGCGACACCGGACCGACGATGATGCGGTCGGCAGAACGCGGAAAGCCGGGCAGGCGCGATATCAGATAATCCATCACGAGGCCGCCGGAATTGGCCCAGTTGAAGAGATTGAAGGTAGCGCCCGGATCGCGCACAGCTTCGGTTTCGATGATCTTCTTGGCGATGAGCGGCTGCAGGCGGGCGATCAACGTGGGATCGGCCGTCAGATTTTCTGCGCGGCCGCCGCCATCCAGGCTATCCAGAATCATCAGGTGGGCGACCAGCCATTTGGTGAAATGGTGCTCCGCCGTTTCCGTCGGCTCAAGAAAGCGGGTGCGTTTGTCATCGCCCGGAATGGGGCGCAGAAAACGGTAGGCCAGCATTTCCTGCACGAAGGCGGCTGCCGTATTGCGGCTGGCGATCTTGTTCTGCATGACAAAATCGATGAAGCGGCCGGAATANAGGCCGCGCTTCTCATCACCAGGATAGCCGTANTAGAGAGCAAAACCTGTATGCGCCATCAGCCAGCGCTGCTGTGCTGCGAATATCGACGCAATACGCGGGCTGTCGCGATAAATCGCGAGCATTTCATTGGCACAATGAAGAATTGCAGCAAGAAAATTATCGTTGGCTGCAAGATTTTCTGCGGTGTAGGCCATAGCGCTGTCCAGGATTTCCGCGCATTCATTTGCCACGCCTATTGGAAGTGTCAATGCTTTTGTATTTCAGGGGTTAATTGGTAAGGTAAAGCTCAATAAAAGCTGCAGCGCATAAGCCCAAAATAAAGAAGGCAGGAGCTGGGGGCGCTCCTGCCTTCTTGCTCTTTGCTTCCGTCAGCGACGCAGGGTCGAAACCCAAGCCGGCGGGTATTTGCAAAGGCACCCT
>JGI25152J39213_1001157_pt1 | contig 12218 bp, 14 predicted proteins | sample AraplaMF_Col_mMS_FD_39213 | JGI IMG/M metagenome (IMG submission 39213)
GCCGAAGCCGATGGCTGAGGATCGTCGATGACAGCTTCGGCAACGAAACCGCCGTGGCCTGAGACCCGCCGATATTCTTTCGGCTGATTGTGCGTTCCGGGGTTTTATGCGTAAAACTTCGGAACGCATGTTTTGGGTGGAGTCTCCATGTTCAAGAAAATCCTGATCGCGAACCGGGGCGAGATCGCTTGCCGCGTCATCAAGACTGCGCGCAGCATGGGAATTGCGACGGTAGCCGTCTACTCGGATGCGGATCGGGATGCACTCCACGTGGAGATGGCTGACGAGGCCGTTCATATCGGTCCCGCTGCGGCGGCAGAAAGCTACCTCGTGGCGGACAAGATCATCGCTGCCTGCAAGCAGACGGGTGCAGAAGCGGTTCATCCCGGCTACGGCTTCCTCTCCGAGCGAGCGTCGTTTTGCGAAGCCCTGGAGAAGGAAGGCATTGTCTTCATCGGGCCGAAGCCGAAAGCCATCATGGCGATGGGCGACAAGATCGAGTCGAAGAAGTTCGCCAACGCCGCCAAGGTCTCCACCGTCCCCGGCTATCTCGGCGTCATAGAGGATGCGTCTCACGCGGAAAAGATCGCAGCCGAGATCGGTTACCCCGTCATGATCAAGGCCTCTGCCGGCGGCGGCGGCAAGGGCATGCGCATTGCCTGGAGCGAAGCGGAAGTCCGCGACGGCTTCGACCGAGCGCGTTCCGAGGCGAAGAGTTCCTTCGGCGACGATCGCGTATTCATCGAAAGATATGTTGTCGAGCCCCGCCACATCGAGATCCAGGTGCTCGCGGACGGGCACGGCAACGTCGTCTATCTCGGCGAACGCGAATGCTCCATCCAGCGCCGCAACCAGAAAGTCGTCGAAGAGGCTCCCTCGCCCTTCCTTGATGCCGAAACTCGCGCGGCCATGGGCGAGCAGTCGGTCGCGCTCGCCCGCGCCGTGGACTACCAAAGCGCCGGCACGGTGGAATTCATCGTCGATCGTGACCGCAATTTCTATTTTCTGGAAATGAACACGCGCCTGCAGGTCGAGCATCCGGTTACCGAACTGGTGACCGGTATCGACCTGGTCGAACAAATGATCCGTGTTGCAGCCGGTGAGAAGCTCCCTCTCGCGCAGAGCGACATAAAGCTGAACGGCTGGGCGATCGAGAGCCGGTTATATGCCGAGGATCCCTACCGAAACTTTCTTCCATCGATCGGGCGCCTAACGCGATATCGGCCACCCACCGAAGGCAAGTCCGGCAACACCATCGTGCGCAACGACACGGGCGTTTTCGAAGGTGCCGAGATTTCGATGTACTACGATCCGATGATCGCGAAGCTCTGCACCTGGGCCCCGACGCGTCTTGAAGCGATCGAGGCGATGGGCGAGGCACTCGACGGTTTCGTCGTCGACGGAATTGAACACAACGTCCCTTTCCTGGCCGCACTGATGAAGCACCCCCGCTGGCGCGAAGGGCGTCTGTCGACCGGTTTCATCGCGGAGGAATACCCTGATGGATTTGCGCCGATGGTACCGGACGCACATCAGCAAGCCACCCTCGCGGCCGTCGCTCTTTCTGCGTCTCTCGTTGAAGCCAACCGTCGGGAGCGCTTCGCCGATCGCTTGCGCGGCCCCTCCGGCGCGACCCGTGAGGACTGGACCGTCAGGCTGGGTGACAGTTACGTCGATGCACGTCTGGTCGATGGGCTCGTGACGATCCCGTTCGACATGGACATCGAGATTGGCGGCAAGATTTCCAATGTCGTCACCGACTGGAGACCTGGCGATTCCGTTTGGCGCGGCAAGGTCGCGGGCCAAAGCGTGATTGCGCAGATCCGCCCGGTTCTCAATGGCCTCCGGCTGGACTGGCAGGGAATATCGCTGAAAGCCAAGGTATTGACGCCCCGACATGCCGCACTCGATAAGCTGATGCCAGTGAAGCTTCCGCCGGATACGTCGAAGCTGCTGCTCTGCCCGATGCCTGGTCTCGTCGTTTCGATTGCCGTGGTCGAGGGCCAGGAAGTCAAAGCGGGCGAAACGCTTGCCGTGGTCGAAGCCATGAAAATGGAAAACGTGCTGCGCGCCGAGCGCGATTTGGTCGTCAGCAAGATCAACGCCAAGCCCGGAGAGAGCCTTGCCGTTGATGCCGTCATTCTCGAATTTGCCTGACGGACGCTAACGCCTCTTGCTGCCTCGCTGGTTAGGTTTTGTTAACGGCTGGCCGCCTATCGTGGCTCCACCGGCGGGATGCCCGGTGGAGGTAGCAAATGACGGCGCTGCAATCGGCGACCCTCTTGCTGGTCATAAATCTCGGCTTTCTCTGGCTTCTGATGCGAATCCCGCTGGGACGCAGAACCATTTGCCTCAGCCGGACCTACGGATGCTCCCCCGATAGACTCTGGAAAGCGATGAACCCCGCCGGTCCGGATGCATCCTGGCACCACTCGGTCATCAGCAGTCACGCTCTTGCCGATCGGCGCGGCGTGGTGGAACAGACCTACCGGCATCTCGACAAGAACGGCGCGCCATCCCGACGGCTACTTGCATTGGAACCGTTGCCATGGATGGCGAGCAATGCCCACGGCTTCCAGGCTCACATCATCGATGACAGCACGCTGGATCCCACATTCTGGGACAACTACCGGGAGCGCCGTATGATTCGACCGACACCCGATGGTGCGCTGCTGGAAATCGAACAGACCGACCGCTACCGTGGCTTGGCGTTCCTCTTGTTCCGCTATTTCGTCCTGCGCCGGGAAATGAAGGCGCTCGATGGATGGTTGAAAACAGGCGAGTCGCTGCCACAGGGCTACTTTGAGCGACCTCTGGTCCAAGGCGGTCTTGCGGTGTTGTCGACACTGCTGCTCTGGCCCTTCCTTGGGTTCGATGCAGGTGGCCTGATGCTCTCGACATTCCTGACTCTTGTCATTGTCTTCCATGAACTCGGGCATATGGCGGCCTACCGGATGTTCGGTCACGCATCCGTCAGGATGATCTTCGTGCCATTGCTGGGTGGCATCGCGGTCGGCGGAAGGCCCTACCGGTCGCTATTCGAGGTGGCGACCTGCGCCCTTATGGGTGCAGGAATGTCGGCTTTCCTTGTCCCGATCCTCGCGGTCGCCACGCAGCTCGCCGATGCCGGTCTGCTGCCCTTGGCGTCACGTGGACCTCTGCTCATCTTCCTGTTGATCCTCGGCGCTTTCAACCTGCTGAACCTGCTGCCGATGCACCGTTTCGACGGCGGCCAGGTGCTCCGGCAAATTTTCCGCACGCGAAGGTCGCAGATTGCGGCCAGTTTTGTTGTCACCCTATGCATTCTCGGCATCGGATTCGAGATCGGTTTGCCGGCGAACGTGCTAACCGCGGGCCTGCTCGTTTTCACGCTTGTTAGCCTCGTCAGCGGCGGCTCCGTGAAGCCGCGCCAGAAGCTCGAAGAGATGAAGGACGGCGAGCGCATGCTGGTTGCCTTCGGCCTCTACGCAGGCATCGCGGTGCATGGCTATGCCATTATTTTCGCAACTGAAAAGCTCTTTCTGACGCAGGTCGTATAGGGATTGGCGCAATCAGCCTATTCGAGGCGGAAACTCACGCCCACGGACAGTTTTCCCTTGAGCGGGCCGCGTCGTGCGTGCAAAGCTCCGCCCAATCAAATCAGTAGGAGCATCTGACATGGACGTTCGCGCCGCCGTTGCCGTACAGGCTGGAAAACCGCTTGAAGTGATGACCGTTCAGTTGGATGGACCGCGAGCCGGCGAAGTGCTGGTCGAGGTGAAAGCGACCGGCATCTGCCACACGGATGATTTCACCCTCTCGGGCGCCGATCCGGAAGGTCTGTTTCCGGCGATCCTCGGCCATGAGGGCGCCGGCATCGTCGTCGATGTCGGTCCAGGTGTGACCTCGGTGAAGAAGGGTGACCATGTCATTCCGCTCTACACGCCGGAATGCCGCGAATGCCCGTCCTGCCTGTCGCGCAAGACCAATCTGTGCACCGCCATCCGCTCGACACAGGGCCAGGGGCTCATGCCGGATGGCACTTCGCGCTTCTCGATCGGCAAGGACAAGATCCACCACTATATGGGCTGCTCAACCTTCGCCAACTACACGGTGCTGCCGGAGATCGCCGTCGCCAAGTCAATCCCGACGCACCCTTCGACAAGATCTGCTATATCGGCTGCGGCGTAACCACGGGCATCGGCGCCGTCATCAACACCGCCAAGGTGGAGATGGGCGCGACCGCGATCGTCTTCGGTCTCGGCGGCATCGGCCTTAACGTCATCCAGGGCCTCAGCCTCGCCGGCGCCGACATGATCATCGGCGTTGATCTCAACAACGACAAGAAGGCCTGGGGCGAGCGCTTCGGCATGACGCATTTCGTCAACCCGAAGGAGGTCGGCTCGTCAACATGACGAAGCGCCATGGCGACCTGATCGGCGGCGCCGATTACACCTTCGATTGCACCGGCAACACCAAGGTCATGCGCCAGGCGCTGGAAGCCAGCCACCGCGGCTGGGGCAAGTCCNTCATCATCGGCGTNGCCGGCGCCGGCCAGGANATCTCNACGCGTCCCTTCCAGCTCGTCACCGGCCGCAACTGGATGGGCACGGCCTTCGGCGGCGCCCGTGGCCGCACAGACGTGCCGAAGATCGTCGACTGGTACATGGAAGGCAAGATCCAGATCGACCCGATGATCACCCACACCATGCCGCTCGAAGACATCAACAAGGGCTTCGATCTCATGCACAAGGGTGAAAGCATCCGTGGCGTCGTGGTTTACTAATCGTCCATGGATCTGCTGAAGAACTGGAAATTGAAATTGAGATACGGAAAGCTGAAAACGGCTTTCCGCCATTTCACGTTATCGCCGACGGGGAAATCGCCGAGGCCAATCCGGATTTCGAGACCACCTTCGGCATGGCCGCCTTCTTTACTATCAAAGCGTGGGCTACCGACGGCGANGAAGCCANGGATATGGTCGTCAGCATAGGAAGACACGTCGGTTTCAATGCCACCGGCCGCATNTATCTTTACTCGACTGATCCGCAGCANCCTCCGCNNGACAAGCCATTTGCTTACGACTTGGATTTTCACCAATATAAGCGTGGCGACGANGATGTAGAGGAAGATNCACCTCTACCACATAGCGGCATTCATTGATTTATCTTGNCGAGAGCCGCCGCGCCATCCTTGCGAAATATCTATGAGGGCTCTGCGCTCATGTGTTCCATTATATCTATCTCTACNGGGGTTTTGTATCGATGACTGCGCCTAGCTACACAGTCGATCTCAAGGGTCTCGATGAGCTCTCCGCGCGAGAGCTCTACGACCTCCTGCGGATGCGTGTGGATGTCTTCGTCGTCGAGCAGAACTGCCCCTATCCGGAACTGGACGGCAAGGATATCGATGCCTTGCATCTGCGGCTCATGGAGGGCGGCGAACTGCTCGGCTCGACACGGCTCTTGAAGCCCTACNGTGCGCAAGATCCGGCAAAGGTCGGCCGCGTCGTCGTCTCTCCCGCTCATCGCGGCAAGCGACTTGGCGATGCGCTGATGAGCGAATCGATCGCGGCCTGCGAAAGGCTTTATCCGGCAAATCCGATTGCCCTCTCCGCGCAGGCGCATTTGAGCCGCTTCTATGAATCCTTCGGTTTCGTGAAAACCTCGGAGGAATATCTCGAAGACGGCATTCCCCATATCGATATGGTCCGTCCGCTGGCCACCGAGCCCGCTTGAGGATATCGCCATGATCTATGTCGATGCCGATGCCTGCCCCGTCAAACCCGAAATCCTGAAAGTGGCCGAACGCCTCGGAATGGAAGTGACCTTCGTCGCCAATTCGGGCCTGCGCCCATCCCGCGATCCGATGGTGCGCAACGTCATCGTCTCCAACGCCTTCGACGCTGCCGACAACTGGATTGCCGACAATACCGGCCCGACAGATGTCGTCGTCACGGCCGATGTGCCGCTTGCGGTCCGCTGTGTCGCCAAGGGCTCCTTCGTGACCGGTCCGACGGGCCGTGTCTTCGACGAAACGAATATCGGCATGGCAAGCGCCATGCGCGACCTCGGCGCGCATCTGCGTGAAACCGGTGAGAGCAAGGGCTACAACGCCGTCTTCAGCCCCAAGGACCGGTCGCGTTTTCTCGAAACGTTCGATCGTCTTTGCCGCCGCGCCAAGAACGCCTGACTTCATTCTCCGGGCGCTGGAATCGGGTGGCATGGCAGCTATGCCAATTCCTAGCTTGAAGTCAGCCGTTCCCTCGTCCATATGAAGTGCGACGCAGACGACTGCGGCGCTCGGGCCTGCCCGGGTCGCAAAAGTCGCGGGGACGGCCTCGCTCTTGATATGGAGAGTATGATGGCGTGGTTCCTGCTTTTTCTCGCTGGCCTTTTTGAATGCGGTTGGGCGATCGGTCTGAAATATACCGATGGCTTCACTCGTCCGATGCCGACGATCCTCACGGTCATTTCTATGGTAGTGAGTGTCATCTTGCTCGGTCTTGCCGTCAAAACCCTGCCGATCGGCACTGCCTACGCAATATGGACCGGTATCGGCACGGTCGGCACAGTCCTGCTCGGTGTATGGCTTCTGGGCGATGCGGCAAGCGCCTCGCGCCTGATCTGTATTGCCCTTATTGTTGCAGGCATCGCCGGTCTCAAGTTGACGGCCTGAAGGCAATCATCAGAAATAAACAGGGCCGCGGGAAGAAAACCCGTGGCCCAAACCAATGCCCTCAACCCGAAATTCCTTAACCCTCAAGCCTGGCGGCCGAGGGTTTGATTTTACCCGATCTTCTCAGGGGAGTACGATGCCTTCCAGCTTGGTGGCGAAGGCGCTCTCCCCGCATTTAAGCTGTAATTCGTTTCCTTTGCGGCCTTATCCGCAGTTGCCGGAAGTTTCGCGTCCGGATGGGAAACGATTGATCGATGCATCAACAAGACGTCGTATTCTTGACCATCAGCGAGCACGCTCTCGGCGTTTTTCGACGGGCTGCCTCCAAGGAGGTATGCAATGACAACAGGGACTTCGACAGTATTTCTGGCCGCAACAGCGGCAATCCTGGCCAGCATGTCGGATAGAACCGACGCTCATGAGACAGAGAGCGGCTGGACCTACCCACCTGCCTGTTGCAAGTCTGATCAACTACACCGGGATTGTGATGCCATTCCAACGCTGGATGTCAGGCCAGGGCATCGCGGTTTTTCCGTCTTTCTGCGTGCCGGAGATCATCCGCTTGCCACCAGACCGCATCTCTTTTTCATTCCGTACGGGGNTGAGATTCCGTCCGGAGACGGNCGTTATCANATCTGTCTTCANCCGACGGAAAACGACGTGAACTGCTTTTTTGCGCCTCCTGGCAATATCTAGACAGACGTCCGAATGTGGAAGCGCCTGCTAGGCGCTTCCACATCCAGGCCGAGGGCTAAGACGTCACGCTGATGCGTTTCGGTTATCGACGGACCATGCACCGGCGCCGGCAAAGAACAGGTAGAGGAAGATGAAGCAGAACAGCACCGCGCCGTCGCCCTGGTTGAGAGCCGGGAAGAAGCTGTGCGGCATATGCGCCATGAAATAGGCGATCGCCATTTCGCCCGACAGCAGGAAGGCNACCGGTCGTGTTGCGAAGCCGATGAGAATGAGGATACCGCCAAAGGTTTCCAGCAATGCNGCAATCAGGAATAAGGTGGACAGCGGNCCGTCGCCTTGGGCGGCCGGGAAGCCGAAAAGCTTCATCGTACCGTGCTCGATGAACAGAAGCGCGGTCATGATTCTGAGAGCGGCCAGACCATAGGGGCGGTAGGCAGATAGACGCTCGAAAGTTGACATAAAGACTCTCCTTAAGGGTGTACTGCCGAGCGTTATCGTGTCTCTATCGACGACTGAAGACACAATTTGCTGACAGGCGTTCACAACTTTGACTGTGGATAAACACTTGAATAGGCTATTTTATTCGATCATAGCGGAATGTTGTCGTGCTTCTTCCACGGATTGCTGAGGTCCTTGTTCTTCAACATCTTCAGCCCGCGCGCCAGCCGCCGCCGTGTCGAATGCGGCATGATCACCTCATCGACATAGCCGCGTTCAGCGGCCACGAAAGGTGACAGGAAACGGTCCTCGTACATCTTCGTGTGCGCAGCGATCTTTTCGGGATCGGCGATATCCTTGCGGAATATGATCTCGACAGCACCCTTGGCACCCATGACGGCGATCTGCGCCGTCGGCCAGGCATAGTTCAAATCGCCGCGCAAATGCTTGGATGCCATCACGTCATAAGCACCGCCGAAGGCCTTGCGGGTAATGACCGTCAGCTTCGGAACCGTTGCCTCCGCATAGGCAAAAAGCAGCTTGGCGCCGTGCTTGATGAGCCCGCCATATTCCTGTGCCGTGCCGGGCAGAAAACCCGGTACGTCGACGAAAGTGACGATCGGAATGTTGAAGCAGTCGCAGAAGCGCACGAAGCGCGCCGCCTTGCGCGAGGCGTCGCTGTCGAGCACGCCGGCAAGCACCATCGGCTGATTGGCGACGAAGCCGACCGTCGAACCCTCGATACGCCCGAAACCGCAGACGATATTCTTGGCAAAGCTCGCCTGGATCTCGAAGAAATCCCCCTCGTCCGCCACCTTCTGGATCAGTTCCTTGATGTCGTAGGGCTTGTTCGCATTGGCGGGGATCAGCGTGTCCAGCGAATTGTCCGCGTCTGTCACCGACTGGTACCATTCGATTTCCGGCACCGGCGACGTGTTCGACTGCGGCAGGAAGTCGATGAGGCGTCGCACCTGGCTGAGCGTATCGACATCATTGTCATAGGCGCCGTCGGCGATCGACGAGCGTGTCGTGTGCACGCTGGCGCCGCCGAGTTCCTCCGACGTCACGGTCTCGTTGGTGACCGTCTTGACCACATCGGGACCGGTGACGAACATGTAGGACGTGTCGCGCACCATGAAGATGAAGTCCGTCATGGCGGGCGAATAGACGTCGCCGCCGGCGCATGGTCCCATGATGACGGAGATCTGCGGAATGACACCGGAAGCCAGTACGTTACGCTGGAAGACCTCCGCATATCCGCCAAGCGCTGCGACCCCCTCCTGGATGCGCGCGCCGCCCGCATCATAGATGCCGATGATAGGGGCGCGGTTCTTCAGCGCCATATCCTGCACCTTGATGATCTTCTCGGCATGGGCTTCCGAGAGCGAGCCGCCGAAGACGGTGAAATCCTTGGCAAAGACGAAGACGGTCCGGCCGTTGACCGTGCCCCAGCCGGTCACCACGCCGTCGCCGGCGATGCGGCTCTTGTCCATGCCGAAATCGGTGGAGCGGTGCTCCACGAACATGTCGAACTCTTCGAAAGAGCCTTCGTCGAGGAAAAGATCGATGCGCTCGCGCGCCGTCAGCTTGCCGCGCTGGTGCTGCGCGTCGATACGCTGCTGGCCACCGCCGAGACGGGCAATACCGCGGCGGCGTTCGAGTTCTTCAAGAATATCCTTCATGATTTCCCCTCGCCGCTTGCAACGGCCGATTTTACAGCTCGGGCAATTCCAGCAAAACTGCGCAGCGGTTTTGCATGCGGAATTGCGTTAAAACAAAGAGATAGATCATTCCGGATTCGACGAGAAACGGAAATGATCTATCGCCCGCTNAGTGCGAAGGCGGAGCGCACGCGTGCCGCGATATCTTCCGCAAGAATTTGGTCCGCCAGATCAGGATCTGCGGTCAGGCTGNTGACCTCAAAGGATGTAACTGCAATGACGGATCCGTCCTCCACGGAAGCGGCATCGATACTGACCTTGGCGACGTTGCGGTCCTTCTGGAAGCCGAGACCCTTTGTGACAGAAACGATGCGAATCGTCAGCACCACGCGCGGCAGTTCGGTTGTGCGCACCGTTGCACGGATGGCCGCGTTGACGCGATCGTTGATGCCGGAGAGCAGCTCTGCCGACATGGTCGTGCTGGACAGCACCACGGCACTGCGCACGTCATAGACGGGCTTTTCCTGCTTCTTCGGCATAAGGCTGGCACAGGCCGTCAGCGCCACGCAAACAAGCGCCATCAGGCAAATTCTCGACCTCAGCCACGCCATTCCAAATTCCCGCAAATCCCCGTCCGGAGTCGCAGATTTGGTCATAAAGCCCATCAAAGCAATATGATTCAGGCTCTTAGCGCGAAAAAAACATCCGTTGCCGCTTTGAAATCCTCAAAACGCTTGGCCCGGCGCTGCTCGGCTTCTTCGTCGCTTCCCCAATGTTCGATGGTCCAGTCCTCATCGAGATGGGCGAGCGACCAGGCTTCGTCCGGCGTGATCGCGGTCTCGGCAATGGCAAGCGCCAGCAGCGCCGAACCGGTGATCGTCGTCATCGTGTGGAGAGCTGCGAGCNCGAGGGCACTGTCATGCCGGCGCAGTGCCGAGCCGAAGGCGGCGATCGCCTCGCGCGGCTGCTCATGATGCATCACGCCTTCGACAAGGATGAAGCGTGCGCCGAGATCGGCGGCTGCCCAGTCGAGCACCGGATCCCAGCGTGCCATCTGTCGTTCGACCAGCTTTTCCGGACCATCGGCGCGATAGCAGAGCAGATCGCTTGACGAAAAGCGCAGAATATCCTCGAAGACGGCCTGCGTGTCTGTCGCGACACCGTCGATCGCCGTGTTGACGAGGCGCGTTGCCGGCATCAGCGAGGGATCGATGACCTCGCGCTGTGCGTCCCATTCGGCGGCCACGAGCTTTGCCAGCGCTTCGCTCGGCACGGCCAGGATCTGGCGGGCCGGCGTGCGCACGGCCTTGCCGTCGAGCATGATGGCGAAACCGTCCTCATTCGGTTCGACGGAAACAGCCTGATAGAAACGCTTTGGCAGCGGCTTCTTCATCTGGATCTGCGCGCGGCGGATCGGATCGGGATGGCTCAGGTCTTCGGAAAGGTCGTTTAGCAGGTCGCGCATGGGCTCACCTCAGGAAAAATGGCGCAAGATCTCGTCAGGATGATAGGCGATCGCATCGGCGCCGTTGGCGATNAGCTCATCCACGCTGGCATATCCCCAGGCAACGCCGATCGCCTTGGCGCCGGCGGCCTTTGCCATCTGCATATCGTAAATCGCGTCACCAATGACAATGGTGTCGGTCGCGTCAATGCCGGTTTCGTCGCAGCATTCGCTCACCATGGCCGGATGCGGCTTGGAGGGGCAATCGTCGGCGGTGCGTGCAACGACGAAATGCTTGTCGAAGCCGTGCGTCTCCATCACGAGCTTCAGCCCGCGCCGGGACTTGCCGGTCACCGCACCGATCAGCAGATCCTCGCGCCCGGTAAGCGCATCGATCATCTCGCGAATGCCGGGAAAGAGCGGCTCGCGGTAGTCGAGATCCTGACGCACGACCGAAAACAGAGATTTGTAGTGTGCGGTCATGTCGACATCTTCCTGCTCGACATGCGGCTTGCCCTGCATGCGGGCAATGGCGATATCGAGCGTCAGGCCGATGATCGCCTTGGTCTCCTCGAAGCGCGGCTCGGGCTTGCCGAATTTTTCGAAGGTGCGGCGCATGGTTTCATGGATCAGCCCGGCACTGTCGACCAGTGTGCCGTCACAGTCAAAAAGCGCGAGTTTCATTCGTCGTCTCTCTCAGCCCCGGCAAGGTCGAGACCGAGCAGGTTCCATGTCTGTACCATGTGCGGTGGCAGCGGCGCACTGACGCGCAAGCGCCCGCCGGATGGGTGCGGGATATCGATATGGCGTGCGTGCAGATGCAGCTTCTTCTGGATGCCGCCGGGGAAATCCCAGTTTGGATCTTCGTCGTAATATTTCGGATCGCCGATGATCGGGTGGCCGATATGCAGCGCNTGGACNCGCAGCTGGTGGGTGCGCCCCGTATAGGGCTCCATCTCCAGCCAGGCCAGGTTCTGNGCCGCCGTCTCGCGCACGCGGTAGAAGGAAATCGCGTGATCGGCGCCCTCCTCGCCATGCTTGGCGATGCGCATGCGNTCNCCGTCGGCCGTCGGCTCCTTGACGAGCCAGGTCGAGATCCTGTCCTCGTGCTTGCGTGGCACGCCCTTGACCAGGGCCCAGTAGGTCTTCTTGGTATCGCGCTCGCGGAAGGCAGCCGTCAGCTTCTGCGCGGCACCGCGGGTGCGCGCAATCACGAGCACGCCCGACGTATCGCGGTCGAGGCGGTGAACGAGGCGCGGCTTCTCACCCTTCGGGCTGGTCCAGGCTTCGAGCATCTGGTCGATATGCCGGGCAACACCGGA
>JGI25152J39213_1001169_pt1 | contig 12131 bp, 12 predicted proteins | sample AraplaMF_Col_mMS_FD_39213 | JGI IMG/M metagenome (IMG submission 39213)
ATCTTCAAGATCGCCGGTGCGGCCTGCGATCGTGGTCTGTCGCTGAATGCTTGCGAGGCAGCAACGCGAAAAGCCAATGACCGCACCTTCACGATGGGTGTTGCGTTGGAGCCCTGTTCGCTGCCGCAAACGCGTCGCCACAATTTCGAGATCGGTCCCGACGATATGGAAATCGGCATGGGCATCCACGGCGAACCGGGCGTGATGCGTGAAAAGATGATGAGCGCCGATGCCGTGGTCGATGTCGTCATGGATCGCATATTCTCGGAAATGAAACCGGTGGCGGGGGACCGCGTTGCCGTTCTCGTCAACTCGTTCGGCGGCACGCCGTTGATGGAGCTCTATATTCTCTATCGACGGGTGGAACAGCGCCTGAGCGCAAAGGGGATCAAGATCGAAGCGAACTGGGTGGGGCATTATTGCACATCGCTCGACATGGTCGGCGCATCCATATCCATTCTGCATCTCGATCAGGAATTGACGGATCTGCTGCACCACCCCTGCGATACCGCGTTTCTGAGGGTCGTAAACTGAAAAGTAAAAGCATCCCAGGGAACTGGGCTGCATGAATTGGGAGGATACGCATGTCGGCAAACGCGGCCCGCCGCCTCAGCAGGATGTTTCACCGGATATCGGTGGCGATCTCGGCTGAGAAGGATCATCTCTCCGATCTGGATGGCGCGATCGGCGATGCCGACCACGGCATTACCATGTCGCTCGGCTTCCAGGCGGTGAATGGCGAACTGGCAAAGCAAGATCTCGATACAATATTGCCATCAGAGGTCTTTTCGCTTGCCGCATCCGCCTTTCTCGATGCCGTTGGCGCATCGACCGGCCCGCTCTATGCCACCGCCTTCCGCAAGGCCGCGCAGGCCCTGAAGCGGGACGAGACGCTTTCGATCGACTCTCAGGCCGCAATTGTCGAGGCCATGACATCAGGTATCCGGGATCGCGGCAAAGGCCAGCGCGGCGATAAGACCATGCTGGATGCCTGGATCCCGGCAACCGAAGCGGCAGCTGCCGCCCGCGACCGGCAGGCGACCGTCTCGGACATGTGGAACGACATTCTGGAAGCCGGTGATGCCGGCGCACGCTCGACCCGTTCGATGGTTGCGACCCGCGGGCGGGCGGCCCGCCTCGGCGAACGATCCCTTGGTCACGTCGATCCCGGCGCGGCATCGGCTGTCGTCATTATCAGGGCGATGAAGGAGACATTCACTGAAAACGAGCCGGCGGAATGATCCGCCGGCTCCCGTTCGCACTTTAGTCTGATTAGTTGCCAGTTGCCGCTGCCGCCTTTGCGATCACATCGGCAACCTTTTCCGGCTGAGATGCGAAGACAGCATGNCTTGCCTTGATCTCCGTCACCGTGCTGCCTGCCCGCTTTGCCATGTCGCGTTCGAGATCGGGATTGATCGAACGGTCTTCGGTGGCCACCACCGTCCAGCTTTTCTTGGCCTTCCAGGCAGGATCGCCAGCCTTGGCAGAGAAAGCCTCCTTGGAGGCGAAGACCTGTGACTTCGCGAGGAATGCCGCCTCGTCCTTCGGCAGGTCGGCGGCGAAGTCGTTCGCGAAGGCGGCCGGGTCGAGATAGAGATATTTTCCGTCCTTCGTCTCACGAATATTCATGCCGCCAGCCGGCTTGGAACTCGCCAGGCTGATGAGGCTTTCCCCTTTGTCCGGCTGGAAGGCCGCGACATAGACCAGGCCCGCCACATTGGGGCTGTTGCCGGCTTCGGTGATGACCATGCCGCCATAGCTATGGCCGACGAGCAGGGTTGGGCCGTCCTGCAGGTCCAGTACTCGGTTGGTGGCGGCGACGTCATCGGCAAGCGAGGTGATTGGCTCCTGGACGATGGTGACGTTGAAGCCGCGTTTTTCGAGAATTTCAGTCGCCTGGCGCCAGCCGGAACCATCGGCAAGAGCGCCGTGGACGATGACGATGTTCTTCACCTCTGCTGCCTGGGCGGTGAAAGCGATGACGCTGGTGGCGAAGGCGATGGCGAGTGTGGAAAAATACTTGTATTTCATGGTGTTTATTCCTGTTGTTCAAGTTAAACGGGAGTAGGAAGTTCAGCCGAAGGTAAAGGCGTAGGCCTGGACGCCGGGATCGAGGAAACGGATCTCGAAGTTGCGTGCTTCCACGGCACCGGACTGGCGCACGAGCTGGTAGAGTTTGGTTGAGGTCACCGTGCCGTTTCCATCGGCATCGATATCGCTGCCGTGGTCGGCACCTGGCGCCTTGCCGTCGACCGTCACCTGAAAGCGGATCGGTTTGCCGTCAGTCGCTGGGCCAAGAACGAGATGCAGGTCGCGGGCGCTGAAGCGGTAGGCGATGCCGCCGCCTGACTGATCGAGGGTCGCCTCTTCGGCGCCGACAGTCCATTTGCCCGAAAGACCCCACTGGTTGAGCCCAGGCTGCTTGACCGAATAGTCCCTGCTGGCATCGGCGCGCATGCTCTCATTGGAGGCAAAGCCGGTGGCCTGCTGATAGCCGATATAGGTCTCGCCGGAGCCGATGTCCTTCAGGTCCGGGCTCATCTCGGCACCTTTCGCATCCGGCACGACCGGTGCGCTTGTTGCCNTCTCGCTGCCGGCTTCGCGCAACAGATCCTGGATCGCCTGCTCGGTCTGNCGGTAGTTGCCTTCGCCGAAGTGATGTTCGCGGATCTGGCCCTTGGCATCGATCAGGTAATGAGCCGGCCAGTAGCTGTTATCGAAGGCGCGCCAGATCTTGTAGTCGTTGTCGATTGCGACCGGATAGCCGATATTGAAGTCGCCAATGGCCTTTTTGACATTGTCGATCTTCTTTTCGAAGGCAAATTCCGGGGCATGCACGCCGATAACAACAAGGCCCTGTTCTTTGTATTTTTCAGCCCAGGCGCGGACATAGGGGATAGTGCGGATGCAGTTGATGCAGGAATAGGTCCAGAAATCGACGAGTACGACCTTGCCGCGGAGTTGTTCCATAGTCAGCGGCGGCGAGTTCAGCCATTCGACGGCACCGTCCAGCGATGGCGCCCGACCTTCGACNGGCAGATCGCTATGGAAAGGTTTCGCATCGGCAAGACCGATCGCCTTGTCGTTGCTCGCGACTTCGGACGATCCTCCATCGGTTGGCTTCACATTCACCCTGTCGAGAANGGCCTGCTCGAAGGATGCGGTGCTGGCATAGGAAAGCTGCGAAAGCAGGCCAGTGTCGAGACCGAGTGCAATGACAGCGACGCCTGCGAGTACGGCAGCGCCGAGGCCCTGACGAATGCGCTCGCTGACGCCAAGCGACTTCTTCATGCCGGCAAAGATCTTGCCGCCGACTGAGAGTGCAANAGCCAGCGAAGTGGCGGCGCCAGCGGCATAGGCAAGCAGCAGGAACGTCGTCTGCAGGTTCGCGCCCTGGAGTGCGGCGCCGGTCAGTACGAGACCGAGGATTGGCCCGGCGCAGGGCGCCCANAGCAGACCGGTCGCGACGCCGAGAACGAGCGCGCTCGCCACAGTCGGCGCAGCACCGGTCTTGCCGGAAGCGTTCAGCAGGCGGTTGCCGAAATCGACGACAGGCTGGGTGATGANGCTTGCGATACGGGGCGAAAGAAGACTGATGCCAAAGATGGCAAGCAGGGTCAGCGCGGCAAGGCGGCCATATTCATTGGCGTTGATCGCCCAGCTGCCGCCAACTGCCGCAAGNGTCGCTACCANCGCGAATGTTGCGGCCATGCCGATCAGCATGGGCAGCGTGCTGCGCACGAATGGCTGTCCGGCACGGGCAAAGACGAAGGGNAGAATGGGGAGAATGCAGGGGCTGAATATGGTCAGCGCCCCTCCAAGATAAGCAATGATAAGAAGTGTCATCGTCGTTTCCTTTGAAACCGGGTGATCGGACTCTGGACGGCGATGCGGCCCGATCAGCAACGTGGCTATCTGGTCGAGGCGATGTATCTCGGATGTGTCTGGTTTTATGGCAATGTGTACCGAAGTGTAGGAAGCGCAAAGATGAGGGCTACGCTATCTTCCCGCATCATGTCTCGCCGATCGAACCTTCTTTTGGGAGAGCGTGGCCGAGCAGGTAGGATCACATGACGATCAGTCCGGAGAATATAAAGCTGAAGCGGGTTTATGCGGCCAAAGCTGCCGCGGATGGCGCCCGCCTGCTTGTCGATCGCATCTGGCCGCGCGGCCTCAGCAAAGACCGCGCTGCTCTCGATGCCTGGCTGAAGGATATCGCACCCAGCACCGAGTTGCGCCACTGGTTCAATCATGAGCCCGATCGCTGGGAGGAGTTCTGCAAGCGCTACATCGTCGAGCTTCAGCAAAAGGAGGAAGAGGTAGATCAGGTGCTCGGTTTCGCAGAAAAAGGCACGGTCACCCTGCTTTATGCCGCCCGCGATGATGAGCACAACAATGCCGTCGTGCTTCGTGATTTCCTCATCAAACGGATTTTCGATTAGGAAGGCAGCCATTGTATCAGAACGTATCCGGAAGCCCGGATGCTACATCCGCATGCAATTGAAGCGGATACCGAAACATCGGGGATACATGCGAGCTGTTTTCTCCTTGCCATCAACTTGAAACGGAGAAAGCCAATGTCCAGCGAAATCAATATTCAGCGTCGTCGTTTTTTCGGTGTTGCGGCCATGACCATGGCTGCCGTCGAGTTTGGCCTGACCAGCGCCGCCGGCGCCCAGTCACAGGTGACCGCGCCCGCCGTCACGCCAGGTTCGAATACGTCCTTTGCACCGCTGAAGCAGATCAAGGCTGGCGTATTGAATGTCGGCTACGCTGAAGCCGGTCCCGCAAATGGTCCGGTTGTCCTGCTGCTCCATGGCTGGCCCTACGACATCTACAGCTACGTCGATGTAGCGCCTGCGCTCGCCGATGCCGGCTACCGGGTACTGATCCCCTATCTGCGCGGCTATGGCACAACCGAATTCCTCTCCGCGAAGACACCGCGCAACGGTCAGCAGGCTGCCATCGCCATCGATATCATCGCCTTCATGGATGCTTTGAAGATCGAGCGTGCCGTGATCGGCGGCTATGACTGGGGCGGCCGCACTGCGGACATCCTGGCCGCCGTCTGGCCGGAGCGCTGCAAGGGTTTGGTCTCTGTCAGCGGCTATCTGATCGGCAGCCAGGAAGCCAACAAGAAGCCGCTTCCGCCGCAGGCCGAGTTGTCCTGGTGGTACCAGTTCTATTTCGCTACGGAACGTGGCCGCGAGGGCTACGAAGCCAACCGGCATGATTTCGCGAAGCTGATCTGGAAGCTCGCTTCGCCGCAGTGGAAATTTGATGACGCAACTTTCGATCGAACCGCCAAGGCATTCGAAAACCCGGATCATGTCGCGATCACCATCCACAACTACCGCTGGCGGCTTGGCCTTGCCAATGGCGAAAAGAAGTATGACGCGTTGGAAAAGAAACTTGCCGCCTTCCCGGTCATCACAGTGCCGACCATCACCATGGAGGGCGACGCCAATGGCGCGCCGCATCCGGACCCTTCTGCCTATGCCAAGAAGTTCACCGGCAGATATGAGCATCGCACCATCACCGGCGGCATCGGCCACAACCTGCCGCAAGAAGCACCGCAGGCCTTTGCCCAGGCCATCCTGGATGTCGATCGCTTCTAAAGTCAGCCTTTGCTGCCGCGGACGGAATTCCCTGTTTCGCGGCAGCCAATTCAGAGTCAAAACAGGAAGCAGTGAGTCTGCGTTAAGATAAAAATTCTGCTGGCGCCAACAGATAGAGGATCCGAAAGTCCTGACATGGAGCATATCGACCATATCCTGATCGTCGATGACGATCGTGAAATCCGTGAGCTGGTTTCGAGCTATCTGAAGAAGAACGGTCTTCGGGCGTCAGTCGCGGCCGATGGCCGCCAGATGCGCAGTTTTCTCGAAGGCAATACGGTCGATCTCATCGTGCTCGACGTCATGATGCCGGGTGACGACGGGCTCGTGCTCTGCCGCGAGCTGCGTGCTGGTAAGCATAAGGCTACGCCTATCCTGATGCTGACGGCCAGGAGCGACGAGATGGATCGCATCATCGGGCTGGAGATGGGTGCCGACGATTATCTGCCGAAACCCTTCGCAGCGCGCGAATTGCTGGCGCGCATCAAGGCTGTGCTGCGACGCACGCGCGCTCTGCCTCCGAACCTGCAGATCTCGGAGGCGGGGCAATGGCTTCGTTTCGGCGACTGGCGTCTCGATACTGTCGGCCGGCATCTTCTCGACNGGCAGGGAACGGAGATTGCGCTCAGCGGCGCCGAATATCGTCTGCTGCGCGTCTTCATCGATCATCCTCAGCGGGTGCTCAACCGCGATCAGCTCTTGAACCTGACCCAGGGCCGCGATGCGGAGCTCTTCGACCGCTCGATCGACCTTCTGGTCAGCCGCGTGCGTCAGCGATTGGGCGATGACGCACGCGAGCCGACCTATATCAAGACGGTGCGCAGCGAGGGTTACGTCTTTTCCGTTCCGGTGGAGATTGAAGAGGCGAGGTCATGAGTGCGAGCGGGGGGCTTCGCTTCGGGTTTTGGCCCAGCACGCTGAGGGCCCGGCTTTTCCTTATCCTGCTCTTCGGCCTGGCGATTGCCTACGGCCTCTCATTCACGGTGCTCTTCGTCGAGCGTTCCATGTCGGCCAAGGCCGTCATGCTTGGTACGCTGGAGAGTGACGTTGCGACCTCGATTGCGGTACTCGATCGCTTGCCGGCGGATCAGCGGGGCGACCTGCTCGACCGCCTGAGTCGCGGCAATTATCGTTTCGAACTTGGGCCGGGTCTGCCGGGCGTGCCCGATAACTCCAGCAAGGGCAAGGAAATCGGCGGCAGGATCGAAGAGGCGATCGGGGGTACTTATCCGATCCGCATGGAATCCATCCCAGGCGACATTAGCCGCCTGCAGGCGCATCTGACGCTGAGTGATGGAAGTCCCCTGACGATTGACATCACGCCGCGCCCGCCCATGCCCATTGCGGCATGGCTTCCCTACGTGCTTGCCATCCAGATGGCGCTGCTTGTGCTCTGCACATGGTTTGCCGTGCGCCAGGCGATCCGCCCGCTTGGCGCTCTTGCCGCGGCGGCAGATGAACTTGACCCGAACAAGAAGGGGCCGCCGCTCAGTGAGCGCGGGCCGAGCGAGGTTGCCCATGCGGCTCGCGCCTTCAACGCCATGCGGGAGCGAATTGCGCACTATCTCGAGGAGCGTGTGCAGATACTGGCCGCAATCTCCCACGACCTGCAAACGCCGATCACCCGCATGCGGCTGCGCGCCGACATGGCAGATGAGTCCCCCGAGAAGGACAAGCTGGTCCGCGATCTCGGCGAAATCGAACGCCTGGTGCAGGACGGAATCGCCTATGCCCGCAGCGCCCACGGCAGTGGTGAAAAGTTTTCGCGCATTGATCTCTCGTCCTTCATCGATAGCATCGCCTACGACTATCAGGACATGGACAAAGACGTCAGTGTGGTCGGTTTGGTGCAGGGCGTCGCATCGACCAAGCCACATGCGTTGCGTCGTATTCTGACGAATTTTATCGACAACGCCCTGAAATTTGCTGGGGCCGCCGAAATCGGCGTCGAGCGAAACGGTGAAGAGGCGATCGTTATCACCGTGACGGACCGTGGCCCCGGCATTCCAGAGGCTATGCTCGAGGCTGCAATGCAGCCCTTCTTCCGGCTGGAGCAATCGCGCAATCGCGAGACAGGCGGCACCGGACTCGGTCTTGCCATCGCCCAGCAGCTGGCTGCCGCGATCGGTGGTTCAGTGCGGTTGTATAACCGCGAGGGCGGCGGATTGGCCGCCGAGGTCACCATCCGCGCCAACTGAATTTTTCGCTGTTTTGTATGCGAAAATGTCCAGATCGATCTGCGCTACGCTTTGATACAGTTCGGCCGATTTCGGAAACATAGTGGATACGTCAAACCGTCAAAACCACTCCGTCACCAGATGTCGCAACTCGCGACACGAAATCGAGGAGTGCTCTCATGACGACGATTGAAAAGGTTCTTTATACCGGCAAGACCCACACGACAGGCGGCCGTGACGGCTCCGCCCGCAGCAGTGACGCGCAGCTCGACGTGAAGCTTTCGCCTCCGGGCAGCGCCCATGCCGGCACCAATCCCGAACAGCTCTTTGCTGCCGGCTGGTCCGCCTGCTTCATCGGCGCGATGGGCCTTGCTGCCGGTAAGCGGAAGCTGAGGCTTCCGGCCGATATCGCTGTCGATGCGGAAGTCGATCTCGGCATGACGGGCGACGCCTATTTCCTGCAGGCTCGTCTCAACATCAGCCTGCCGGGTCTGGAGCCCGAGGTCGCCCGAGCGCTGGTCGAAGAGGCTCATCAGACCTGCCCTTATTCGAAGGCGACGCGCGGCAACATCAATGTCGAGCTGAACCTCGTCTAGGGTTACTGATAACAGAAGGCGCAGTCCGGCTGCGCCGATGGAGGCTTCGATGAAAAGGATCATCATTGTCATTCTGGGAGCAGCGGTTTTCGCAGCACCCTGTATTTATGACGTGTTCTCTGATGAGCCGTCGGCACTATACGGACTACTTGCTGCGACCTCGGGAATGTCTGGTTCCCTGTAGGCCGGTCTAAGTTCGATATCGCGGAAGGCAATGATCAAGGCACCGGCCGGTAGGCGGGTGCCTTTATTTTTATGCATGCTTGCGGTTCGACGCCGTCGCGTCGCGCCGGCAATTTCAATCTTGATTTTAATACGGTCGTACGTATTATAGCAGCCATGGCAAAGCACTCACACCGAAACACAATTCTTGAAGCGGGCCGCAAGGTCATGTTCCGCAAGGGCTACATTGGCGCAGGCGTTCGCGACATCGTTGCCGAGGCGGGCGTGCCGCAGGGCTCGTTTACCAACCACTTCCGTTCCAAAGAGGAATTCACGAAGGAGGTGCTCGATCTCTATTTTCGGGATCTTCAGTGTGCCATCGAGACGGCGCTGGGGGATGTGAGGCTGAGGCCACGCCAGCGCATCGAGAAATACCTCGATATCATCACCGGCCGTCTGGCTGCCGATGGTTTCAGTCGTGGCTGCCTCATCGGCGATCTCAGCCTGGAGGCGGCGCCGCAGAGCGAGATGCTGCGCACGCGGCTCGCGGAAATTTTTGGCGAATGGAGCGCGCCATTTACGGCTTGCATTGCCGAAGGACAGGCCTCCGGAGAGATCGATGATGCGATCGGTTCGGAAGATCTGGCCGAATTCCTCCTTGCTTCATGGGAAGGTGCGATCCTGCGCATGAAAGTATCGCGGGATGCCCAGCCCTTGGAGCGGTTCAAGAAGATCGTTTTTGCCACCGTGTTCAAGGATCACACCCATGAGACATGATATCAGTCTGCCGCGCGTGCCGGTGCTCGATTCCGAAATGGCATATCGCGAGGCCGGCAGGACGGACGGCCCTGTCGTCCTGCTTCTGCATGGCAATCCCACGTCGTCCTATATCTGGCGCAATATCATTCCGCTTATCGCCGAGGCCGCTCATTGCATTGCCCCCGACCTGATCGGCTTCGGACAATCGGGCAAGCCGGACATTGCCTATCGCTTCGAGGATCATGCGCGTTACCTCGATGCGTTCATCGCGACGATGGGCATTAAGTCGGCCTATCTCGTCGCCCAGGATTGGGGAAGCGGGCTGGCACTCCATCTCGCCGCCCGCCGTCCCGACTTCGTTCGTGGCCTGGCCTTCATGGAGTTCATCCGGCCGATACCGACCTGGGACGAATTCCTGCAGAACAGTGCCGAGCGTGAGATATTTCGCAAGTTTCGCACGCCGGGAGAGGGCGAAGAACTCATCCTGAGGGAAAATATCTTCGTTGAAGGCGTGCTTCCCGGCGCAACCTCCCGCCAACTCAGCGAGGAGGAGATGGCCGTCTATCGAGCGCCGTTCCCCACACCGGCCTCGCGTCGGCCAACCTGGCGATTTCCGAATGAACTGCCGATTGCCGGTGAGCCGGCGGATGTCTATGCAAGCATGGAAAAAGCACATGAGGCTTTGGCGGCATCGACCTATCCGAAGCTCCTCTTTGCTGGAGATCCGGGTGCGCTCATTCCGTTGGCGGTTGCCGAGGATTTTGCGAGACGTCTGCACAATTGCCGGCTGGTGAAGTTGGGGTCTGGCCTGCACTATCTGCAGGAGGACCACCCCGAAATCATCGGCGAGACCGTTGCCCAGTTTATCGCCGAAATCGAGGCCGAAAGCCTCGTCGCTTGAGGACTGCCATAGCCTGCCGAGATTAGAGAACGAAGCACGATCTCCAGCTTCGTTCTCTTCTTTAGCTATATCGGCTAAACAGTTGCCTAATGTGCTCTTTTAGCCGGCCGAACGGTGCGTTGTTCGATCCGCCCCGCAATGGAGAAAATCAACACTTCGACATCGGCGTCGATCGTCGACCCATCCAGCAGCCGGACGACGTCATCTATCCCCGATACCGGATGGCCGGCGATTGCAAGCAGATAGTCGCCTTCACGAAGGCCAGCTCTCGCGGCAGGACCACCATCTTCGACGCGGCGCAGGCGGACCGTTGTCCGTTGCGGAAGGCCGGCTTCAAGTGCAATGCGCCGATGCAGATCGACCGTATCGGCGGCGATACCGATATATCCGCGGCGGACCTCGCCGAAACGCAGGATTTCGGACACGACATGTTTGGCGGTGTTCGAGGCGACTGCAAAGGCGATGCTCTGTGCGCCTTGTATCACTGCGGTATTGACGCCGATGACCTCACCCGACGAAGAGACCAGCGGACCGCCGGAATTGCCGGGGTTCAGCGCTGCATCCGTCTGGATGATATCTTCCATCAGGCGACCGCTCGCGGCGCGCATCGAGCGTCCGAGGGCAGAAACGACGCCGGCAGTGACGGTCCATTCGAAGCCAAGCGGATTGCCGATGGCGACAGCGATATGCCCGCGCTTCAGTTTCTTCGAGTCGGCAAGCTGCGCCCAGGCGCCGGACCAGTCGTTGGCCCGGATCAGAGCAAGGTCGGTATCTTCATCCCGGCCAAGCACCCGGCCCTCGACGACCGTACCGTCAGGTGTCTTGATGGTGACGGCTTTGCATCGCCGACGACGTGATTGTTGGTAACGATGAGACCGTCGGGCGAGATGGCAAAGCCGGAACCATGCCCTGCTCGTCCGCCAATGCGCTCGATACGGCTGACCGCCGGACCGACCATGTCGACGGTATTCGACACCGTTTCGGAATAGGCATCCAGCAGCCCGGCGTCTGACGACGGCTGAATGTCACGATCAATGAATCCCATGAAATCTCCTCCGACGCGTGAGGCGTCGATGTTGAGGACCGGCAGCGACTGCTGATGGCAAAGGGCTGTCGTTCGACAGGTGAACAATGGAGATATCAGGTGAGATTGATGTGCGCGTCTTTCAAGAGCTGCGATTTCAGGAAGCGGCAAGGTAAGAGGCCGCGACCCTGCAGGCGGCCAGCGCTGCCGCGCCGGCATCAAGGCCTCTGACCATGGCATCGATGTAGCCACCGGCGAAATAATCGCCCGCTCCTGTCGTGTCGCGTGCAGGAGGCGCTGGCGGGACCTCGATGATGATCGAACCTCGTTGACTGACGATCTCGATTGGTTGCATGCCACTCGTCAGCACGAGAGTTTCAAGTCGCGGCGCAGCGATTTCCGAAGCTGCCTGCCAGGCCGTTTGCGCTGTTCCCTTCACGTCCGAGCGCGAGGCGATCAGAACATTCGCGGGCCGGCGTTCGGCCGAGAGCGGATATTGCGAAATCACCACGTCGAAATCTTCCAATTGCCTGAGGGCCGCCGGGCTCATTACGCGTGCATTGAGATAGACAAGCGACGTATCGATCGGCGGCAAGTTCTCTATCCCCGGTCGCCGCCGGCCCGCCGGAGCTATGATGGTGCGCTCGCCGTTGGGATCGACGAGGATATCGACGGGTGCTGTCTCCCCGGGTATTAGACCGATGAAATCGGTGTTGAAACCTCGCTTTCCGAGATCCTTCAGATAGCTGCGTCCTCTATCGTCATCGCTAAGGCTGGTGACCAGAACCACCTCATGGCCAAGATCAAGGAGGGCCAGGCCGGTATGGAAGCCGCCGCCGCCATAGCGCTCCTCGATCGACTGGCAGGAGAGCCTCCCGCCCGGCACGAGCGGCC
>JGI25152J39213_1001174_pt1 | contig 12113 bp, 8 predicted proteins | sample AraplaMF_Col_mMS_FD_39213 | JGI IMG/M metagenome (IMG submission 39213)
CATGCGCCTGCCCGACGGCATGCGCGACAACCAGATTCTTCCCGAGCCGGTCATCACGCCGACCAGCAAGGAGTTCGATGGCGGCCACGACGAGCCGCTGACGCCGGCCGAAATCGTCAGCCGCGGACTGCTGACGAAAGAGCAGTGGGAAACGCTTTCGAAATATGCACTGGCACTTTTCGCCCGCGGCCAGGAAATGGCGGCAAAACGCGGCCTGATCCTTGTCGACACCAAATATGAATTCGGCACGGACGAGAATGGCAGCATCATTCTCGCCGACGAAATCCATACGCCCGACAGCAGCCGATACTGGGTGGCGGAAACCTATCCCGCTGCCTTCGAAGCCGGCAAGCGGCCGGACAGCTTCGACAAGGACTTCGTGCGCGCCTGGGTGGTCGAGCGCTGCGACCCCTACAAGGATGAAATTCCGGAAATTCCAGTCGAGCTGATCGAGCAGACCTCGGCCGTCTACATCAAAGCCTACGAATGGATCACCGGTGAACGCTTCGTACCCGACGACCGCGGCGAAACGCCAGCGGCGCGTGTCCGGGCAAATCTCGCGCCCTATTTTTCCTGAACCGTTGAAGACAAAGCTGCGAGCCTGCTTGCAGCCTTTCAACCAATCGCGCTAGCATCGGAAAAAAGGGGTGCCGGGCCGAGCCCGGCGGGGAACAGATGGCACGCAGGCCCAGACGCAAGGCCGAAGAGACCAGGGAGGATATCCTCTCGATGGCGGAGACACTGTTTCGCCAGCGCGGCTTCGTCGCAGTTTCCATCGCCGATATCGCCTCGTCGCTGCACATGTCGCCGGCTAATGTTTTCAAGCATTTTCAATCAAAGGCGGTGCTTGTCGATGCGATTGCCGAGCGCCATCTCGGCAATGCCACGGAGCGCTTCGCCGCCGTCGACACCAGCCTGCCGCCTAAGGCGCAACTGCTGAGCTTCGTCCTGCGCCTGCTCGACAGTCATCTGCAGGACATTCAGCAGAACCCCTACATCTTCGAAATGGTAATCTCGACGATCGACGCCAAGCTTGACGCCGGTCATCGCTATCGCGAACGGATAGAGCAGAAGCTCGGCGAGATCATTCGCGAAGGCGTCGCCGAAGGCAATTACCATTGCGACAATACGGACGTGGCAGCCCGCACCGTTGCAGACGTTCTGGCCTGTGTTCTGCATCCCATTCTCATTGCCAAGGACGACAAAAACACACTTGTTCACCGTGCGGAAAAAATCGTGTGTTTCGTGGATGCCGCACTGCAAAATAACCCTTGCTAAGTGACGATTGCTGAATTACGTCACTTCGTAAAGCTTTTCTTAATATCGGATAACGGCACCTGTTTCCGGATCAATCATCACTCCCATATAGAGCGGCGCCTCCTAGGGCCGGCGATTGAACCGCTACTGCCAACCGCACAGGAAATTCAGCATGATCAGGCGCGCCCTCATCGTCTCCTCGGCCCTCTTGCTCGTTTTGGGCCTCGCCGCCTGCAACGACAGCGGCAGCAAGCCCGCCGGCAATGCAGGCGCAGGCGGTGCCGCCCAGCAGGCCGCCCCGGTCGGTGTGGTCACGCTGAAGAAGGACACCTATCCGATCACCACGATCCTGCCCGGCCGCGCCGAAGCCTTCCAGGTGGCCGATATCCGCCCGCAGGTGAACGGCATCATCCGCGAGATCGCCTTTAAGGAAGGCGGTGAGGTCAAGAAGGGCGACCTGCTCTATCAGATCGACGATGCGGCCTATCGCGCCGCTGTCGAACAGGCCCAGGCGGCCATCTCCAAGGCTCAGGCAAGCGTGCCGAGCGCCCAGAGCAATTTCGACCGCTACCAGCGGCTCGTCGGCAGCGGCGCGACGCAGATCGAGTTCGAAACCGCCCGCACGGCGCTGGCCCAGGCAAATGCCGAAGTCGAAGCGGCCAAGGCCGCGCTGACATCAGCGCAGATCGACCTCGACCACACGAGGATCACCGCGCCCTTCGACGGCATTATCGACCAGACCGCCTATAATGTCGGCAACCTCGTTGCCGCCAACCAGTCGACCGCGCTGACCACCATCCGCCAGCTTAATCCGATCTATATTTCGCTGACGGAATCGAGCACCAACCTTTTGAAGCTGCGCGATGCGATCGCTGCCGGGGAGGTCAAGGGCGAGGACAACAATGTCGTGTTCCGCCTGATCCTCGAGGACGGCCGTGAATATAATCAGAAGGGCAAGCTCGACATGTCGAAGCAGGTCGTCAGCGAAACGACCGGCACCTTCATCATCCGTGTTGTTTTCCCGAACCCCGACCGCGTCGTCCTGCCCGGCATGTACGTACGCGCCACAGTCGAACTCGGTAACGAAACCGGATATTCCCTGCCGCAGCTTGCCACCACCCGTGACGCCAACGGCCGTTTGACCGCGCAGTTCATTTCCGCCGAGGGCAAGGTTGAGACCCGCGTGTTCGAGAATGCCTCGCCCTCCAACAATTCCTGGCTCGTGACCCAGGGTGTGAAGGATGGCGACCAGCTCATCGTCAGCGGTCTGCAGTCGATTGTATCAGGCATGCCGGTAAAACCGGTTCCAATGAAGATCAACGACAACGGCGTGGTTGTCCCTGCCGATCAGCCCGTGGCCGGAGGCGAACAGAAGCCCGCAGCAAAGTAATGCGCAGGCACTCCCGTATCGTCACCGTCCCAGCCGTACAGGAATAACCGATGGCCAAGTTTTTCATCCGACGACCGATCTTTGCCTGGGTCATTGCGATCACCATCATGCTCGCAGGTCTGCTCGCGATCTTCACGCTGTCGATCTCGCAATATCCTGATATTGCGCCGACAACGGTCCGCATCAACACCAGCTATCGCGGCGCGAGCGCCGAAACGGTCGAAAAATCGGTGACCACCATCATCGAAGACGGCATGACTGGTCTCGACGACCTNACNTACATGACCTCGACCTCGTCGACAGGCTCGGCCAGCATTTCGCTGACCTTCGGGACCAGCATCAATCCTGACATCGCGCAGGTACAGGTTCAGAACAAGCTGCAGCTCGTCCAGTCGCAGTTGCCTGGCGACGTCATCGATGCCGGGATCAGCGTCACGCGCTCCACGTCGAGCATTCTTCTCGTCGGCTCGCTGGTCTCGACAGATGGCAAACGCACCTCCGTTGACCTCGGCAACATCATGTCGACCTCGATCGAGGACCAGATCCAGCGCCTGGAAGGCGTAGGCAGCATCAACGTATTTGGCTCCGGCTACGCCATGCGTGTCTGGCTCGACCCGTTCAAANTGCAGAAGTTTCAGCTCACACCNGGCGACGTGACCTCGGCTATCCAGGCCCAGAATACGCAGGTCTCCGTCGGCTCGCTTGGCGCCCAGCCTGCCGTCCCGGGCCAGCAGATCAACGTCACCATCACGGCACAGAGCCAGCTTACCACGGTCGCGGATTTCGAGCACATCATCCTGAAGGTCGAAAAGGACGGTTCTACAGTCCGCCTGAGCGATGTCGCCCGCGTCGAAATCGGGCAGGAGAGCTATGGCGGCAGCTCGCGCTATAATGGTCTGCCGTCGTCTGGTTTCGCCGTCAACCTTGCAATTGGCGCGAACGCCATCGATACCGCCGCCCGTGTCCGCACCGCGCTCGAAACGATCGGTCGTGGCCTGCCGGAAGGCGTCGAGATCACCTATCCCTACGACACGACCCCCTTCGTCGAGCTGTCGATCGAGAAGGTCGTGCACACACTGATCGAGGCGATCGTGCTCGTCTTCGTGGTGCTGCTCATCTTCCTGCAGAACCTGCGCGCGACGTTGATCCCGACCATTGCCGTACCCGTCGTGCTTCTCGGCACGTTCGGCGTCCTTGCGGCAACAGGCTATTCGATCAATACGCTGACGATGTTCGCCATGGTGCTGGCGATCGGCCTTCTNGTCGACGACGCCATCGTCGTCGTGGAAAACGTCGAACGCATCATGTCGGAGGAAAAGCTNTCGCCACTTGAAGCGACCGAGAAGTCGATGGGTGAAATTACCGGCGCCATCGTCGGCATCGCTCTCGTGCTGACCGCCGTTTTCATTCCCATGGCATTCTTCGGTGGCTCGACCGGCATCATCTATCGCCAGTTCTCCATCACCATCGTTTCGGCCATGCTGCTTTCGGCCCTCGTCGCCATCGTGCTGACGCCGGCGCTCTGCGCCACGATGCTGAAGCCGGTCAACGAGCACAAGAAGCATCGCATCGGCGATTGGTTCAACCGCAACTTCACCCGCTCGACCAACGGCTATGTCCGCACGATCGGCTACCTCTTGAAGCGACCGATCCGAGTCATGCTGGTATTCCTGCTGGTCGGCGCTGGCTGCGCCTATCTCTTCGCGCGCCTGCCGAGTTCGTTCCTTCCGCAAGAAGACCAGGGCGTGCTTTTGACCATCGTCACCACGCCCCCTGGCTCGACCACGCAGCAGACGCAGGCTGTCGTTGAAAAAGTCGAAAAATACTTCCGCGAAAACGAAAAGGATGCGGTGGATTCCGTCTTCGGCGCGCTCGGCTTCGGCTTTAACGGTTCCGGCCAGAACAGCGCCATCGTCTTCACCAAGCTCAAGGATTTCTCACTGCGCACCGATCACAATCTCAGTGCTCAGTCGGTGGTCAACCGGGCCCTCAAGAACTTCTTCACGATCCGCGAAGCGCAGGTCTTCGCGCTGCTGCCGCCGGCGATCCAGGGTCTTGGCGTCTCGAGCGGCTTCTCCATGTATCTGGTGGACACCGGCGGCCATGGCAATCAAGCCCTGACGGCTGCATCCAAGCGGCTCATCCAGATGGCCGGCGCCACCGGCAAGGTCGTCGCGCTGCGCTCGAACAACAAGGAAGTCGAGCCGCAGATGAAAATCCTGATCGATCAGGAGAAGATCGGCGCCATGGGTGTCGACCTCGCCTCGGTCAATTCCATGCTGTCGATCATCTTCACTGGCCGCGACGTCAACGACTTCACGCTGAACGGCGAAATCAAGCCGGTCTACGTGCAGGGCGACGCTCCCTTCCGCATGCAGCCGACCGATCTGAACCACTGGTATGCCCGCAACAACGCCGGCGAGATGGTGCCTTTCTCCGCCTTCACGACAACCCAATGGGTCGATGGCGCGCCTTCGCTCGCCCGGTTCAATGCTGTCAGCGCAATCCCGCTCGACGGTGCGGCAGCCCCTGGCGTCTCATCGGGTGAAGCCATGAACGAGATGGAAGCACTGACCGAACAGCTCGGCGGCGGCTACACGGTTGCCTGGCAGGGCATCTCCTATCAGGAGCGGCTCTCGGGCTCGCAGGCCCCGATGCTTTACGCGATTTCGGTTCTCGTCGTCTTCCTCTGCCTTGCTGCCCTCTACGAGAGCTGGTCGATCCCGTTCTCGGTCATCATGGCCGTGCCGGTCGGCGTGCTCGGCGCACTTGCCGCAGCAACGCTATTCGGGCAGGCGAACGACGTCTATTTCAAGGTGGGCCTGCTCACGACCATCGGCCTTGCCGCCAAGAACGCGATCCTGATCGTGGAATTCGCGAAGGACCGGACGGAGACGGGCATGGGGCTCTTCGAGGCGACGCTGGAAGCAGCAAGGCTGCGCCTGCGCCCGATCATCATGACATCTCTGGCTTTCATTCTCGGCGTCGTGCCTTTGGCCATCGCTACGGGCGCGGGTTCCGCTGCCCAGAACGCGATCGGTATCGGCGTGCTCGGAGGGATGCTTTCGGCGACGGTNCTCGGCATTTTCTTCGTGCCCTCNTTCTTCGTCGTGATCCGCCGCATCTTTGCCACACGGCAAAAAAATGAGGCGGGAGTGTGATATAAATGCACTGTGAGAAAGCTTTCCGGATTGCTACATTGCGCGCGGACTGCTTCGGCATGTGTTTAGCGTAAGGATCGAGGCGCGTCGGGCCGATAGTGAAGCATGACGCTTCGGACAAGAATTGACTTGCTCGAGTTACAGGATGAAATGCATGGTATCTCTTCGTTATGCCACACCGGCGCTATTGTTATTGCTGTCGGGCTGTGTAGTAGGCCCTGATCACGTACCTCCGGAAATGGCGCTTCCTGGAAAATTCAGTGAAGGTGGCAAAAAGAGCATCGGCGACGTCGCTACCACGGCCTGGTGGACCGCCTATAACGACCGCAAACTCGACAGCCTTGTCCAGACCGGCCTTAGCCAGAACCTGACGATNCAACAGGCGCTCGAGCGCATCAATTCCGCATCCGCCAACGTGACCATCGCTGGCGCCGGTTCNTTGCCTGCTCTCGATGTNGGCGCTTCTCACACCGTCAGCGGCGAGACCGGCGAGTTGCGTACCCAGTTCAACACCCGNAACACCAGCGCCGGACAGCTTTCCCTGTCCTGGCTGCTCGACATGTTCGGTCTTTTCAGGCGCAGCAAGGAAAGCGCCCTCGCCTCTCTTGATTCCGCCTATGCGGGTGCCGATATCGCCAAGCTGTCCTACATCCAGGACCTTGTTTCAACCTATATTGATCTACGCTTCTTCCAGCAGCGCCTGGCGCTTTCGAAAGCCAACCTGAAGTCCCGTCAGGAAACCTACGACCTTACCAAGTTCCAGCTCGACGCAGGCGCGGCCTCCCGCCTCGACGTCGTCCAGGCTGAAGGTCTTGTTCAGTCGACGCTCGCGGAAATCCCCGGTCTCGAAACCAACATCCGCGTTTCGGCCCATCACATCGCAACCCTCCTCGGCCAGCCGGCCGGTTCGATGGTCGATGAACTGTTGCGTGGCTCCGGCCAGCCGACGTTCCGCGGCGGCATCAATTCCGGCGTTCCGGCCGACCTGATCCGCAACCGTCCGGATATTCGCCAGGCCGAGCGTAACCTCGCCGCTGCCACCGCCCAGATCGGTGTCTCCGAAGCTCAGCTCTACCCGTCGATCTCGCTGTCCGGTTCGATCTCGCCGAGCTACATCAACCAGCGCGGCATCCACGGCGGCCTGTCGGCATGGTCCTTCGGCCCGACCTTGAACCTGCCGATCCTCGACGGCGGCAGTCTGCGCGCCAATGTCGACGTCTCCAAGTCCAACGCCGTTGCATCCTACCTCGCTTGGAAGCAGACCGTTCTGACGGCAATCCAGCAGGTCGAGGATGCCCTTTCGGCCGTTCGCCGTGACGCCCAGACGGTTGACGCCTTGCGCGCTCAGGTCAGGACGACCCAGGAAACCCTCGAGCTCTCGACGGCATCCTACAAAGACGGCGCTTCCTCGCTGCTCGACGTTCTCGACGCCCAGCGTCAGGTCTCTCTCGCTCAGGCAAGCCTCGCGGCTGCCGTTCAGCAGATGGCAAAGGATTACGCTGCGCTCAACATCGCAACCGGCGGCGGCTTCGCGCCGACTGGCAANACCACCGGTCCGGNACCGGTCAAGGCTGCCAAGGGCAGCTAAGGTCNTCGCATAGCGTCATTCCGAAGCCCCGTGGTCTCCGCGGGGCTTTTTCTTTGCCTGAATATCTGCCGGAACAGATAATATGCGCACAGGAAGGATTTGGATTCGACAAGCCGTAATCGCTACGCTATGCAGTTGATTAAACGATTAAGCTCGGCACTTGAAAACAATGGCCTCACAACGCCCGGGACCCAATCTCAGCAGGATAGCAACGTCGCTCGGCGTCTCGGTTGCCACGGTCTCCAATGCGCTCTCCGGCAAAGGCCGGGTTTCCGACGCACTGATCGAAAGAATTCGCACGCATGCCGCCGAACTCGGCTATGTGCCGAGCCAGGCCGGCAGAGCTCTGCGTACTGGCCGGAGCGGCGTGCTCGGCCTTGTCTTGCCCGATATTGCCAATCCCCTCTTTCCGAAGATCGCCCAGGCCATCGAATATGCCGCATCCGTAGCAGGCTACGGTGTGCTGATTGCCGACTCCCGCGGCGATATCACGGCCCAGACGGAAGCGATCAACCGGCTGGTGGAACGTGGCGTCGACGGCATGGTGGTCGTGCCTCGCCGCGCCACCCGCATTTCCGCCGCGAGCTGCCCGGTCGCGGTCATCGATACCGCCTCCACACCTGGCAATACGGTCGCCGCCGATCACTGGCAGGGTGGAAAGGAAATTGCCGCCCACCTGGCAGGCCTCGGCCACAAGCAGATCCTCATCATCGGCAATAATCACGAGTCAAATGTCCAGAACGACAGAGCCGGCGGCATCAGGGCCGGATTGCAGCACGGCATGCGCTCCGAAACACTCTGGATCGAGCGGCTGGAAAACGAGACGGGCGCCGGTTGCAGGCTGGGGCTTGCGGAAAAGGCGCGTCAGGGCTTCACGGCATTTGCGGCCCTTTCCGACCTGCAGGCTCTGCGCGCGCTGACTGAACTGCAGCAGGACGGCATCAGCGTGCCCGCCGATGTCAGCGTCACGGGCTTCGACGATCTCATATGGTCGCCGGTCGTCACCCCGTCGCTGACGACCGTGAGGATGGACATGGACACCATCGCCGAAATTGCCGTTTCGGCACTGGTCGACAGAATAAACGATAGTGGCACACGGGAGGGCGTGCTGGTTGCGGCGGACACCGAACGCGTGCCCATGCAGCTGATCATCCGCCAGTCATCCGGGCTCGTGAACCCGGCACCAAAAACCTCAGAGATGGAGAACCTGTAGAATGAANAAAGCTCTTGTTGCATCAGTGGCGCTAGNCGCGCTTTTCCCTCTCGGTGCAGCGGCACAGGAACGCACGCTGACCATTTCCGTCTATGCCTTTGCGCAGGACGATTACAAGACGATCGTCTATGACCCCTTCGAAGCCAAGTGCGGCTGCAAGCTCGTTGTCGAAACCGGCAACAGCGTCGAGCGCCTCGCCAAGATGGAAGCCAACAAGGCCAATCCGGTCGTCGATCTTGCTGCCGTCTCCATGGCCGATGGCCTTGCGGCTTCCCGCGCCGGCCTGATCGACAAGATCGATACCTCCAAGCTTGAAAATTTCTCCAGGCTCTACGATGTCGCCAAGGATCCGAACGGTGATGGCATGAGCGTCGGCTACACTTTCTATGCCACCTCCATTGCCTACCGCTCGGACAAGATGAAGATCGAGTCCTGGGCCGATCTCCTGAAGCCGGAATATGTCGGCCACGTCGCCTTCCCGAACGTTACGACCAACCAGGGCCCGCCGGCGCTCTACATGCTTGGTCTCGCACTCGGCAACGACACGCCTGATCTCAAGGCGCCGATCGAAGCGCTCGGCGAAAAGAAGGACGAGATCGTTACCTTCTATGAAAAGTCTTCCCAGCTCGTGCAGCTGATGCAGCAGGAGGAGATCTGGGCCGCTCCGATCGGCCGTTTCTCCTGGGCAGGCTTCACCAAGCTCGACCTTCCCGTTGCCTGGGCAACCCCGAAGGAAGGCCAGACCGGCGGCATGAACGTGTTGGTCATGACCAAGGGTTCGAAGAACCAGGATCTCGCCCTGCAGTTCATGGACTTCTGGCTCTCGACCGACGTCCAGACCAAGCTCGCCGAAAAGCTCATCGACAGCCCGGCGAACAAGGAGGTCAAGGTCTCCGACAAGGTCGCAAACAACATCACCTATGGCGAAGACACCGCCAAGAACCTGAAGCTGATCCCGTCCGCAGCCGCACTCGACAACCGCAATGGCTGGCTGAAGGAATGGAACGAAAAGGTCGGCCAGTAAGCCTCTGCTGACATCGGTCCCGGCACCCACCGGGACCGCCCTTCCCCGCTCGAAAGGCGTCTCATGTTCCAGAACCGAGCAGAAGCCCTGGCGCTTGCCCTGCCGGCCGCGATCTTCGCTGCCGTAGTCTTTCTGCTGCCCGTCGCGATCCTGCTCTCCGAAGGCTTCCGCAGCGACGGCGCGTGGACGCTTGCCGCCTATACCGATTTCTTCTCGCAAACGCTGAACCGGACCGTTTTCTTCCGCACCTTCCGGCTCGGCCTGGAAGTGACGGCGGTGTCGGCCATCATCGGTTATGCCGCCGCCTTTGCGATCGTCAATCTTCCTCCGAAGGGCAAGGGCCGCATGATCGGGCTCGTCACTCTGCCGCTGATGATCTCGCCGGTTGCGCGCACCTATGCCTGGATNGTCATTCTCGGCCGCACCGGCATCGTCAATGAAGCGATCACCGGCCTGGGCCTGAGCGCGGAGCCGCTGCGCCTGCTCTTCACTGAGACTGCCGTCTTTATCGGCCTCCTGCAGCTTTTCCTGCCGCTGATGATCCTGTCGCTCATCAGCGCACTCGAGAACATGCCGAAGGATGCCATTCCGGCCGCCCGCGTGCTCGGCGCCAACTGGTTCCAGGTCTTCTGGAAGGTTATTCTGCCGCTCACCAGGGAAGGCCTCGTCGTCGGCGGCACGCTGGTCTTCACCGGCTCGCTGACGGCCTATATCACGCCCGCCATTCTCGGCGGCTCCAAGGTGCTGATGCTGGAGACGCTGATGTATCAGCAAGTTTCCGTCGCCAATAATTTCGTCTCGGCGAGTGTCATCGCCTTCATCCTGATCGTCATGAGCTTTGCCGCCAATATCCTGCTGAAACGCCTTGCGACCGCGAGGAACCGCCGATGAGCATCCGCCTCCTTTCGCCTGTCGTGCTGTTCCTGCTGCTGGTCTTCCTGATCGGCCCCTTTCTGATCATCATCGCGGCTTCGCTTTCCGCCGGCGACACGTTGGCTTTCCCGCCCCAGGGCCTGTCGCTGCGCTGGGTTGCCAAGGTCTTCACCATCGACAGCTTCCGCGACAGCTTTGCCATGTCGATGTTCCTGGCGGTCTTCGGGACGCTGGCAGCCCTCATCCTCGGCATTCCCGCCGCCTATGCGCTAGCGCGCTATCGGCTGCCGGGTTCGGAAACGATCAGAACCATCGTCTCGCTGCCGATCATCGTGCCAGGTATCATCGTCGGCCTGGCGCTGCTGCGCTATCTCGTCGTGCCTTTCGGGTTCAACATCACACTGGCGCTCTTCTTCGCCCATACCGCCCTGGTGCTGCCCTATGCCGTGCGTGTCGTGTCCGCAAGCCTCGGTAACCTGCGCTCCGATATCGAGGAAGCGGCCGTCCTGCTCGGTTCCTCCCGGCTCGGCGCCTTTTTCCGCGTCGTGATGCCGAATATCCGCGGCGGCATTCTGGCTGCCTTCATCCTCGGCTTCGTCACCAGCTTCAATCAGGTTCCGGTCTCCCTCTTCCTCTCCGGCCCCGGCGTGCGCACGCTGCCGATCGACATGCTGGGCTACATGGAAACCACCTACGACCCCTCCATTGCGGCGCTCTCGGCGCTGCTCGCCTTCCTTTCGATCGGCATCGTCTTCCTCGCCGAACGCTTCCTGGGATTCTCTCGCTATGTCTGATGCCTACCTTCAACTNGACAAGCTGACGCTGGCCTATGGCGATACGGTCGCGGTGAAGGACCTCGACCTGTCGATCNCCAGGGGCGAGTTGGTGGCGCTTCTCGGCCCTTCCGGATGCGGCAAGACGACGACGATGCGCGCCATCGCCGGCCTNCTGAATCCGGCCTCCGGCCGCATCAATCTCGATGGCGCCGATATCACCCGCGTCTCGGCCAACAAACGCGCTGTCGGCCTCGTCTTCCAGTCCTACGCGCTTTTCCCGCATCTGACCGTCTATGAAAACGTCGCCTTCGGACTGCGGCTGAAGGGCCTTCGTGGTGATGATCTGGACGGCAAGGTCAATGCCGGCATCAAATCCGTCGGCCTTGCAAAATTCGCAGGCCGCAAACCGGGCGAGCTCTCCGGCGGCCAGCAGCAACGTGTGGCGCTCGCGCGCTCCATGGTCATGGAGCCAAAGGTGCTGCTACTCGACGAGCCGCTTTCCAACCTCGACGCCCGCCTGCGCCTCGAAATGCGTGCCGAGTTGCAGCGTGTCCAGAAGGAGACGGGCGTGACGATGATCTTCGTCACCCACGACCAGGCCGAAGCGCTTGCCCTTGCCGACCGCATCATCGTCATGCTGAACGGCGGCATCGAGCAGATCGGCACGCCCGAAGACATCTACAACAAACCTGTTTCTTCCTTCGTTGCCGATTTCGTCGGCTTCGAGAATGTCTTTGCGCTGACGGACGGAAAGCTCGCGACGCCCGGTGGCGCAGTCGCTCTTTCGGCCGCAGCGCCCGACGGTGCAGCGGGCCTGGCCTGGCGACCGCG
>JGI25152J39213_1001175_pt1 | contig 12105 bp, 10 predicted proteins | sample AraplaMF_Col_mMS_FD_39213 | JGI IMG/M metagenome (IMG submission 39213)
CGCTGCTCGATGCGGCTTTCACCAACGTGATTGCCGCCTTCGGAAAGTTTCGCGAATTCTTCAGCGCCCGGATCTGGTACCGCGACCGGCTCTTCGGCCTGCTTGTCAGGCTTCTCCGGCTTACGACGCGTGGTGAGATTTACGATGACTTTCCACGGTGACCTCATGGATCAGCCTCCCCGACTCGATTCCATCGATAGTACCGGGTTGACAGCCGGGCTTGCAAACGCAAGCCCGGACTTAAAGCGAACATTCCGTCTTGTCAGACGGTTACGCCCGTTTTCTTACTTGATTCCGAGCTTCCTGCGGAGGTCCGCGTTCTCGGAACGAAGCTTGTCGGACAGCGCCTTACGAAGCTTCTGGTTCTCTTCTTCGAGCTGCACGAGTTCAGCGAAACCGTCGTTGGTGACCGATGCAGCTGCTACCTTCCGCGGACCGCGTTTGACGCCTTGTCCTTTCGTTCCGGCGGCGGCCTTCGCCGGCTTTGCTGACTTCTCGGTCGCCTTCGCTTCGATTGGTGCAGTGGCGGTCTTGCTCTTCCTACCAGGGCCACGGGTCCTCTTGACAGGCGCACTTACAGCAGTTGCCGAAGACGTTTCGGCTACTGCCTTCGCACGACGCGGTGCGCGAGTTTTCTTTACCCTAGGCGCCGAAGCTGCGCTGTCGGAAGAATTCACATTTGCCGGGTTCATAGTCGCATCATCAGCCATGACAAAATCCTTGTTCGTAAAATTTGCTTTCGGACTGTTCCAAGTCACATACAATATGCGATCAATTTTGTTTCAAAGTCATTGACGTAATTTATAGGCGACAAACGGCAAGGCCGGCCAGCAAAAGCTCGGCATTGCTGCGCGTTTAACCTCGGCGAGAAGCTGTCTATTTCATGCTCCGGTGGCGCTTCGCATTACGACGCCCGCTCGGCGGCGGGATGCTGGAGCTGGAGCCACGTGAGGCCTCGAGACGCCCGTCCTCGGCGTCAACTGCGTCCAATGAGTGCTTGAAAGAGGCAATTGCCGTTATCAAGCACCGGAGACACATCGCCAGAAGCGACAGTCAACCAAGATGGAAGAGCTGCCTGATCCGTCGGGAGAGCGCATGCGTATGTTTTTGCCCACTCTCCTGCTCAGAATGGTGCAGCGCCTCTTCGGCCTGAGTTCGGACTGCCAAGACAGCGGCAAGCTCCTCGGCAATATTTGGTCGATCGCGAAGAATAATGGCCAGCTTGTCTTTCGGAATCTCGTAGACCACGACCGGCGTGAGCGCCTTCACATCAGCGACTTCCAAAGCACCAAGCAACAGACCGCGCTCCCCAAAGAAATCGCCGGGCGCGAGCCTCCCAAGTTCAATCGAGCCGTTATCCTCGTCCGCTTCTTCGACCTCGGCGACGCCCGATCTAACGATCATCAGGGACGTAAGCGCGGTGTCGCGGTGGGCGATGACTTCCCCTTTCCTAAAGGTCAGACGGTTCATGGTCGATGACAAGGTTTCCTTTTCCTCATCGGTCAATGCAGCAAACAGCGGCAGGCTGTTTATGACCTTCATTGGCGAATTTAGTCGCTTGGGACTGCGATCCGCGGCATCCTGCCTGACATCGATAGCCACGGAGTTGCCGCTCTTGGCCAGTTGAAGACCGGCGGATTCGGCATGACGGAACACCAGATCGAAGAGCTCGTTTCTCGCTTTAGGAACTCGACTTAAGTCTTGAACACGAAATGACAATTCTATTTCGATAGAGTCACCGTCCATTCCGCAGATAGCCGCGGACGGCGCTGGCGACTTCAATACTGAATTGCTACTCAGCAATACGCGGTCCATTGCTTCCAAAATAGACCTTGGCGGCCGGTTTGGAAAAAATCGAACTTTGAGGCTGGCTCCGTGAGTGCTGTCTGGACCGCTCAGATTCGTGATCCTGCTCTTCGCGAGAAGGCTGTTCGGGACCACGATCAGGTCATTCGATCCGTTAAGCAGCTGCGTCGAGCGCCAGTTTGTCTCAAGAACGCGCCCTTGGACGTTCTCGTCGAGCGCCACCCAATCGCCGACCGTTATTGGTCGACCAAGGTTCAGAGCTATGCCCGAGAAGACGTCGCTTAGCGTGCTCTGTAGCGCGAGGCCGAGGACGATGGCAAAAACACCAGACGTGGCCACTATGGTCCCGACGGGAAGGCTGAAGACATACGATACAATGCAGAGGGCAGCGGCAAGATAGATGACGGCAACGACGAGGTCCTGAAGCAGACGCGCCTCACGAGGCTTGCGCTCAAGGATAAGGAAGATGCGGGTGCAGCTCGCGAGGACCATCGCTCCGCCGATCCACCAGATTGTCTTCAAAGCGCCGTTCGCTATGCGCTCGGTGACAGTGCTGGGGTCGTCGTCTCTAAGATAAGGCGGGATCCCGTGGTAGAGTAGTAGTGCGGTTAACGCGGTGAACAGCGCCACATTGAGAAGGAGCTTGCCGCGCCGGCCTGGATTGAACATCGCCTCTGCCAGAGCCCGAAGGCCCAGCAGTATAATGAACTGCGTCAGTGGATACGTCAGGTATTCGCTCATGGGTTCCCCCGCAGTCGCCTCTATAGAGTTGCCGCTGCCTTAGCGGAACACGACGGCGTTCGCGGGCGAACGTGATCGGCAGTTCTGGTTTTGTCAACTTGGGCGGCCTGGAAGCTGCTTCCTGCAATTTGGTGGCTGGCAGCAAGCGAACTTTAGGCAGGAGATTGAATAAACGGCTCGACCGGGAGGGGGCAACAGGGTGCCGGCCACAGCCGCCGCAAGCGATGACGACGCTGTCAACGCCAGCGGCGGATACTTGTACCATAGGCGCCAACAGAAGCCGGCCGCAGCAGCGCTGGATATCGACTTCCAAAACCAACTTATGTCGAAGTTGGCGGAGTTGACAGGCATTCAACTATCGCCATCCCGAGCTTCCGAGAACTGATTTTGTAGAGCACATACCGTGTCAACTACGACAAGCCTATGCCGGCCAACGAGCTCGCGACGACGGCAAGCCAATTGCATTTCTATCGCCCGGTTGACGATCGCCCTTACTGGTCGGGCAGCCACGAGGCGCCAAGAGCGGCCGCGATCAAGTGCTCTGCCGGAACGAGCTTGTCGGTCATACCCAACGGGAGGCAGTGCTTGCCCTCAAGAGTTGCTGCAGCGTTCATTGTTACCCAAACTGCCCCATTGTCGCTATCCTCGCGGATGAGGACTCGTAGTGGAAGCTCTAAACTGAAGTCGGGTGCAGCGATCATCAGAGGTGTGCCGGCCTTGGGGTTTCCGAAGATCAGGACCGTGGTCGCAAGCATTTCCAGGCCAGCTGACCGCGCGGCAGCTTGGTGATCAATCGTAGCGAAGACTTTGACCCCCTTCTCCTCGAGGTGCGAGTGTATCCGTGAGAGGGTGTCTTGGAACGTATACTGGCTTTTGATCTTCACTGGGGCCTCCCGGTCAGAAACGCTCACGATAAGGTAGGCTTAAACCCTCGGTCGCACCAAGTCGCCATGTCCTTCTTGGATTCGACGTCCTAAGTTTTGAACGCTGCTTTAGAATTCTGTCAGCTTCACGGCTCTCGCACGGAAAAATAAGGTCTCCTCCTTGTCAAATGAAGGAGCGACATCATGGAGACCTCAGGAAAGCGCGTTGCAATTGTAACTGGCGGTTCTAAAGGCATTGGCGCAGCGATCTGCTCTCGGCTCGCAGCAGACGGTATCGCCGTTCTTGTGAACTACTCGAGCGACAAGGATGCCGCCGACCAGGTAGTCGCCAGCATCGTCTCGAAGGGTGGCCAGGCGATTGCTGTGGCAGCCGACATCGGAAAAGACGAAAGCATGGCCGCACTTTTCCAGGCAGCTGAAAGAGCTTTCGGCGGCGTGGATATCCTCGTCAGCAATGGCGGCATTATGAAGCTGGGTTTGATGTCGGAGTTCGACGACGCCACGTTCGATCGTCAGGTCGCCATCAACCTCGGTTCCGTCTTCAGAGGTATCAGGGAAGGCGCGAAGCGCCTGCGCGATGGCGGACGCATCATCAATTTCTCGTCCAGCGTTGTCGGACTGTATCAGCCGTCTTACGGCGTCTACGCAGCAACGAAGGCGGGTGTGGAGGCGATGACGCATATTGCTGCGAAAGAACTCGGCAAAAAGCGCATCACGGTCAACGCGGTTGCGCCTGGTCCCGTCGAAACCGGCCTATTCACCACCGGCAAGACCGAGGAGCAGATCAAGACTATCGCGGGAATGAACCCGCTCGGCCGGATCGGACAACCGAACGATATCGCGTCTGTAGTCGCGTTTCTGGCTGGGTCGGATAGCGCCTGGGTCAATGGACAGATTATCCGCGTCAACGGCGGCGTTGTTTAAACCCCATCCCCACCAATTCGATTTGAAAGGAGCAATATCATGAAACTCGTTGTGCTCGTTACCGGTGCGTCAAGTGGATTCGGCAGCATGATCGCTCGCGATCTCGCTCGCGCTGGCCATACTGTCTATGCCTCGATGCGGGGAACAAAAGATAAGAATGCCCAAGCAGTTGGCGCGAACACTGTCTATGCTGCCGAGAACGCCGTGGACCTTCATTCAATCGAGCTCGACGTCTCGAACGAAGCATCCGTTGCGAAGGCCGTCGATGGCATATATTCGAGACACGGCCGCATCGACGTGTTGGTTCAGAACGCCGGCCACATGGTTTACGGGCCGTCCGAGGCATTCACGCCGGAGCAACTCGCGGAGCTTTATGACGTGAACGTTCTGGGCGCCCATCGCGTCAATAGGGCGGCCCTACCCCACATGCGAGCCGCCCGCAAAGGCCTGATCGTCTGGATATCGAGCAGTAGCGTAGCCGGCGGAGTACCCCCGCTTCTCGGTCCCTATTTTGCAGCGAAGGCGGCGATGGATGCTTTGGCCGTATGCTACGCCAAGGAGCTGGCTCCGCTTGGTATCGAGACGTCGATCGTTGTCCCGGGTGCTTTCACGACTGGCACCAATCACTTTGCGCACTCAGGCAAGCCCGGCGATAAGTCCGTCGAGCGATCGTATACCGAGGGCCTTCCTCCACGCTTCGCGGATGATCTGCTAAATGCTCTTTCGGCAACGGTGCCGGAGAACGCAGATCCCGGCGCTGTCGGCCGAGCGGTGGTCGACATCGTGGCTCGGCCCTACGGACAACGGCCGTTGCGGGTGGTCGTCGACCCAGCGAACGACGGTGCGGAAGTAAGCTTCGCAGTTATCGACCGGGTACGCTCCGAATTCCTACATCGCATAGGCCACGGCGAGCTACTCCACCCAACGCGCGCTGTGTGAACCATACTCAGCTGCCAATTGAGCGTATACCCTCGTTGGCAGCTGGGCAGACTCAGGAAGCGATACACACCGGAGGCCGGTCCCGGCTGGTCAAAGACATGCTGTCGCAGCACGTGGCGCTGTCGTCCCATCACAAAGTCGTTGCGTTCGAGCATGTCAATGTTGATGCGCGATCACGTGGAAAGCATTAAGATTGCGCTCATCCGGACGCTTCCTAGCGACAAGTCGCAGGTGTGATCTGAACCACGTTGCGGATCGTCAACGCTTATTGATCGCCTTACTGAGACAGGTCTTTCGCTAGGCATGCTGACGGTCGGCGGAAAAAATTCGATAATATTCCTCGAAATCTTGCGATCTTGCTCTTCGATCTTGCCACGTGACTTCATTTGTTTGAACACTGCGGTCAATCTCACGAATGACGTTTATCCCCTCGTGAGGCAAGATGTTAAATCTAAACGATTTTCGCTATTTTGTAGAAGTGGTTGACCGGGGAGGGTTCGCCTCAGCTGGGCGCTCCCTTCAACGCCCTACATCGACGGTAAGCAATCGAATCAAGCAGCTTGAACGCGAACTGAGCCTGACTCTGTTGTCGCGGACCTCTCGCAGCATCAGTCTAACTGAGCCCGGGTCTCAGTTCTACGAGCACGCGGTTGAGATGTTGCAGCGGGCGCTGGACGCTGAGATGGCGATGCGCGACATTGCTGGAAAGCCAGTTGGCAAAGTGCGATATACGGTTGCCGTCGCTACAGGCCAGTATGCGATGCAAGATATGGTCGTGGCCTTCCTCGCAGCACATCCACACGTCATGCTCGAACAGCATGCTTGCGACGCACCGCTGGATATTGTGGTCGAACGTTTTGATTTCGCCATACGCGGACATTTCGGCCCGCTTCCAGATTCGGGCCTGATTCAGCGCCCGCTCGCAACTGTTCCATGGCATCTCGTCGCTGCACCAGACTTGTTTCTCGGAAGCGAGATACCCCAGTCGCCGGATGATTTAGCGAGCTTCAATTCTCTGTTTCTTCGCCGCGATAACGCGGACCCAGCATGGTCGCTCAAGACGTCCAAAGGACCAGAAGTCTCCGCGCGTCTATCGCTCAACCCGAGAATATCGGGAAGCTGCATAACCACGTTGAAAACAGCGGCTGTCGCGCGGATGGGGATAGTGGCCCTACCGGCATATGTATGCCGTGACGAAATTAGTAGCGGGCAATTGGTGCGCGTTCTCCCAGATTGGATTGCGGCAGAGTCTTCCATATCTGCGCTGATGCCTAGCCGCCGAGGGATGACCGCTGCGGCTCGGGCCTTCCTGGATCACATTGCAGAATGTTTCCCTAACGCCGTCGGAAGCCGCCGGCTCAGCCACTAGTACGGAGGGGCTTGAAGCCTAGCCATGGCTTGAGCGAGCAGATACGGACGCCATAGTTTGGAGAAAGATATGCCCTGCTGGATTATCTTTGAGGACGATCACAGAGAAAAGCTAGAGCCGGAGGCCAAACTACGGCTCATCGCTTCTCTCCGGAATGCCTCCCTCTTTTTTTGCAGGAAAGGCAGCACTAATCGCCGCAATTGGCCTGCTGCCCAGCCCCCTTCGCACCGTTCGCGCAATTGTATGCTGCTTTCAAACCGCTGGTCTTCCTGTTCCCACGAAATCGCAGTCAAATAGCCGTCTGCAGGCTAGCAGAGGTGGAGGTTCTAAATGTCAGAAGCTACAATCGCAACCAGTACATCCGTCGCAATCCCAGTTGGAGACATACTCCCCTGGACATTTCTCGGCGGCCTTCTGCTACTTATGGCAATTTATTTCATCGGAGCAGAGCAAGGTGCAAGCTCCCTGATACAGGGTGCCTATGTGCATGAATTCTTGCACGATGGTCGCCATCTTCTGGGCTTTCCCTGCCACTGAGGGCGCCTAGCTCTATGATCCGACCTTGCGCATCCAAGGCGCCAGAAACTTCCACGCCGCCAAGTCTGCGGGTGGCAATATCGCTGCTTTCACTGGCGCCTCATCCTGAACCACGGTAATGCCGGGCGATATCTCAAACAAATCATGCTCGGGTTAATCCTGGTGTGATCAGCTTAGTATTTACGTGTGCATTCATATTCGAGAGACATCGATGACAACGGAACGTCCAGAAATCATCATTGTTGGCGGCTCTCTCGCTGGCCTGACACTTGCCCTCGCCTGCTCCTCTCGCGGAGTGCCAGTACGCGTTATTGAACGAACCGTTCGAAGGGCCCACGGTGGCGATAACCTGAGTGTAAGTCTGGCGGCGGTTGCCGCGACCGTAGGATGCGACCCTCGGAGCGAGCCCAAGCTACCCGTTGTGCCGGCCTACCGCGATCGACATCTCACGAGTTGGCCAGCGTTGTACAGCTGGTTACGTGATCGCGCCGGTGAGGCGTCGGGCATCACGCTTGAAGAAAACAGAACTGTCGCGTCCGTCAGCTCCAACGATGAGCAAGCTACGTTGGTCTTTGAGGACGGAGCAACGGCTTCGGCCGACATCGTGATCGGGGCCGATGGGTATCACAGCACTGTGCGCAGAGCGATCGCACCGGAGCTGCCCCTCGCCCGCTATGCTGGTTACATTGTATGGCGGGGGCTCATCGAAGAGCGGGCACTCACCAAGCCGGTACCTTGGCCATCAAACGGTGGGCTTTTTATCGAATACGAACAAGGCTTCCGTCTGGTTGCCGCGATCCTTCCCGGTCCTGATGGTTCTCTAGAGGAGGGCAAGCGCCAGGTAACGTTTGCCTGGTTCGAGTCCGGCAGGCAACAGGTGCTTCGCGAGACCAACTGTTTGACCGACGACGGTCATCTTATTGGAACGCTCGGCGCCGCCTCGATCAGCGCAGAGCTTCGCGAGGAACTTGCCGCTCTGGTGCCGATGCTCTGGCCGGAGACCTGGGCTGAAGCAGTAAGTTACGGTGTCAAGACACCTGGCTCAATGCGTGGCGCACCTATCGCGGAATACCGACCTGACCGTTTGGTTTCTGGCCGATTGGCGATCATGGGAGACGCGGCCCATGTGCTCTCACCAATGACGGGAAGTGGCTACGCGACTGGCGTGGAGGATGCTGCACTTCTAGCGGGGTTGTTGTCCGCATGGGATCGGTCCGAACCGCTTACCGCGTTGCTTAGGCGCTATGAGACTGCCCGCCTTCCTTATATTCGAGCCCTAGTCAGCCACTCGCGCAATCTCTCGGCTGAATATCTTCAGTATGCATCAGGCTACGGGATGTAGCTGCCGCAAAATTCTGCCGGTAACAACGATCCGGCGAAGCTTGGCTTTTGAAGCTTAACATCCAGATCGAGACCTTGGAGCATTATATTGCCGCCTTTCCCGGCGCAGCGGACGTAGCTGTTGCCCCGATAGAAAAAGCATTGTCTGCTCAAAATAGCGGACCTAATCTCGCTATCGTATGCGGATCGGACCGGCTTCACGGTTAGAATGGTTCCGTCTCCAGACTGACACATCCCCGCATTAAAACGGTTGAAGTCGAAATACAATCGATTGCAAATTCTTGCAACCTCATGTAGGATTCGGCTTCAATGGCGGGAAGAATATCGTGAACGAGACACCAAGACGCAAGGTCACCATGGCACAGGTCGCTGCCCGCGCTGGTGTCCATGCTTCAACAGTCTCACGGGCGCTCAATGTCGACACGCGCAACATGGTCGTACCAGAGCTCGTGGACAAGGTCTTGGAAGCCGCGAAGGCCCTTGGATACAAGGTAGACCCAATCGCAAAGAGCTTGAGAACGGGCCGATCCCGTCTTATCGGCGTCCTGATCCCCGACATCTCAAACACTTTGTTCGCACCGATACTCAGCGGGATCAACGACATGCTGGTCGATATCGGCTATTCCGTCATCGTTGCCGAAGTCGGAAATGACGTATCGAAGCAGCTCGAGCTTGCAGACCGGCTGGCGGCCCACCGCATCGACGGACTGGTTCTTGGTACGGTTTCTCGCAACGACCCTATCGTCGATTATTGCCTGGAACAGGGAATCCCCGCAGTCCTCGTCAATCGTGCAGAAACGAGTTCTCGGCTTTCTGCTGTGATATCGGACGATTTGGCTGGGATGCAGTTGGCCGTAGAACATCTCCATGCACTTGGCCATAGAATGATTGCGCATATTGCAGGTCCACCAGAGCATTCGACCGGTTTCCTGCGACGTCGCGGGTTCGAGTTTGCGGTCACGTCGTTTCAGTTGACCCATGCGCCGTCCGAAGTCGCCTCCGCTTATTCGCGGACTGAAGGCGCCGCCGCAATGAACCGGCTACTGGACAGGCATCCGGATATTACAGCTGTCGCGGCCGCAAACGACTTGCTAGCACTCGGGGCCTTCGATGCCCTGGCTCAGCGTGGCCTCTCATGCCCAGAAGACGTTTCTGTTGTCGGTCACAACGATATGCCATTGATGGATCTCGTCCATCCGCCGCTCACGACAGTACAGATCGGCCATCGTGAGATGGGCCGGCAGGCGGCCGAGCTGCTTCAGCAAGCAATCGAGCGTAAAGACCGCTCATGCCGAAATATCGTGCTGCCTGCTCGCCTGGTTGTTCGAAAATCGACCAAGCAGATCTAGCGAAAGTACGTGGTACTTTTGCTGCATTTCCTTTTGCAATCGATTGCAAATTCGCCTGGTGTATGTTAGTTTCTTCTTGTGGGTGTCACTCTCCTGAGCGCCCTTGAACGCGTTAAGAGCACGTGGGGAGTTATTGCGTCCCAAGCTCGACCCTTCAGCATTAACGTGAGAAGAGCGCGGGCGGGCACCCGCGCTCTTCTGCGTTTAGCGTCCATCTTAACGCAGTCGCGTTAGACCGGAAAAAGGGCGGCGCTTTCGCGTCGCCCTTCAATTTTTCCGATGCCGGAAGACGGACTACTCCGCCGTTTCCAGAAGCTGGCTGCGTGCCTGGATATCCTTTGATATCTCACGCAGCCGAGACGGCAGGTTTCGGCTGAACTTGTCGAAGTAGACTTGGTGCGATGCCAGTTCTCTGGCGAGGGCTTCGCCCTCGATTTTATTGAGCTGCGCAAACTTCTCGCGGCTATAGTCGAGCCCGTCCCAATGCAGGTCGTCATAGGTTGGGCCGACACCAAGTGCGTTTTCCTCGCCGCGTGCCTCACCCTTCACTCGCTGTACGATCCACTGGAGGACACGCATGTTTTGCCCGAAGCCGGGCCACAGGAACTTACCGTTCTCATCTTTGCGGAACCAGTTCACACGGAAAATGGTCGGTGCTTCTGAGAGCTTTGGGCCGAGTTCGAGCCAGTGATCGAAGTAGTCTCCCATGTTGTAGCCACAGAACGGCAGCATCGCGAACGGATCGTTACGGATCGGCGCCTGGTTTTCGGCCGCAGCCGTTGCCTCAGATCCCAGCGTCGCGGCCCAGTATACGCCCTCTTCCCAGTTCTTCGATTCATAGACCAAAGGAAAAGTATGCGACAGGCGTCCACCGAAGATGAAGGCCGAAATTGGCACCCCGCTGGGGTCGTTCCTTGCAGGATCCATGCTCGGGCAATTGGCAGCAGCCACAGTGAAACGAGCATTTGGGTGCGCCGCCAAGCGCCCGCAGCCAGGCGTCCAGGGATTGCCCTGCCAATCGGTCAGCTCCGCCGGCGGGTTGTCGGATAGTCCTTCCCACCAGACATCCCCATCAGGCGTCAAAGCGCAATTCGTGAAAATTGTATCCCGCTCGACTGCTGCCATCATGTTGGGGTTGGTTTTTGCGTTCGTCCCCGGCGCTACGCCGAAGAAGCCGATTTCCGGGTTGACGGCCCAGAGCCGTCCATTCTCATCCGGCCGGATCCAAGCGATATCATCGCCGATCGTCTTAACCTTCCAGCCTTCGAATTCCTTGGGCGGCACAAGCATAGCGAAGTTGGTTTTGCCACATGCTGATGGAAACGCCCCAACGACGTAGGTCGTATCGCCATCAGGGCTTTCGACGCCAAGGATCAGCATATGCTCGGCAAGCCAACCTTCTTTTCGAGCCTGTGCCGACGCCGTCCGCAGAGCCAGGCATTTCTTGCCGAGTAGCGCGTTGCCACCATAGCCGGATCCGAACGAAACGATCGAATTGTCGTCTTGGAAGTTGACGATGTACTTCCCATCCGGATTGCAGGGCCACGGGCTGTCGACCTCACCCGGCTGAAGTGGCTTGCCAACGGAGTGGAGGCATCGGACCGCATCGGCGCTGTCGAGATAAGGAAGGATCGGCCGGCCGATATGGGCCATGAGCTTCATATTCACGACCACATAGGGCGAGTCGGTCAGTTGGACACCGTACATGACGTGAGCCGTGCCTGGCTGCCCCATCGAAAACGGGATCACATACATGGTACGCCCAAGCATCGACCCCTGGAACAGGCCGTTCAGTTCCTCCCGCATCTCGGCGGGATTTGCCCAATTGTTTGTCGGTCCGGCATCCTCGGCACGCTCGCAGCATACGAAAGTTCGATGCTCCAGACGGGCAACGTCTCCGGCGTCAGATCTGCAAAGGTAGGAGTTCGGACGCAATGCCGGATTCAAGCGCTGCATCATTCCCAATGCAACCATCTGGCCGCAAAGCGTATCGTATTCAGCGTCACTTCCATCGCAAACGTAAACTTCAGCGGGCTGGCATAGCGCTCGAACCGCTTCGATCCAGGCAAGCAGCGCTTCATTGCGGATGGGGATGTAAGTGTCTGTCATAGAACCTCGCATTTGTCGCGAACGCACACTTCGGTGCACCGTGTTTCGCCGTTAGTGGCGGGAAGCCTTAAATTTCTCGGCGAGCCAATCCGCCACGAGCGGCCGG
>JGI25152J39213_1001208_pt1 | contig 11846 bp, 5 predicted proteins | sample AraplaMF_Col_mMS_FD_39213 | JGI IMG/M metagenome (IMG submission 39213)
CAGAACATGCCGTGATGCTTGCCGCGGATTTCCTCCAGCCGGTACTCCATGACCGAGAGGAAATTCTCGTTCGCCTCCAGGATCTCTCCNTCAGGNGTGAACTCGATGACNGCCTGAGCCCGCGAGAGAGCGTCGATCTTGCCTTCNGCATCAGCGGCTTTCAGNTTGACGGCGGTCACGTCGCTTGCCAGCTTGACGATCTTATAGGGTTTGCCGCCCGACATCAGCGGGTTGTAGCTCGCCTGGATCCAGACTTCGCGGCCATCCTTGCCGATGCGCTTGTATTCACCGGTATCGAACTCGCCTCTTCCGAGCTTCTGCCAGAATTCCCGGTAGGCCGGGGAGGCAACATAGTCCGGCTCACAGAAAATACTGTGATGCTTGCCGACAATGTCGCTTAGCTTGTAGCCCAGCGCTCGGCAGAAATTCTCGTTCGCATTCAGGATTTTTCCCTGCAGGTCGAATTCGATCGTCGCCTGCGACTTCATGAGAGCTGTGACAATCGCGCGTGAATCCGGCGTCGCACCCAGCGAAAACAATGACATTCCGACCCTCCGATATGTGGTTGCTACCAGCCGATCTCTCGGAGAATGGACCGGATTTGAGTAATGCGGACCTGCCACAACATCGCAGTATATCCGACAATACTTGAAGTCTGTCCTGCTTCACAAACGAGGTGAATCGGTATCAATGTTATCGTGAATCTCGATCTGTGGCTCCAAGGCTCAGGATTAGCGACATTCACATCGATTAAGTATGATTTTCAGGATTAATAATGAGTAACCAAATCCAGATTTAATCGGATTATTGCGCCACTTTTACAAATTTTTATGGAGGAGAATTAGTTTTTCTCCTCCGGTAGATAGTAATGGTTGTAAGATAAATCTGGTTTTACTTTAGGTTATCGACTTTTCGATTTGCGAGACGGCCCAATCGACCTCTTCCCTGGTGATGACCAGCGGCGGCGCGAATCGTATCGTATGGTCGTGCGTATCCTTGGCGAGCAGGCCGCGATCTTTCAAGGCGTAGCAATATTGCCGGGCGCCACCGGCTTCCGGCTCCAGTTCGATCGCGAGCATAAGACCACGTCCGCGCACCTCCTTGACGATGTTGGAGCGGATCGAGCGAAGACCTTCGAGGAAATAGTTGCCCATCGTCTCGGCGTTCTCGATCATCCCTTCTTCGGTCAGCACTTTCAGTGCCGCGCGGGCGACCGCGCAGGCCAGCGGGTTGCCGCCGAAGGTCGAGCCGTGCTGGCCGGGCTTGAGCACGCCGAGGACTTCCGAATTCGAAAGTACGGCCGAGACCGGATAGAAGCCGCCGGAAAGCGCCTTTCCGATGAGCGTCACGTCGGCTTCAATGCCTTCGTGTTCTTCGGCGAGCAGCTTGCCGGTGCGCCCGAGACCAGTCTGGATTTCGTCGAGGATGAGCGTGACGTTGTTTGCCGTGCAGAGTTCACGTACGCGGGTGAAGTAACCGGCCGGAGGGATGATAACGCCAGCCTCGCCCTGGATCGGCTCGATCAGTGCCGCGACGGTATTCGCATTGATGGCCGCTTCGAAGGCCTCGGCATCGCCGAAGGGAACAATGCGGAAGCCCGGTGTATAGGGCCCGAAGCCGGTACGGGCATCAGGGTCCGTCGAAAAGCTGATGATGCTCAGCGTGCGGCCATGGAAATTATTGGCGCAGACGATGATCTCCGCCTTGCCTTCCGGCACACCTTTTACCTCATAACCCCATTTGCGAACCGCCTTGATGGCGGTCTCCACGGCTTCCGCGCCGGAGTTCATCGGCAGGATCTTGTGGGAGCCTGTGAGTGCAGCCAGCTCCTCATAGAGATAAGCGAGCTGGTCGTTGCGGAAGGCGCGCGAGGTGAGCGTCAGACGGCCGGCCTGCTCGACCATGGCGGCAAGGATCTTCGGATGGCAATGGCCTTGGTTGACGGCGGAATAGGCCGAGAGGCAATCGAGGTAGCGCTTGCCATCCGTATCCCAGACATGAACACCTTCTCCTCGCGTCAGCACGACATCGAGCGGCTTGTAGTTATTGGCTCCAAGACGCTGTTCGGTGGCGATGAGGTTCGACGAGATGTTCATGGCCGGTGCTCCCTTATGCGGCGCGTGTAGGACGATCGAAGATGCGGCGACCGAAGAGGCTTGCCGTCATCTCCACCATGATGCGGGCGCTCTTGCCGCGATCATCAAGGAAAGGATTGAGTTCGACGAGGTCGAGCGAGGAGACGAGGCCGCTGTCGGACAGCATCTCCATGATGAGGTGCGCTTCGCGGAAGGTGGCGCCGCCGGGAACGGTGGTGCCTACGCCGGGCGCAAAATCCGGATCGAGGAAATCGACATCGAAACTGACATGCAGCAGGCCGTTCGCCTTCTCGACCGTTTCCAGAATCTGGCGAAGGATCACGGCCACGCCCTGTTCGTCGAGTGAACGCATATCGAAGACATTGACGCCGTGCCTGCGGATTTCGACCCGCTCGGCCGCATCGACTGAGCGGATGCCCACCTGAAAGATCTTCTCCGGATCGACGAATGCGCGGTCCCTCGGCAGGATCTCTGCAAAATCCGCCAGGCCGCAGAAGAAGGCGACGGGCATGCCGTGAATATTGCCTGACGGCGAGGTCTCGGGCGTATTGAAATCCGAATGGGCGTCGAGCCAAAGGACGAAGAGCGGGCGGCCCTTTTCGGCGGCATAACGCGCCATGCCTGAGACGCTACCCATGGAAAGGCTGTGGTCGCCACCGAGGATCAGCGGGAAGTGGCCGGCTTTCGCTGCGTCATATGTGGCTGCTTCGAGCGCACGCGTGTAGGCGCCGACCACGCGGAGATTATGCGCTTTCGGATGATTGGGAAGGTCCCTGGCCGGGACGATGCTGAGATCGCCCGTATCGACGACCGTGTGGCCGAGCTCGGCCAGAGCCTTGTCGATGCCTGCGATACGCAATGCTGTCGGCCCCATGCCCGCGCCTCTGCGGCCGGAACCCTCCTCAAGGGGAACACCGATGAGGGCGACAGATTGAGATTGTACTTCCATTCGTAGGGCTCCGTTGTGAGGCCTGTTTTGGCCGATAGTGGGATAAAGTCGCGGCGGCAAATAGATGGAAAAGTGTCAGAAATGGATTATGATTGCGCAGATTGATAAAGCTAATTTGACAAAGTGAAATCATGGACGACCTCGACAACGAGCTTTTGAGTGCGCTTCGGCACAATGCNCGAATCTCCGTTTCGTCGCTTGCGGCGCTGACCGGCGCTTCGCGTGCAACGGTGACTGCCCGCATCGACCGGCTCGTGGAAAACGGGACGATCGCCGGCTTTACCATCCGCACCGGTCACGAGACACGTTCGGCCGGCGTTCGGGCGATCGTCATGATCGAAGTGCATGGCAAGCTTGCCGACAAGGTTGCTGCCCAATTGCGTGGCCTGCCCCAGGTNCGCGCATTGCACAGCACCAANGGCAAATGGGATTTCGTCGCCGANCTCGAGGATCGGGACCTCGCCTCTTTCGATGAAACGCTGCGCCGGATACGTCTCGTCGACGGNATCAACACGACCGAAACCAACATTCTGCTCAAGACCAGCAAGACGAGTTTTTAGCCGGCCTCAATACTCGTGTTCGTAGACGATCCCGGCTTCGCCCGATCCGTTGCCGCCGGCGGCACCGCGCAGCTTCACGCCGCGGCCGACATCGAGATTGATAATCGCCTTGGCACCGGCTTCTCCGCCCTGTTGCAGCTCGAAATAGGTCCGCTCGTTGAGATAGCGGCCGACGCTGACACTGGTCTGGCCCTTCGAGTCGGTGCTGATGTCGAGATCATCGACGCCGAGCTGGTTGCGCAGACCTTCGAANAGCGAGGTCGAGCGNTTGCCNGCGAGCTGGCTGACGGCATCGGCAAGCTGGGCGATCTGCACCGGAGAAAGGCGTGACATGGACTGGCCGAAGATCAGCTGAGCCAGCACTTCATCCTGCGGCAGGGCGGGCGAGGAGGAGAAGGTGATAGCGGGGTCAGTCGCAAGGCCGGCAACATCGACTGTCAGCGTCGTGCTGCCCGAGGTGGAGGTTGCTTCCATGTCGAGGGCGGGCGTCAGGTCGCCGGCGAAAGTGATGCGGCTGCGGTCGGAGAAATCGAGGCGGCGGTTGAGGATCGTCAGACGCCCGCGGCGCATGGTGAAGGCGCCGGCAACTTCGGGTGCNGCNGCCGAGCCGCGGATCGTNATGTTGCCGCCGACTTCCGCGTCGATGCCACGGCCGCGCACGAAGATCTGCGAGGGCGCGTCGAGCTGGATATCCAGCATTATGGTCGAAGACTTTTCCCGTGGCTGCTGCTGCGCATTGTTTTTGAGCTGGGCAAGCACGGCAGGCGGCGCGTGGATGTGGCGTATATCGATTTCGCGCAGGGACGTCGGCAGTCTCTCCGGCACGGTGATCGACGCCTTGTCGATGTGGAGCTTACCATTAAGCATGGGATTGGAGAGCAACGGTCCCTTTAGTCCGAGCGCCCCGTCCACGGTTGCGACAACCAAAGTGCCGTCGACATAGACTGCATGATCCAGACGAATGGAAAGGTCGGCGGGGAAGGTGCCGCTGATGCCGACCGAGCCGCTGGCCGAAATAGAGCCGCCGCTTGCGAGCCTGCCGTTCAGCCGAGAAATGACGGCTTGCTGGCCGTTGAAGGTAATGGTCGCGCCGAGGCCTTCGAGGGCGAGGTTGCGGCGCACGTCGATCAGCTTTGCGCCATCCGTGGTGACCGTGCCGTTGATAACAGGGGCGGCCGTCGTACCGCTGACTTCCAGGTTCACATTGGCGACGCCTTCGGCAACGAGACCTTGCTGGGCGAGTTGTGCGCCGAGAACGGCGAAGGGAAGGCTGCCGTTGAAACGCATCGACATGGCGCGGTTGCCTGTCATTGCGAGATTGCCGCCGCCTCTCAGCGACAATCCGCCGTCGCCGGCAAGGCTGGTGTCGACCGTCAGGCGATTGTCGGCCAGCTTGCCGCTTGCGCCGATGGTGAGCGGGGCAAGGCCGGCGCTCCTCGTCTGGCTCGTTTCGGCATTCTTCCAGTCGACCTTGAAATCAACCGAGGGAAGGGGAAGTGCGCCGGAAGCAGTTGCGGTTGCGGAGATGGCTCCGGCCGCACCAAGGTTCGGAACAAAACCGTTGGCTACGGCAGCCGGGAGATTGGTGACGTCGGCCTTGGCGTTGACGCCCTTGATGGTCGTTCCGGCTATATCGAGATTGCCGGATGCCTTCAGCGAGACGCCGCCGCTGCCGTTGAGATTGGCATCGAAATCCAGCCGATCCTTATTGAGTTTGCCCGAAGCGGCGAGCGCCAGGCCGGAGAGGCCGGCAGTTCTCGTCTGTTTCGTCCCGGCGTTTTTCCAGTCGATCTTGAAATTGGCCGTCGGGGCGGTCAGTGATCCTGAGGCCGTGGCCGTCGCTGTGATGATGCCTTCGGCACCAATATCGGGGACGAAACCATTGGCGACGGCGGCCGGCAGGTTGGTGATATCGGCCTTTGCATCGATGCCTTGGATCGTGGTGCCTGCCAGCGCGAGATTGCCGGCGGCTTTCAGCGACACGCCACCCTTGCCATTGAGATTGGCGTCGAAATCCAGACGGTTGGTGACATATTTGCCGGAAGCGGCAAGCGCGAGGCCAGAAAGACCGGCGCTCTTGGTTTGGCGCGTTGCCGCGTTCGTCCAGTCGAGCTTGAAATCGACCACCGGCTCCGTCGGCGTGCCTGAGGTGACTGCAGTGCCGGAGATTATGCCCTCGGCGCCAAGACCGGGCACGAAGCCATTGGCGAGGTTTGCGGGCAGTCCGGCAATGTCAGCGTTGACGGCGAGGTCGCGAATGGCGTTGCCGTCGATCGTTACCCCGCCGTTCGCCTTCAGCAGCGCGCCATTGCCACTGCCGAGATTGGCGTCGAAATCGACCCTGTTGTTTTCATATTTGCCCGTGGCCCGGGCGGAAAGATCGGTGAGGCCATTGCTCTTTGTCTGGCGCGTTGCCGCATTGGCCCAAGCGAGATCGAAGGTGACTGCCGGTGTCGGCAACGAGCCCGAGGCCGACGCCTTGCCGGAAATCGTTCCTTCAGCGCCGAGATCGGGAACGAAGCCGTTGGCGAGATTGGCAGGAAGGTTTGCCAGATCGGCGTCGACCTTGAGATTGCGCACCGCCGCCCCCGCAAGCTCGATATTGCCCGCCGCCTTCAGCGATAAGGTTTTCGGTCCGGTGAGGCTGGCATCGAAATCGAGTTTCTGATCGGCAAAATGGCCTGTTGCCGCAAGATCCAGTCCGGTCAGGCCGGCGGTTTTGGTGTGCCGTGTCGTGGCATCCTGCCAACTGAGCTTGAAATCCGCAGCCGGTGCGGCAAGCGTCCCCGATGCCGAGGCGGTGCCCGAAATCGTTCCGCCGGCGTCCAGATCCTTCACGAAACCATTGGCGATATTGGCGGGGACATTTGCAAGCTCGGCATCGACCTTGATGTTGCCGATCGTGGTTCCGGTAATCGCGACGTTGCCGAGAGCTTTCAGCGATAATTTGCCCTTGCCGGTGAGTGCCGTATCGAAATCGAGCTTGTTATCCGCAAACCTGCCGGATGCGTTGAGCGACAGGCCGGCAAGTCCGGCGCTCTTTGTCTGGCTTGTCGCGGCGCCTTTCCAGTTCAGCTTGAAATCGGCCGCTGGTGCCGCCGGCGTGCCCGCTGCGTTGACCGTCCCCGACACCGTGCCTTCGGCAGCAAGATCGGGAACAAAACCGTTGGCGAGCTTTGCCGGCAGACTGACGATGTCGGCATCGATATTGAGAATTGGGCCGTTCGGATCCGCAAGGCCAACATCACCCCCAGCCTTCAGGGAAAGACCGTCAGCGCCGCTAATGCCGCCGTCGAAAGTCAGCTTGTTTTCGGCGAAGGTACCTGATGTGGAGACGCCAAGAGGGGCGATGCCGGCACCCTTCGTATGGCTGGTGGCCGCATCCTTCCAGTCGAGCTTGAAATTGACGACGGGAGCGGCTGATGTGCCGGTCACGTTGACCGTCCCTGAGATCGCGCCGTCAGCGGCGAGATTGGGGACGAAACTGTTGGCGAGACTTGCGGGCAGGTCGGTGATGACGGCGTCGAGCTTCAGCGTCTCACCGGCAGAACCGGTAACCGATACCGAGCCGCTGCCGGTCTTCACGGTCAGACCGTTCAGACTGGCAACTCCCTTGGTGACGTTGACCTGCGCCGGTGATGCCAGTTCGACCGGAATGTTGCGTGGCTTCGCGGCGAAATGGTCAAGGCTGAGATCAATCATGCCGCCTGCGGACTGCACGCTGCCGCCCGCCTGCAGCGGATTGCCGTCATAACCTGCATTCAGATTGAAGTCGGTGCGGGTTTGCTGCTGGGCGAAATCAAGCGCAATGCCGGTAAGCTTGTTGGTACCGATGCCGAACTCGTCGGCCCGTATCGTGCCGTTGGCGGCAAAAGCCTGGACATCGCTGACGGTCACGTCGATCGCAGGCTTTGCGATCGTCAGCGTGTCGCGGCGAATGCCGTTGCCGTTGGCGGCAATCTTGAGTGCGATCTTGCCGTCATTGCCGGTGATATCGACAGAGCCTTTGAGGTCGCCTTCCGCCTTCTGGCCGCCGAGGGCTGCAAGCAGGCCGATATCCGGGAAGTCAAAGGTCAGCACACCCGCCGGTGTCATGCCTGAGGAAAGCGTGAGATTGCCCGTCAGGCGATTGCTGCCGACATCGGCTGTCAGCGCGGGNATAGAAATCGTTCCGTTTTCGGATCTGACATCGCCGTTGATGCCGATCGGCTGGCCNTCGATCGTGCCCGTTGCGGCTACGCGGCCCTGCGGAGCGGCGGGATCGGCAGAGCCCGTCAGGTCGATGTTGAGATTGCCCACCTTGCGATCGGCCATCTGCAGGCTGGTGGCTTTTACATTGGCGGTGAGCGCAAGCGCCGGAAGCGTGCCGCTGGCTCTGACGCTATAATCCGCTTCCCCGCTCGTGCCCGAGAGCAGCTTGCCGATGTCGGGAAGCTTGCCGGCGAGATCGGCTGTCAGCACGTCATCCTCGAGCGCAACGTTGCCGCCTGCCTCGATGGTCGGAGATTTGATCGTGATGTTCGACAGCGCCATCTTTGAGGGGATGGTGCCGGCGACCTGGGTCTCGAGATTGATCGGCGCATCGAACTTTTCAGCGACGGCCGGCGGTAACGCGGCGGGCTGTACGACAAATTTCGCATTGCCGGTCAGTGTATTGTCAGCCAGGCGATAGGAGCCATTGAGATCGGCGCCGATATTGGCGCTTTCGATCGTCGTGCCGTTGAAGCCGATGCCGTTGCGTGAAATCTGAAGCGGAGCGACGAGTGTGATCGGGCCGCGAACGGCGCGGTTAAGGTTGGGCTCGGTGAATGTCGCGTCGCCGGCTACGAGACGCAGCTGGATATCGCCGGCGCCATTGGCGAGGTTGAAGGCATCGCTCTTGGCNGTCAGCTTGACGTTGCCGATGTCGGCTTGCGGCATTGTGGCGGAATCCAGCGATCCGCTCGCATTGATGCGCACGGCCTGTGCCTGTCCGGTCATCGCCAGGTTGAGGCCTGAAATCATGAAGCGTGCTTCGCCATCGGCAAGCGGCCAGCGGAAATCGACAGGGCCCGAGGTGCCCAGCACATTGGCATTCAGGCTGTTGTTGCCGGCNGGATCGAGTGTNCCGGATGCGGCGATGACGNCGCTGCCGGTGGCGAGATTGCCGGTCTGAATATCGATCTTGCCGTGATCGTCGAAGGTCGCGGATACATCGATATTCGTCTGGCCTGCAAAAAGCGGCCGGAATGCCATGGGGAGCAACGAGCTCACATCGCCGCCGCCCTTAAGGTCGAGATGATGCAAGCCGTCGGCCGTGATTGCATGCTTGCCTTCCAGTGAGGCGCGCTGCTGGCCATCGAGGGCTGCCTGCAGCTTGCCGTTCCAATCCGAAATCGGGCCTTCGCCATTGAGCGCTATGTTAACGGCCGGGCTGCCGGGCAGACCGAGAAAGCCAGCAAGCAGGCCGCCCTGCGGTTCTGCAAGCTGGGCATTCAGCCGCAGGTGGTTGTTTGCCGGGGTAAAGGCAACGTCGGCGGAGAGTTTGGCGTCGGGAACCTGATGGCGGTTGACGTTGATAATTGCCTCGCCGCCGTCGCCATCGGCTCTGAGATTGCCGGTAGCGGCAAGCGAGAAGGCGCGTCCGGTCAGAGGCGCCGCGAGCGAAATATCCGGCAGGGCGATATGCTCGATATCGATCTTTATGGGTAGCTGAAAACCACTGCTGCCTTGTTCCTCCGAGGGCGCCGGCCTGGAAGGCAGAGTGCGTACCGGTTTACGGCGCACATCGATGGAGGCAACAGAGACCTGTTTGGCGCTGAACGTTCCGGTCAGCAGCGCCAGGGGATTCCAGTCGATGGCAATACCACGGACTTCTGCGAATGTGCCGCGCGTGTCCGAGAGGGTAATCTCGGCGGCGCGCAACCCACCGGTCAGCAGGCCTTCGGGTTCCCGTACCGAGATCGTCATATCGCGGTTGGAAAGTGCCGAAGCGACATTTTCGGTGATGATGCGGGCGCCGAATGAGGTGAAGCCGAAAATCGCGAGAGCAATGACGGCAAGGATGAGCGCAGCGCCAAGGCCGTACCCGACAAGCCGCATTATCCAGTTCATGATTTTCGCCAACATTTGCATAAGAGCGGACACTATCCCGTTTTCATGACAGCTCACAGGTCGGAAAACACTGCGAAATCGGCATTCCAAAGGCATTCCCGTTTCCGGTCACGGAAATACTCCATCATTTCTAGAATGACTGGCCTATGCCGGCATAAATTCCATATTCAGTTCCACCGTCGTACTTGTTCAGCGGTACGGCAAAATCAAGCCGAAGGGGACCGAAAGGCGTTGCATAGCGGATACCGGCGCCCGCACCGGCCCTGATATCGGAAAAATCAGGCGCAATACTGTCCGAAACCGTGCCGACATCGATAAAGGGAACGACGCCGATCGTATCGGTAATCCTGATGCGCGCTTCGAAGGAGCCGATTACATAGGAGCGGCCGCCAGTCGCCTCGTCGTTTTCGTTGTAGGGCGAGATTTCCTGATAACCGTAGCCACGCACGGAACCGCCACCGCCGGCGAAGAAACGCTGGGTGGCGGGAATATCCTGAACGCCGTCGCCGCCGATCAGCGTGCCNGCTGCAAGCTTGCCGGCAAGTACGACGCCGTCTTCGGCACCGAGACCGAGATAGCCTGATATCGAGCCCTCGAAGGCCGAATAGACCGTGCCGTTCATGAACTCATAGCCCGGCTTTGCCGACAGCGTGGCGTGNTAGCCNCCGGTCGGATTGAATTTGTCATCACGGGCATCGCGATCATAGGTGATCGGCAGCGTGAAGGTCAGATAATTGTTGTTGCCGAAAGCGTCGTCGTCATTCTCGAAGCTCACCTCGCCGGCTGCCGAGATGGTGTCCTGATCCGTCAATTCATAAGAGAGGCCAAGCGAGGCGGTGATAAGCTTTGCATTATAGGCATCCGGATTCTGCGTCTTGGCGACGATGCCGGCCTTCAGCGTGGCGGACGGATGGATGAAGCCCGGTTTCGTGAAGAGGATGCCGGCGGAGTAATCGAGATCGCCGAGGTCGGACGCTTCGCCGAGGCGCGAGACGGCGCCTTCGATGCGCAGCGATTCGGCCCCGCCGAACAGGTTGCGATGGCCCCAGTAGCCGTTGACGCCGAAACCGTCGATCGTCGAATATTGCGCGCCGATGCCGAGGTAGCGCCGCTTGCCTTCGGAAACCTCGATTGTCATGGGCAAGGTACCATCGGAAGCCAGTGCGTCGCTTTCGTGGATCGTCACGCTGGAGAACACGCCAAGCGCGCGCAGGCGCTCGCCTGCCTTCCTCAGCGCTTCCGGCGAATAGGCTTCGCCCTTCTGCAGACGGGAGTAGCGCTGGATGAATTCCGGCTTGACCCTTTCCTCCCCGGTCACGCCGACGTCGCCGATCGGAGCAACCGGACCACCTTCGGCAGCGAGAACGATATCGACGGTGTTCTTGCTGTGGTCGGCGACCACGCGCCGCTCGGTCAGCTTGGCAAAGGGCCTTCCTTCGCTCTTCAACTGGTCGACAATCGTATCGCCAGCCTTGATGATAGCGAGCGAGCCGGCTTGCTCGCCCGGTGCGAGATCGTAATCGGCGGGATTGCGGTGCGCAGCATCGCCGCCGAACTGGACCTCATCCACGGTGAAGACCGGACCAGGGGCTATATCCACTTTGACCGGAACCGGCTTCGAGCGATCAAAAGTCGGGTTGGGCGGGAGATCGTCTATGTTGCGGCCATCGATGGTGATCGTCACAACGCCGCCGTAACGCGCCTTTTCGTAAAGTGTCGCGATCAGCCTCTCGCGGTCGTCACGGGCTTTGACGACAATGCCAAGATCGCCTGAAACCGGCCTGCTCTTGTCACCGACAAGGCGAGAGCTGTTTTCCAGCGCCTCTTTCAGGTCGCTATCAGCTGTGCCGGTCTCAAGGTCGATGTCATAGCGCACCGGATCGGGGACCTGCAGGTTTTCGTCCTCGTCCTTGCCGAATATGGTGATGCCGAAAAGCTTGAATGCGTAAGCATTGCCCACGAGGACTGGTGAAAATGCAGCCGCCGCTGCGACCACCACCATGGCGCCTGCTCGATACGCAATACCCGTTCTCAGGCCCGTCCCTCCAATCCGCATCCGCCGCTTTTTGGTTACATTAAAATGAAGCTCTGCGTTGCCCAGCCGATAACAAGCTTAGCGGCAAAATCGCGCCACGTGTACCAATTTAA
>JGI25152J39213_1001225_pt1 | contig 11746 bp, 9 predicted proteins | sample AraplaMF_Col_mMS_FD_39213 | JGI IMG/M metagenome (IMG submission 39213)
GGCGCACTCTTCTATTTCAGACTCGGGCTCGTCGAGGCCGCCAATTGGTTCGTGCCGCTGGTCTTTGCAGGCTTGCTGCTGCTGGCCTTCAAGAAGGGCGAGCGTTTTGGGCCTGTTATCGTCAGCGTCAATTGGCTCGGCGTGCCGCTGTCCTACGTCAATGGGATGCTGCTCGCGCTCGTCTTCTTCCTGCCACAGCTGGTTGGCCTCGTCTCGGTGCTGCTGCTGGCCTTCATGCTTGCGCAGGTCTTTGCGATCGCACGCATCCTGAGGATGATCTTTTACGGCCAAGGCCTGATGGTTGGGGCACTCACGCTGGTGCTGCTCGTGCCATCACTGATGCTGTCGGAATACCTGCAGCGCTTTCTCGGCATTTATCCCGTCTGATCAGCGAAATAATCAGAAGTCCTCGCCGTCGTCGCCTTCCACCGGCGGGCGCCGGTCGACGATGACGTCGGGATAGTCCACCTGCATGAAATAGAGTCCATCCGGCGGCGCGACCGGGCCACAGGCCTTGCGGTCTCGCGCATCCAACGCGGCGCGGACGTCGGCCGGCGTCCATTTGCCCTCCCCCGCGAGCTTGAGTGTTCCCGCGAAAGAACGGATCTGGTTGTGCAGGAAGCTTTGGGCCGTAGCACGAATCTCGATCAGTTCGCCGTTTCTCGTCACGTCCAGCCGATCAAGTGTTCGAATCGGACTGTTGGCCTGGCAATGTGCGGAGCGGAAGGTGGAGAAATCGTGCTTGCCGACGAGCGTCTGCGCCGCCGCATGCATGACCTCATGGTCAAGCGCTTTTGGGACCCACCATGCCTTCCCGGCCTCCAGCGCCAACGGCGCCNGGCGGCTGATGATGCGATAAAGATAATGGCGCCGCAGCGCCGAGAACCGTGCGTCGAAGAACTCGCTCGCCGCTCCCACGCTGACGATCGCGACCCGCTCCCCGGCCATCTTGAGGTGGGCGTTCAGCGCATTCTGCAATTTGAAGGCCGACCACTCCCTGGCGAGATCGGCATGGATGACCTGGCCCATTGCATGAACGCCGGAATCGGTGCGCCCCGCGCCGCGGATCGACACCGTCTCACCGCTTGCCGACAGAATCGCCTTCTCGATCGCCCCTTGGACAGACGGTCCGTTCTCCTGCCGCTGCCAGCCAACGTAAGGACCACCGTCATATTCAACGATCATGCGGTAACGATGCATCAGGGAAGCCTCGTGCCTGATGGAAGCGGTGTCCCGCGCAGGAAATCAGCGGCCGGCAACGGCTTGCCACCGGCTTTCTGCAGTCTGGTCAGGCGAACGGCGCCGGTTCCACAGGCAACGACCAGATCATCGGTCAGCAACTCGCCAGCGCTGCCGCGGCCTTGTGCGATTTCCGAGGCCAGCACCTTGACGCGCTCAGGCTTGCCGCCGATTGCCACTTCGAACCACGCACCTGGAAACGGCGCCAGACCGCGAATGTGATTGTGGATGTCAGCGGCGTCCCGCGAGAAGTCGATCCGCGTCTCGCCCTTGTCGATCTTGGCGGCGTAGAGCACACCGTCCGACGGCTGCGGCGTCAGGGGAAGATCGCCCATCTCGAGCTTGACCATTGCCTCAGCCATTGCCCTGGCCCCGACATGCATCAGCTTGTCGTGCAATTCCCCGGCCGTGGTGTCGGGGCCGATCTCGACTTCACCGGTGAGAGCCACCGGGCCGGTATCGAGCCCCTTGTCCATCTTCATCACCATCATGCCGGTCTTTTCGTCGCCGGCCATGATCGCCCGCTGAATCGGAGCAGCACCCCGCCACCGGGGCAGGAGTGAGGCATGACCATTGTAGCAGCCGTGGCGCGTGCCGGTCAGAATCGCCTCCGGCAATAGCAGTCCATAGGCAACCACAACAGCGACATCTGCATCATGCGCCCTGAAGCGCTCGCGCTCTTCCGGATCCTTGAAATTCACCGGCGTAAAGACGGGAATGCCGAGCAGCTCAGCCGCCTGGTGCACCGGCGACTTCTGCAGGTCCAACCCGCGCCGTCCGCCCGGCCGTGGTGGCTGCGTGTAGACGGCAAGAATCGTGTGACCCGCGTCGATCAGCGCTCGCAGGGTCGGGACGGAGAATTCGGGCGTGCCCATGAAGATGATGCGAAGCGACATTTCTATCCCGCCATGTTTCCGGTCAGACGTCTTCAAACGGGCGTGCGAGCTTCAGATCAAGCCCCTTCAGGCATCCGGCCCGCGAAATCGCCTGTCCAGCAGGGCTGCGTCAGCAAAAGTCCGGCTAGAGCGCCTTCGCCGACTTAGCCGCCTTTGTGAACTTCTTGATCACCATGTCCCGCTTCAGGCGAGAAATGTGGTCGATGAAGAGTACGCCGTTCAGGTGGTCAATCTCGTGCTGCAGGCAGGTCGCGAGCAGGCCGTCGGCTTGCACCGTCTGCTCCTTGCCATCACGGTCGAGATATTTGACGGTGACGGTCGCCGGGCGTTCGACTTCGGCATAATAGTCAGGGATCGAAAGGCATCCCTCCTCATATACCGAACGCTCGTCTGTCGATGCCACGACCTCCGGATTGACGAATACGAGGGGCTGCTTCTCTTCGCCCTCGCGGGAAACGTCGATGACCAGCATGCGGCGCGGCACGCCGATCTGGATGGCAGCAAGGCCGATACCGGGCGCGTCGTACATGGTTTCAAGCATGTCGTCGGCAAGTCGCTGAAGATCGGCGTCNACGCGCTCGATCGGCTTGGAAACCTGACGAAGCAGCGGATCGGGGAGAATGATGAGTGGCTTGATGGTCATGGCGTTCCCATAACGCATCTTTTTCCAGGATGGAATTATCCGGTGGGCTGGCGGAGCGCTTTTTTACGCCCCAGCCCGGAATTTCGCCGCATTCCCGTCATGCGGCGCGGCGTGTCGTGGTCATCGAACGTTGCTCGACGCCGGTACGGAAGCGCTGCAGCAGTGCAACCAGATTGTCGACTTCGCCGCGCAGGCGCCGCGTCTCGGCAGAGGTGTTCTCGACCATTCCCGAGTTCTGCTGCGTGATCGTGTCCATGTTGCGGATGGCGACACTGACCTCGTTGACCCCGGTTGCCTGATCGCGCGCGGCAGCGGCGATATCGGCAACGAAGCTGTTGATGATATCGATGCGGTTGATCATGTCGTTCAGCGCCTCGCCGGTGCTGCTGACGATGTCCACTCCTTCGTTCACCTGGACCGAGCTTTCCGAAATCAGGTTCTTGATCTCCTTGGCGGCGTCGGCGGTGCGCTGCGCCAGTTGGCGGACCTCTTGCGCCACGACGGCAAAGCCCTTGCCCGCTTCGCCGGCACGCGCAGCTTCCACGCCGGCGTTCAACGCCAGCAGGTTCGTCTGGAAAGCAATCTCGTCGATGACGCCGATGATCTTGGCGATCTCGGTCGAGGATTTTTCGATGCCGGCCATCGCGGAAACGGCGCTGGTGACGAGTTCGCCGGAGTTCTTGGCCTTCTGCTGCGTCTCACGGACCGCACCGGATGCCTTTTCGGCGTTTGCGGCAGTCTGTCCGACACTGACCGAAAGCTGTTGCAGCGCCGCCGAGCTTTCCTCGACGCCAGCTGCCTGCTGGGCCGTTCGCAAGGCAAGGTCATCGGAGGCCTTGGCGATCACGTCCGTACCCCTCAGGATCTCGCCCGAGGTTGCCCGCACCGAGCCAAAGGACGTGCGAAGAGCGGCGACGGCGCGGTTATAGTCGTCGGCCATGGCTTTGAAATTACCGGGGAGATCTGGCGGCAGCGTGGCCTCGAGATCGCCGTTCGACAGCGCCTCCAGACCGCGGCGAAGATGATCGAGCGCAACGGCCTGATCCTGCTCGGCCTTTACGCGCTCTTCTTCCAGCTTGCGTCGCTTCTCTTCGAGCGCTTCCAGATAGACCGAGATCGAATAGTCCATATCGAGCATCGCGGCCTTGATGACCGCTGAAAGCTTCTCGGCCAGCACCTTGCCCTGCTGCCTGGCGAACATGGAGGGCCACTGCTTGGCCATCAGGCCCTTCACGAGTTCGCTCATCAGCAGCGCGTAGCCACCAATATACCAGCGAGGCTCGAGGCCAATACGGGCATGGGTCTTGCCCACCGTGACCACGCCCTTGACGTAGGTTTCGTCGAAGTTGCCGCCAGCCAGATTGGCCCAGTGGTCTTCCTGGCGCTTCTTGGCATGTCCCATATGCGCTTTATCGGCAAAGAAGCTTGCGACCTCAGACGTCCTTGCCAGCTTCGCGTAAAACTTGTCGAGAGCGCCGCCGAGCAACTCCGAGATTGCCGGGCGCATCTCACGCAGCGCCGCGCGGGCTCCGTCGTCCAGCTCGATGAAATCGAGGCGTTGCTTGAGCGTGCTGTCGGACTGCTGGCTGGTCATGATCTCTCTGCTTTGTAATTGATGCAAAAGGGAATTTGACCTGACCTTTTACGCAATATGGTTGAGCAAAGGTTAAATGAACTTCAGATTTGTCAACTGTCGTTTGTTCCCTCTACGAGCCGATCCTTTCGGAAGCCTTGCGAGTTGTTCACGTTTTGATCTAGCCATCCCACACGAGTTTGTTATGGTGGCGAAATGAACACCAGCTCTGAGTCGTTTCTCCTCGGCCTTTCCCGTATCAGTCCTGCCACGCTGGCGCTCGCCGGAGGCGCGATCGCGGCTCTGGCCTTGTTGCTGATCCTCCTTCTCGTCCGCAGCGGGCAGGTGCGGCGCGAGCAGGCCGAGGTAGCGAGCCTCCGTGCCGCCGAGACGGATGCTCGAATGGCCGAACTTCTGAAAATCCAGGCGGAAATGCACGGGCGCATGTCGACAATGGCCGAAGTGTTCGGCTCGAGGCAGTCCGAGCTGAACCAGGCGATCAACCAGCGTCTCGACGGTATGTCGCAGCGCGTCAGTTCAACGATCAGCGAGCAGACCAAATCGACGCACGAGAACCTGCAGCGGCTGCAGGAGCGTCTCGCCGTCATCGATGCCGCCCAGAACAACATCCAGACACTGGCGAAAGATGTCGTCGGTTTGCAGGCGATCCTCTCCAACAAGCAGACACGCGGCGCTTTCGGCCAATCGCGCATGGAGACGATTGTCGCCGACGGCCTTCCGATGGGGGCCTATGCCTTCCAACAGACGCTTTCCAATGGCTCGCGCCCGGACTGCACCATTCGCATGCCCAACGGCGCACCACCGCTGGTGATCGACGCGAAGTTCCCGCTTGAAGCCTGGAACGCGATCCGGGACGCCGGCGGACCTGACGGAGCCAAGGTCGCCTCGCAGCAGTTCCGCCGCGACATGGAAACGCACATCCGCGATATCTCCGAGAAATATCTGATCCAGGGCGAGACGCAGGACACGGCCTTCATGTTCGTGCCGTCGGAATCGATCTTCGCGGAGATCCACGAGAATTTCGAAGCGATCGTGCAGAAGGCGCACCGGTCGCGCATCGTCATCGTGTCGCCTTCGCTGCTGATGCTCTCCATCCAGGTTATTCAGGCAGTCCTGAAGGATCAGCGGATGCGGGCCCAGGCACACGTCATCCAGGGCGAAGTCGCGAACCTGATGGACGATCTCGGCCGTCTCGACGAGCGTGTCCGCAAGCTGCAGAGCCATTTTTCCATGGCCCAAAGAGATGTCGACCAGATCCTCACCTCCACCGATAAGCTCACCAAGCGCGGCGCGAAAATCGAAGCTCTGGAGTTCGAGGGCGGCGACAACAGCAAGGCCGCGGCGCGGGACGGTGATGGCGCGCCAAAATCCGTCGACAGCCGCAGCGGGCTTCTGAAGCTCAGAGTGGTTGACGACGAGTAAGCCCTTCAGGCAGTGTCGCGCTCAAGAAGAGCATTGGACAGGACACTCATGATCACAGTCTTCGGCTCCATCAACATGGACCTCATCGCCACCACCGCGCGCTTGCCGAAGCCCGGCGAAACGGTTGCCGGCAACGGCTTCTCAACGGCAGCAGGCGGCAAGGGCGCCAATCAGGCACTTGCGGCGCGACGCGCCGGCCGAACCGTTCACATGGCGGGAGCCGTCGGCCGCGACGCCTTTGCGGAGCCGGCGGTTGCTCTCTTGAAGGACGCCGGCACTGGACTTGAAACCGTCAAGCAGGTCGACGAGCCGACCGGAACCGCACTGATCCTCGTCGGCGGTGACGGCGAGAACATGATTGCCGTTGTGCCCGGCGCAAACGGCACGATGACGCCGGCCGATGCCGACGCCGCGATCGACGCGATGAAGGAGGGCGACATCCTGATGCTGCAGCTCGAGGTGCCCGTTCCGGCCGTCGAGCGGGCGCTGGCCGCGGCGCGCGCCAAGAGCGTCACGTCCATCCTCAACCTGGCCCCACTGATCGAAGACGCTCCACGCCTCGGCCGCCTTGCCGACATCGTGATCGCGAACGAAACCGAGTTCGAGCGTCTTGCCGGCCAGGAAAACATGGGCACGGCGGATCGCGAGACCGCGCTGAAACGGCTCAATGCGGAGACGGGGCAAACCCTGATCGTGACGCTCGGCGCAGACGGCGTCATCGCAATCCGCGACGGCGTCATCTCCCGTGCGAAGGGATTGAAGATCGAGCCTGTCGATACGGTCGGTGCCGGCGACACGTTCTGCGGCTATTTCGCCGCGAGTCTCGACGAAGGCCTCGATTTCGAGGCATCGCTGCGGCGGGCCGCCGTCGCAGGATCGCTCGCCTGCCTCAAGCAAGGCGCTCAGCCATCGATCCCATCAAGCNCCGAAGTCGCAAACGAGCTATAGGGCAATTCGCCCCGCGACATATCGGGGCGGTTTGCCGTANGCAGCGTCTGTTTTCATTAGATTTCATTCAAATTTAATAGGTTTCCGGCGATGTTCCCGCCATCGCCGGCCTTCGCCAAGGGGTCGGCTTCTGTCACGGCTGCTCCATGAGGGGGCGACGCCTTCGTCCCCTGTGCCGATGAATGCCCCGTACGGCACATCCTTGCTTCCCGAGGAATCCATGTTCATCTTTCGCATGAAATCGCTTGCAGCCAAGCTTATCCTCATTACGGGCGTTGCCATCGCCCTCGTCCTCCTCATTTCCAACTTCTTCCTCATCGGCGAGACGCGCAACCGCGTGCGGACCCTCACCATGGACCAGGCTAATCTCGAGGCGAAGGCTATCGCCAACGAGGTTGCCTCATCCGTCGGCGAGCTGGCAGGGGCCGCGCGCTCGATGGCCGGCACGATCGGTCATGGTCAGGAGGGCAAATATCTCGACCGCAAGGCCGTTCTGGACATGCTGAAGGCAAACGTCGAGCGCAACCAGTTGGCCTTCGGCAGCTGGTTTGCCGAAGAGCCGAACGCCTTCGACGGCCAGTCGCCGTCCATGGCCGGCAAGGCCGAATTCGGCGCAGCCAAGGATGGCACATTCAACCCGTACTGGACGAAGAGCAAGGACGGCGGCTTCAGCTTCTCCACCTTCGATTCCGACTATAAGGCTGCCTGGTACGCGCTCGCCGCAGAAAGCAAGAAGGGCGCGCTGTCGCCGCCTTATGCCGAAACGACGACCGGCGAGAATACCGCGATGACGTCCATTGCCTATCCAGTGTTTTCGGGTGGCAAGATGATCGGCGTCAGCGGCGTCGACATCTCCCTCAAATCGCTCCGCGATAAGCTTTCGACGCTCCACCCCTTCGGCTCTGGCCGCGTTACGCTGCTCTCGCAGACCGGCAAATGGATTGTCTCGCCGGTTCCCGAGCTTTCCATGAAGGACTATGACGGCGAAGGCACAGATGCCGTGAAGAGCGCGCTTTCGACGCTACAGCCAGCCGTCGTCAAGGACCTGAGCTACGATAGCCACGAGCCCTTCGACCGCGTCGTCTATCCCTTTGCCCTGCCCGACGTGAACACGACCTGGGTCATCCTCGTCGACGTCCCGCACTCGGCCATCAACGCGCCTGTTCAAGATCAAACCTTCATGATGGTTGTCGCCGGCATTCTCGTGCTCGCAGCCGTCATGATTGCCCTCTACCTAGCCGTCCGTTCCCTCGTCCAGCGTCCGATCGGCGGTCTCGTCGCCAGCGTCAAGGCACTCAGCGACGGCAAGTACGAGCAGCCGGTAGCCGGTCAGGATCGCGCTGACGAGATCGGCGCCGTGGCCAAGGCTCTTGAGGGCTTCCGCTTCGCACTCGCCGACACGCAGCGTCTTGAGGCCGAGGCAAACAACCAGCGCGATGCAGCNGAAACCGAGCGTGGCCGCTCGGAAGCCGAGCGGCATCAGTCGATCACGCTGCAGCGTCATATCGTGTCGATCGTCGGCTCAGGCCTGTCCGAATTGTCCCAGGGCAACCTCGGCCATCGCATCACCGAGGACTTCCCGGGCGAATACGCCAAGCTGAAGCAGGACTTCAACGCGGCTCTCGAAAGCCTCGAGGAAACCATCAACACGATGAACCTCAGCGTCGTGAACATCGGCTCCGGTACAAGCGAAATCAGCGGCAGCGCCTCCGACCTCGCCAAACGTACGGAACAGCAGGCAGCAAGCCTGGAAGAAACGGCAGCCGCGCTCAACGAGCTCACCGCACAGGTCAACTCCAGCGCCGACAACGCCCGCACGGCGGCTGATAACGTCAACCTCGCCTGCGAGGATGCCGAAAAGTCAGGCGAAGTGGTGCGCAAGGCAATTGCTTCGATGCAGGGCATCGAGCAGTCCTCCACCGAGGTCTCGCGCATCATCNGCGTCATCGACGAGATCGCCTTCCAGACCAACCTGCTGGCCCTGAATGCCGGCGTTGAAGCCGCACGCGCCGGCGAAGCNGGCAAGGGCTTTGCCGTCGTCGCGCAGGAAGTCCGCGAGCTGGCCCAGCGTTCCGCGAACGCCGCCAAGGAGATCAAGACGCTCATCAACACTTCGGCCGTACAGGTAAAGGAAGGCGTCGATCTAGTCGGCCGCGCCGGCGATACGCTGCATAAGATCTCCGAGCAGGTCATGGGCATCAACGGCCTTATCCGCCAGATCTCCGCATCGGCCAGTGAACAGGCGATCGGACTGAAGGAGATCAACCAGGCCATGAACCAGATGGACCAGGTTACCCAGCAGAACGCAGCCATGGTCGAGGAGACGACGGCAGCCAGCATCACGCTGAACGATGAGGCCCAGACGCTGAAGCAACTCGTGACACGCTTCCGCGTATCCGGCATGAGCCACGCTTCCGCACTACGCGCGACGGCTCAGCAGATGCGCGGGCCGACTGCTGCACCGACGTATCGCCAAGCTGCAGCACCGGCACCGCGCCGCGCAGTTCCGCAGACTCAGGGCTCGGCAGCGCTCGCTCAGGACAACTGGGAAGAGTTCTAGAGTTCTAAGCCGAACTCGACGGCTTGAATGAAAAAAGGCGCCTGGGCAATCAGGCGCCTTTTTTACTGGTATGTTGAATGCTCAGGCTGCGTTCGAGGTCTGCTCCTCATTGAGGAACGCATAGATCGCCGAGGCGGAGTCGGTCGCACGCAGCTTGGCGACGAGATCGTGGTCGCGCAGCACGCGGGCGATGCGCGAGAGGGCCTTGAGGTGATCAGCGCCAGCGCCTTCCGGTGCGAGGAGCAGGAACACCAGATCCACGGGTTGATCGTCCAGGGCCTCGAAATCGACGGGCTGATCGAGACGCGCGAAGATGCCGACGATGGAATGGACGCTTGCCAACTTACCGTGCGGAATAGCGATCCCGTTACCGACGCCGGTCGAGCCAAGGCGTTCGCGCTGCAGGACAACATCGAAAATTTCCCGCTCCGAAAGCCCTGTGACTTTCGACGCCTTTGCAGCCAATTCCTGGAGGAGCTGTTTCTTGGAATTTACCCTAAGGGCGGGAATGATCGCATTTTGCTGCAGCAAATCTGCCAAAGCCATTTTATTTTCCTTCTGCGCCAAGAGAGGAGAGCGGCAGCCTAACTGCCGCCCTTCGCCTTGATCTCAGCTTTTGATACTGGCTGCATCGATCCAGCCAATGTTACCGTCGTGCCGACGATAAACGATGTTCAGTTGTTCCTTGCCTGGACTGCGGAATAGCAGCAGCGGCTCATCCGTCATGTCGAGCGCCATCACGGCGGTCGCGACAGACATTGTTTTTAGTTGCTTGGTGCTTTCGGCGACGATCGCCGGCGCGAAGTCATCCGGGATCTCGTCTTCGTGGTCCGACATGCCATCCATGACGGTGTAGGCAACTTCCGCAGAACCATTCTGGTGATTTCCGGCGTAGTGATCCTTCAGCTTGCGCTTGTAGCGGCGAAGGCGCTTCTCGATCCGCTCGGAAGCGGCATCGAAGGCCAACTGCGGGTCCATCGCCTCTCCGGCGGCATGCAATACAACTCCGCTATCGAGATGAAGCTTGCAGTCGGCGGAAAAACGGGCGTTGGCCTTATGCACGATCACTTGACCAGAATACCCTCCGTCGAAGTATTTCGTGACGGCGACACCGATTTGGTCCTCGATCCGCTGACGGAACGAGTCACCAATTTCCATATGTTTACCGGATACACGCACACTCATGGAGTTTCCCTTCTTACAGTGTTTGCGNGTACCAGTTTACGCCAAGGCTCACCCTCATCCAAGCACTTCGCGCGATCCCAAGCAAGATCGGCCGAAGTTGCCGGCTTCAGGCGCCCTGAGGATGATGGGGATAACTTCCAACGCTGTCCACAGCGCCAATTGCGGCGCGCTTCTAGCCAGAAGTTACCAAAATGTCAACAGACGCATGAATTAGAATTTATAAATACACGTATCGGTAGCTCCAGGCAGCAATCAAAAACCCGCAACCTTGGCCAAAGCGCGCTTCTCCCGCCGGCGCTGGACCGACGATGCGATGTTCATCGCTTCCCGGTATTTAGCCACCGTGCGACGGGCCAGGTCAATGCCGCCCTTCTTGAGAATATCCACGATATCGTCGTCGGAAAGCACGGATTCCGGGCTTTCCTGCGAAATCAGCGTCCGAATCTTGTGGCGTACGGCCTCGGCCGAATGGCTGTCACCGCCTTCGACGGCGCTGATCGAAACGCTGAAGAAATACTTGAGCTCGAAGAGCCCCCGCGGCGTCAGCATGTACTTGTTGGATGTGACGCGGCTGACGGTGGATTCGTGCATCTTGATGGCGTCGGCCACCGTCTTGAGGTTGAGCGGCCGCAGGTGATCGACCCCATGCANCAGGAAGGCGTCCTGCTGCCGAACGATCTCACTCGCCACCTTCATGATCGTCTTGGCGCGCTGGTCGAGGCTCCGNGTCAGCCAGTTGGCGGTCTGCAGGCATTCCGACAGAAACGCGTGATCCTCACCACTCTTGGTGACTTTTGAAAAATACGCCTGGTTGACCAGAACGCGCGGCAACGTGTCGGGATTGAGCTCGATCAGCCAGCCGCCGTCGGAGCCTGCCCGCACGACGACGTCAGGCATGATCGCTTCCGACATTCCGGTTTCGAAGCCGGCACCTGGCTTGGGATTGAGCTGCCGGATCTCGCCCAGCATGTCGAGCAGATCTTCCTCGTCCACGCCACACAGCCGCTTCAGCGTCGCGAAGTCACGCCGGGCCAGGAGCTCGAGATTGCTGACCAGCGCCTGCATGGCAGGGTCAAAGCGGTCTTTCTGCCGAAGCTGGATCGCCAGGCACTCCGCCAGATTGCGGGCGAATACACCGGGCGGATCGAGCGCCTGCAAGGCGGCGATTACACGCTCGACATCGTCGACACCCGCGCCCAGCCTGTCGGCTGCTTCCGTCGAATCGCCCTGGAGATAGCCTGCCTCATCCAGCTGATCGA
>JGI25152J39213_1001232_pt1 | contig 11689 bp, 8 predicted proteins | sample AraplaMF_Col_mMS_FD_39213 | JGI IMG/M metagenome (IMG submission 39213)
CGGGGCGTAGCGCAGCCCGGTAGCGCACTTGACTGGGGGTCAAGGGGTCGCTGGTTCGAGTCCAGTCGCCCCGACCATTTAATCCCTTGAAATCTCAGTCAAAAAACCAACAGAACTTGAAAGCCGGACGGACGGCGCAAGCTGGCGGCTCCTGCCGCATATGCACTAGCGGTGCCCCTCTCAAATCTTTTAGGGCAACAAACCGCTCCACCTCCTGCTTGCGCCCGACAACCAATACATCATCGTCCAAGCAGAATGTATGTGCGCTAATCTCTCAGTGAATCGTACGGGGTAGCCCGTCCCAGGAAGACGTCAGGTCTTCGAGCAAGGCGAGAAGTTTTTCGAATTCGGAAAGAACGGAGTGAAATTCCTCGTTGCTCAACGAGGCGATCTGTGGGGCCTTGACCGAAAGCGATCCGATAAGTCGCTCGATCCACATGCACCGGTCTGCGGGCACATGCCCGAGAATATCGTCCCGGTATTCCTGCAGGTANCTGTGGATGCGCGCCACAATCACACGGCGGTCGGTTGCTCCAAGCGTTGCAACATTGCTTCGCGCGGTCTGCAGTTCAGCGATGATCGATGTCTGCATCTCTNNTCCCNTGGTTCTCCAACCACTCCTGCTGCGGCGAATACCATAGTCGCTGAACTCCCGACACGGACCAAGGTCTGAAGTNGCTGACGGGTGCCTTGTGCCCTCAGCGCGATTCATCCGTCCATATGCGGCGCTCGCCGCGGTAGATGTATTGGCCGGAGCCCTGGCGGGTGTTGTCGCGGTAATAGTCGCGGCGATTGCGGTTGCGGTCGTCGCCGGCGCAGCGCTCGGGAAGGCGTCGGCAATCCTGGGAGTTCTGCCGGCTGACCCGCGGATTTGTCGGATCAACGGCCATTGCATTACCGGCGAGCATTGCTAAAGCTAAGGCAAGAACAACCCTGATCATTTCACTCTCTTCCATTTCCTGTCGACCATGCCCGGAGTTTATCACATGCTGCCAAGCCGCTCACTTCTCATCGGCATGATCATAACATTGGCCTCTTCGCATGTTGCATTGGCAGAAAAAGCCCGGTTTCGAAACGCCAGGGAAAACGAAATCCGTCAGCTTCTGAAGGGTGCCAGCGACTTACGGAAAGCCTCGAATGGCTATGAATACCGTCGGGGCAACAAGAACGGCTATAAAATTTCAGACGGTCAGATCTGCATACTTTTCCCCAACAAGCAGACCGACTGCGTCTCGATCAAGACGGATGGTCAGGTATTGCAGATGCTCGACAACAAGGGCAATCGCGTCAAGCTCTGAGCCCTGCCGGTTGCTGTCTGTCGTCACGCCCGGCGCCTCCCCGGAACCTTTCCCCAAAGATCGCGTTAGAAACGCATGATTTTGCAGGTCGCTCGCCTGCAGCCGAGATGCGCCATGCGCCGGTTTCATCCGGGCAACCGGATCTTGAACGAGCTTTCAGCCGGGCTCTTCCCGGCAGGGGGAAATCATGAAACTCCGCTTCGTATCCGCCACAGTTGCCGGCTTCCTTGTTACCGGCCTCGCCGGCTCGGCCATGGCGGCTGATGCCATCGACGCTATTCCGGCCGCACCGGCAGCCGAGATCACACCGGTTTTCACATGGTCAGGTTTCTATGCCGGTGCCGGCGGCGGGCCGACCTGGGCCAACGGCGATTTCGACGTCTTTTCCGAAGACATGAACGGTGGGCTGATCACCGGCTTCGTCGGCTATAACTGGCAGTTCGACAATAATTTCGTCGTCGGCATCGAAGGCGACATTTCGTACAACTGGAACAAGTCCGATGTCGGCCCGTTCGAAGTCGGCCTCGAAACTGCCGGCTCCGTCCGCGCCCGGCTCGGTTATGCGATCGATCGCGCGCTGATCTATGGTGCAGCAGGCTGGACCGGTGCGCAGGCCCATATCGATGGTCCTGCCGGCAGCGACAGGGATACGCTGTCCGGCTGGACGATCGGCGCCGGCGTCGACTATGCCTTCACCAACAACGTCTTCGGCCGGCTGGAATATCGCTACAATGACTACGGCAGCGCCGACCTGCTCGGGCTCGACGGCGACTTCGACCAGCATGTCGTGATGATCGGGGTCGGCTACAAATTTTGACGCCCTGCCCTCAGAGCATTCTGGCCGCCGGATTATATTGCCGAGAGCGTGAGCTTGCCGTCGTTCGTCACACGAGATTGCCAGCCGGTATAGTTGGCGATCGTGAAATGCGGCGTCTCGAAAGGCGTCGCATGAGTCTCAGTGATGACGGCGACGTCAGCTCCGGCTGCCTCGCCGGCGAGAATACCTGCAACCGCATCCTCGAATACCAGGCAACGGGCGGGATCGACCCCGAGACGGCTCGCGCCCAGCAGATAACATTCCGGGCTCGGCTTGCCTGACGAGACTTCTTCGCCGCTGACGATCATCTTCGGCATGGGAATACCCGCTGCCGCCATGCGGCGGAGGGCGAGTTCGATCGGCGCCGACGTGACAATCCCCCAGCGATCCGAGGGCAGTGCATTCAGGAAACGGATGGAGCCCGGGATCTCGATGATGCCCTCGAAATCCTCCATCTCCTCTTTCAAAAGCAGTTTTGCCTCGGCGATCGGATCGACGCCGGGAAGACCGAGTTGGCGGATGACGTCGGACGCGCGAACACCATGGATGGTCTTCAAAAGGACCTCAGGTTCGAAACCGTGGCGAAGCGCCCACTCGCCCCAGACGCGCTCGACGACGGCGATGGAGTTCAGCAACGTGCCGTCCATATCAAAAAGGAAGGCATCGTAAGTCTTTTCGAGAACGCGATGGGAAGCGGACAAAGGGAGGTTCCTTGCGAAGCGGAAAGCCGGCGGCCCTCCGCGACTAGCCGAGCGCATGAGCGACGTCAACCGAAAGCATGTCGCGCAAAACTCTGCAACGGTGCATCAGACAAGGACCTGAAGCGTCGCAAGCGATCTGAATGACCGCGTACGCTTTAGTCGTTGACCTCGGGATGGGTGATGCTCCTCACATCCGCGAGGCCGCGTGTAGCATCGCGATTGCCGGTGGCAGCCGCAGCCTCAAAAACTCGCGTGGCGTCACCGTACATTTTCAGATTCATGTAGCTGTAGCCACGCAGAACCATGAGATCGACCCGCTCCTGCTGCAGTTGGGCACGCTGGTCGAGAAAAATGAGTGCCTCGCGATAGCGGCCGCCCTGGAAGGCGGCAAGGGCACGATCGGCAAGGATCGCTACCTGCAGTTCGGACGCGCGGTCGCGATTCTGCGGCGCCTTGGTAGCCGCGACTGCGGCACTATTGGAAAGGCCGGCGCGCAGGTAGGCAAGGCTCTGGCCGTAGGCGGCATCCTCACGATCCTTGCGCACTGGACTTGCCAGCGCCGCCTCGAAAGCCTTCACCGCTTCCATCGGCCTGTTGATATCCATCAGGCACCAGCCGCGTGCCAATGCATCGCCGGGCCGGAGGCGGGCGGGATCAATGGTGGTGGANCATCCGCGAAGCTGACGCGGACCGCGCTCGACTGCAACCGTCTGCATGGCCCGCGTGGGCCTCGCGGGCANAACGGGCTGGGGCTGCACTTGCGGCTGCTGGGATTGAAATTGCGCCGGCGGCTGAGGCTCCGGCTGGAAGGCGGCACTGCGTTCGGTCGGCGCAGACTGGATCTGAGGGGCGGCAGGCTGAACAGCCGGCTGCGACCCAGCCGCAGAACCGGGGGCCGGCAACGGAGCGTTGCTGCGGGAAACGGCGGCTGTATCGTTCAACGTGGCAATGCGGGCCGAACGATCCGCCCAGAGACGCTGGATCTCGGCAACTCCGGCCCGGTCGTTCAATTGCTGGCGGGTGACGGCAAGGCCATAGGCGGACGGTTCGTCATCCGGCTTCCAACGCANTCCCGTCTCGAACCACCGGGCAGCCGTCTGGAACTGGTTCAACGATCGNGCGTACCAGCCGAACTGCTGGGCCGTCGGCACGTATTTCTGTTCGATGATAGCAGCNGCGATACGACCGAGCACGTCCTCGCTCAGATCGGCCGGCGGCTGCAAGGCCATCAGATTGGCGGTCGCGGCAAGATAGGTGGCGGTCGCATCCTTGGAATCGTCACGCCATTTGTACATGACGTCTTCGGCTTCCTGCGGCGACTTGCGGGCAATCAACGCCAATGCCAGCCCCTGGGAGGCTACAGCGGAATCCTGCTTGTCGTGGGCGATGCGGAACCACTTTTCGGCAGCCGCATCATTGTTGCGGCGAAGCTGATACCAGCCAAGCAGCAGCGCGTCCGAAGGCAGCCCCTGCTCTTCGGCAAGCTTCTCAACGCGGGAGATATAATTGGCAGCGACCTCGAGCTTGGCATCGTCATTGCCGTCGGCAACGAAGCGGCGGGCCAGATCGTCGCGCAGGCTGTCGAATTCTCTGACACCATTGGCATCGGCAGGTTTTTCAAGGGACAGCAGCGACTGCATCGCACCATAGGGCAGAAGAGCGGCTGCCTTCTGGATCGTCGCTACGCGCTCGGCCGGCTCGGTGCAGTTCTTCAGGATATAGGTATATGCATCCTGCCCTCGCTGCTGCCTGTTCGTATCGACGAATGCTTCGGCAACGCGCCAGAGCACATCTATTTCGGCGCAGGTCAGCAGACTCGGGGTTTCGGCTGCAATATCGACGACCGTCGCATATTGCTTGAGATCAGAAGCATTGACCAGCCGGGCACGGGATTCGGCGACATCGAGACGGTCGAGCAGGTCGGCTGGCGGCTGCCAACTTTCGGCGGCCTGACGATCGGCGATCGCCTTGCGCAGTTCGGCATAGCGACCCTCCGAATAAAGCCGCCACATATTTTCGAGCTGCCGGTCGCCGTTTTGTGGAATGGCGAGCGGATCAGCAGGTGGTACCCAGTTCGGATAGAGCGCCTGAAGGCGCGAGATTTCCGCCTGCAGGCGAAGCTTGTCGCCGCGGCTCGCAAAATAACGAAGGGCGCTTTCGTCGACAACCGGCTGCTGGCTTGCCGCCGTACCTGAGGGCGGCGGATTGGCCGGCGCGGTGGCGGCACCCGAGGGAGCCGAGGGTGGTGCGGTCTGTGGGACGACCGGAACCGGAGCCGGCTGCTGGGCCTGATTTGTCTGTGGCTGATTTGCCGGGGCTTGGGCTGGCTGAGCTTGGCCCGGCTGCAATTGGCNNGNCTGCNNTTGGCTTATCTGGGGCAGNTCCGTCTGAGCNGCGCTNTGGGCCTGNCCGACAGAGTTATCCTGCGTCGCGGCCTGGATCCGCTCCGTCACNGTCTGCACATCGATCGGCTCACCAGAGGGGGTATCCGGCCCCTTGATACGGCCCATCATCATGAGTTCGGGAGTCTTGCCACCGAAGCCGAAACGTTCCTGCAATGCGTCGCGGTCCTTCAGCCCGGCGATGAGAGTCGCCACAAGGACCGCTGCCGTGACCGCCACGAAAGAAGATTTCACAGACACTCCGGATGCTTCTCCCCGACATAGGCCAGCCCCAGAAGCTGAAGCGTTGAAGGATAATAATAGGCGGGCGCAAATTGCAGCGCTTCGGCAGGTAGTTTGGTTCCGTCCAATACACAGGCCACAACGTGGTTAACAATTTCATAACCAGGGTCGGAAAGCGGCGTCTTCGACCGCCCGGTGGTGAGGTCGATTATAGCCGGCACCCCGTTTTCGGTCATGCCTTCCTTGAGGCGCGTCAGCAACGCCCTGTCGGTCACGCCGCCTCGCGCCAGATAGAGCGGGATACGGATCGCGTTGTAGCCGAACTCTGCCTCGAAACCTTCAGCCGGCTGCGGCTGTCGCTTCAGGCTCACCCATTCGGCGGGCAGCTTGCGCGGGCCAAACTGCATGGCCTTGAGCAGCGACAGACCGTCATCGGCCAGTTTCTGCCACTGATCGGACGGTGCAAGTGCGGCCATGACCGGAAGCGCCTCATAGACCCAGTAGGATGGGTTGATAACGGGGCCATCGTCGCGATCCGTGCCGGAGAAGCCTTCCGCGCCAGGCATCAGCAGGGTGCGGCCGGAAAAATCGGCCACGGTCTCCGATAATGTCGACTGCGCCATGCGGGTGGCCGCGGTAATATAATCGGTACGGTTCCAGGCAGAGCCCGCCAGCGCGAGCGCATACGCAATCAGTATGTCTCCGTCGGACGCATTGTTGGTGTCGGTCACATGCGGGCTGGCAGACGGATCCCATTTCCAGACGGCAAGACCGTCATTGCGCAGCAGCAATTCGGTGCGGGTGAAATACCAGATCTGCTCGAAATCGGAGGGGCTCGCGGCAAGATAGGCGAGCAGCAGGCCGTAGCCCTGGCCCTCGCTATGGCTGATGTTGCCATTGCCGTTATCGATGATGCGGCCGCTCGGATCGAGGAATTTCGCCTTGTAGGCAGCCCATGCCTCGCCGCTGATTCGCGGCTGCTGCGCCAAGGCCGGCTCGCCGGCGAGTGCCAGCATCATCGTGCCTGCCAGCAATGTCGCGATCCAGCCCCTCATTTCGACCTGCCGAGCCTTGAGAGCATTCTGGACGTGACCAGACCGATCAGCAGCGACAGTACGACCAAAAGGAAAGAATAGGAGAGAATATTCGTCGACAGCCAGTTGGCGGCGATCAGGCGATAGTTGGCGATCGACAGGCCTCCGGTAGGTACGAAATCGAAACGGGTGACCGGCACGCTCTCGATCTTGCCGGTGCGGCTGGAATAGGTGGTGACATGGCCCGCAATCTGCGGCCAGTTCATCTGGGCGGTCAGGGAACTCAGCCCCTCGCGCAGGTCCTTGGCCGAGGGCGCGGTCACGACAGTCCACGTACCGCCACCATCCGGGCTCTTGCCCTGGGCGACCATCAGAGATGCCACATTCGACGGCGTGAATACCTGCTCTGCAGTGGGAACGAATTGCAGCGAGGCGCCGGTAATATCGAAGTTTCGGTGCAGCCATTCGCGGAACGCGGCAATGCGGCCCTGCAGCGCGCCACCGCTGATGCGCGAGCGCCACTCTTCCAGCGCCTTGCCATTGTCGATCTCGGTCGGCTGGGAATCCGTCACCGGACGCCAGGAAGCCTGGCTGGCTGTTGCGACATTGACCTGCGTGAGCGCCGTTGCCGGCATCTGCGAAATCGAGCCTATGAAAATCGCGTTGCGGTCACCGATCACACCCGGCGAGGCGACCGTTTCGATCGCGATCGGGTGGCCCGCCATGATCGCGAGTTGGCCAAGCAGGGTCGCAGTGGCAGACAGCGTGTCGGCATCGGTGCGATCGATAAACAGCGGCGTCGGATCTGGACTGCGCCCATAGGGGTAGGATGTGCCGGCCATGGCCGCGAGGTTCGGTCGCTGCCCGACGCGTGCGAAATCCGGCATATGGAATTCGGACGTATCGAAAAGTGCAAAACGCGGCGTTGACGAGGCTGTCGCCCCGGGGACGCAGGCGGCATCATCATCCGTCATCAGAACTGCTTCGATGGCGATCGAATTCAGCCCTGGCTTGAAATGCCGCATGGTCACGCGGATAGGAAGCTGGCGGAAAATCCCGCCATTGGTCGTTGCGATCGGCACAGTGGAGGCAATGTTGCCGTTCACGTAGACATCGATATGACTGCCGGGAAGCACCTTGCTGGAATAGGCAGCATCGAGCAGGATTTTCGCCTCGCCATAGGCATTGGCGTAAAAGTCAGCCGGCACGGCGATATTGAAGCCGGTGCGAAAGCGACGGCCGGAAAAGTCGATGGTCTTCAAGCCGAGCTGCGAAAGCGGAATACTCGTATCAGAAAAGAGAAGCGGCGCGTCAGGCGCGCTCCAGCGCTGCGTGGTCAGCACGTCACGACGGACTTCAGGGGCGCGGTCGGTCGGAGACACGATAGTATCGATCGCCGTCGAAACCGCCTGCCAGGATGGACCGCTGATCAACAGGACGGGCGAACCACTGCGCGGGTCGATGACGAAGGCCGCAAGCGGCGCGCTTTCAGCGCCTTGGGGAAGATTGGGGAAGATCGGACGCAGCTCGGTGGCGGTACCGACGAAAACCGCCATCTTGCCGGGACCGCCTGCTGGCGGAGAGTCGGCACTAAAGGCAAAGACCTGGTTCGGCATGCCGCTCAGGAGCGACAGGCCCTGCGCCAGACGCAGGAGTGGCTTGGTGGTACCGGGCTGCTCCATCGCCGGAACGACCAGATCGAATTCCGTCTTGCCTGCGCCATCGACACCGATGGCGCGGATCGCATCCGTGCCGGAAAGCTGACTGGCGTCGCGGCCGGCAAAGCTCAGATAGGTGCCGGCAGGATCGATGTTCGACCAGAGCTCATAGGTGGAGTCGATGCTGCAATCGGTGCGGTGGCGCTGATTGGCCTCGAAAGTGATGAGATTGGCACCGGGCTGGAGCAGACCCGGAGGAACATCGAAGCTGACTGCCGAAGGACTGTCGGGCGAACCGACCTGCTGCTGACCGATAATGCGGTTGTTGATGAACACGGTCAGCTGCGATGCTTCGGGAGCGACGACGATGGCATTCTGATAGGTGAAAGTGAACCGCGCCTTCGCCGCCGCCTGCTCCGTCGTCAGATAGATCGACCATGACCTGCGGTCGTATTCACCACCAAGGCCGAGCTCGGAGAAAGGCACGATATAGCGCCTGAAGTCGCCGGTCTGTGGAGCGGCCGCGGCAGGACGGACAACAGGGGTGGCCGGCTGCGGCTGGGCCTGTACCGGGGTGGAGGGCGTCGCCGGCGCCGATGTAGGTGCGGGGGTTGCGGGAATGACGCTAACTGGCGGCGCTGCGGGCGTGGGTGCCTGGCTCTGTGCAGGCGCGGAAGGTTGTACCGGCTGCGGGGCAACAGTCTGCGGAACGACGGGAACAGGGGCTGGTGCGGGCTGGGAAGGCGGCGCGGGTTGGGCCGGAAGCGTCAGGCGCGGCCTGACAGGCGGCGCACCCGCCGGGCGCTCACCAGACATGTCGAAGGGAGCGGTCTGCGCATAAGCGAGAACCGATGTGCCGATCAGGAGAAGGGAGGCGGCGAAGAATTTTCTCATCCGGCGTTCGCCTTTGCCGCCTGCTGCTGTCGATGCTCCTCACGTTCCGGGCGCATGCTGCGGAAGAAATAAACCAGGCCACGGCTCGTCTGATAGAGCGAGAGGCCGAGGAACCAGATGGTGCCTCTGATGAGGCCGGGATTACGCCGGCGCGAGGCCTGGAACTGCGTCCATTGATCCGAATTGGCGAAGATCAGATCGGCGATGAGGCGATGGTCCAACGCGCTCTTCGGTTGATACTGGCAGCCGACATTGGTGATATCGCCCGACGGTTCGATGTTGCGGACGATGAGCGGCAGGGTTTCGAGATCGGCGCCGCTATAGGGGCGGAAGCGGATCTCGCCGAGCGCTCCAACCTGCACCGCATCGAAATGCTTGCTGAAGATGTGCAGGCGCGCACCATGGACGGAGACGTCCTCGATCGAGGCGGTGTACCATTGGTCGCCGACGCCGAATTCGCAGCGCCGGTTGACGCGCACGCGGCGGGAGGACGCCCTCTCCCCGCGCTCCGAGACCACGCCGAGCGCGCAGCCGGCAAGGATGAGATTGATGATGTTCCAGCCGCCGACGACGAGCGTGACATCGGCCTTATAGGGTTCGGCATAGATCTTGTAGATGGTGATCGCGACGGCGATGATCTGCACCGCGAAGATGACGAAAAAGGGCCTGCTGATTTCCGACAGGCGGCTGACGGCGATGGATTCGTCCTTGGCGGTGACCTTGAAGGTCGGCTTGCGCGGATTGAGCATGACCGAGACGACAGCCGGCAACAGGTGAACCGTCTGCACATATTCATAGAGTTCGGAAATCCACGGCCAACGGAACGACCCGTAGAGGTAGTTCTGCATCATCAGGTTCACGATCATGTAGGCGAGCGTATAGGCCAGGAACTCGCCGCCGGAGGCCGTGAAGATCTCGAGATCGAAAAAGAGATAGAAGAGCGGCGCGAACAGGAAGATCGTGCGCGGAAACGGGAACAGCCAGAACAACGATGAGGACATGTAGCAGAAGCGCTGCGGCAGCGTGAGGCCGCGCTTNAGCAGCGGAAAGCGGAAGCGCAGGATCTGCATCATGCCTTGCGCCCAGCGGCTGCGCTGACCGATGAAACTTGCGAAGGTGGCGGGNTGCAGCCCGGCGATCAAAGGCTTGTCGAGATAGAGGCTGTTCCAGCCGGAGCCGTGCAGGGCAAGCGCGGTCTCGCAATCCTCGGTNATGCTGATGCCGCTGAAACCGTTGGTGGACTGCAGCGCGCGGCGGCTCAGCACCGCCGCCGAGCCGCAGAAGAATGCGGCGTTCCACTTGTCGAGACCGCGCTGGATGATGCCGTAGAACATTTCGTTCTCGCTCGGCATCTTTTCAAAGGTGCGAAGGTTACGCTCTAGCGGATCCGGATTGATGAAGAAGTGCGGCGTCTGGACAAGGAAGAGCTTCGGGTCGTCGTCGAAATAGCCGACCGTTTCCAGAAGGAAGTCACGCGCCGGCGCATGGTCGGCGTCGAAAACGGCAATCAGTTCGCCGCTCGAATGCTGCATGCCGTTGTTGAGGTTGCCGGCCTTGGCGTGTTCGTTACGGTCACGCGTCAGGTAATTGACGTCAAGATCGACGCAGAGCTGCTTGAGCTCGGCGTGGCGGGCCGCGGCTGTCTGCGCTTCGATCAGCTTGCCGGAATTGCGCTTCTGTAGCGTGCCGCCATCATCCAGCAGCCACACATGCAGCTTGTCGGCCGGATAATCCATCGCCTTTGCGGCGGCAAGCGTATTGGCAAGCAGGCCGGCATCTTCGTTGTAGGACGGCACGAAGACATCGACATGGGGAAAACGCTCGAGCTTGCCGGCGCGCGAGGGACGCGGCGGCAGCGGGGTGGCGACAATGAAGAGCGACAGCGCCAGCATCATCACGCTATACATTTCAGCGAGATAGAGGAGCAGGCCGGGAATGAAGTTTGCGAGCTGGTTGACCGGCGGCAGCGTATTGGTCGTGCGCCAGTAGACATAGCGCAGCACGATGGCCGTACCGAAGGCGAGCGCCACGAGACGCCATGTGCCCTCTCCCTTCAGCACCTTGATGAGCGCCATGACCGTGACGACGGTAATGCTGGCGATGAGCTGGGTCTGCAGATTGACGGGCAGCGTGATCAGAGCAATCACGCAAAGCGACACCATAGCCCATATGAGAACACTGCCGGCCTTACGCATGAACGTTCCTTCGAAATGGCTCAACCGCTGCGCTCGGCGCATTGGGCGTATTTGCTATTTCCGGCAGGCGGCCGTCATGGCCGCATCGCCAATGCAATCAGGCGAAGGCACGGTCACACCGATCGGCCTTGCCGTTTGTTCGACTGCCGCCGGCGCCTCTGCCGGTGGCTCTATCGCATTCGTCTGCGTGTCGTCGTTCGGCAGCGGCACGCGAGGGCCGACAGGCGGCTGCAGGACCGGTGCAGCAGGTGCCGGTTGCGNCTGCACGCGGCGCACGGCCACGGCCCTTGTCTGGCGAACTGCGGCCGGAGCAGGTTCGTAACCGATCGGCATCGTGGTCGNNCGATAGCCGCCCTCGTCNGGATANATCGGCGCGCCGGTCTGGCCGAGCGCCGGATCGGCCGGCGGCGGAGCGCCATAGGGATTCCAGATATCGCCGTCGAAAGTGCCCGTGACGGTGTAACCGTA